>JAABUP010005768.1_pt1 | contig 18445 bp, 21 predicted proteins | sample 5559201 | NCBI WGS metagenome assembly JAABUP01 (sample SAMN10711887, study PRJNA513373) | rock metagenome | isolation source: Antarctica rocks | place: Antarctica
GCTCCGGATCCGTAGAATTGGCCTCGAGAACCACATTCTACGCTGGATCAACGGCTTGTACCATGCCCGCCAACCCTCGTGAATTATTCAGGCTAGCATGGCCGGACCGGGCCGGGCGTGCCGTCGAAAACGGCGGCCCAGGCCTGGAACATCGCCGCCTGGCCGAACTCCTGCTCCGCCTTGGCGCGGTTGGCGGCGCCCAGCTCCCGCCGGACTGCGCCCTGGCCGATCAGGCCACGCAGGCCAGCCGCCAGCGCCGCGTCGTCCAGCGCAGTGACATAGGCGCCGTTCCCCGCCGTCAGCATCGAGCGGATGTCGCCCACGTCGGTCGACGCCACCGGAAGCCCCGCCGCCATGGCCTCCAACAGCGACAAGGGCATCTGCTCGGTGTCGGACGACATGGCGAACACGTCGAACCGCTGGAACAGCGCCGCCGGCTCGGCGACGTGCCCGGCGAACTCCACACGGCCGCCGACGCCAAGCTTGGTCGCCATGGCCTGCAACGCCCCGCGCTCGGGTCCGTCGCCGACGATCACCAAGCGGGTTTGCGAGCCGGGCGTCGCCAGGGCGAAGGCCCGCAGCAGCCGGCCGATGTTCTTCTCCGCCCGCAGCGCCGCAACGGTGCCGACCACGAGACTCTGGCCGGGCGGCCCTGTCGCCGCGGCGGGCGCCGCGAACCGGCCAACGTCGACGCCGTTGGGCACGTAGCGCAAACGGCTGAGGTTCAGGCGCCAGATTTGCGTGGCGATCGCCCATAGCGTGCGCGACGGCAGGACCACGACGCGGTTGCGCAGCAGGATGCGTCGAGCCAACGCCCGGCGGGGCAGCCGGCCGCCGCGGTCGTCCGGGCCGAACCCGTCCTCGATGTGGACCTGCCGCACGAGCGGGACCGCGTTGGCCATCGACCATTCGATCGTGCCCCAGTTGCTCGTCACCAGCAGGTCGGGCCGCATACGGCGCAGCAGTCCCCGGAAGCGCAGCGCGTTGCCGGCCGTGTCGCCCTTACGGATGTCGACGCCGGGGAACCCAAGGTCGGTTCCTGGGCCGAGCCGCTCCCGGCACGACAGGTCGCCGTCCATTGCGATGACCGCGTGCCGCCAGCGGCGGCCGAAATGGTTCACGATCGAGGCGAACCGGGCCTGCACGCCGCCCACGGCAAACGAGGAGAACACGTGCAAGATCAACGGCGAGCTGGCGAAATCCGGCATGACCGTCCTCAATGCGTTCCGAACGTGTAATAGATACGCTGCGAAACTCAAGATAGGTTTGCGATCCTTCCGGAATGGCCTAAAACACTGTATGGTCGGCTAGGGCCGCCGTGGGCCGGCCAGCTTCATCGTTATTTTAAGATAATAGTCCGCAGCCGCCTTTAGCCTGGGATCACCCACATGCCTGGCGCCCAAGCCGAGCCGCAACCGGAGCCGCGGACCAGCTTGGGGCGCGTGCTCCGGCACTCCACGCCGTATGCGTTCGGTAGCATCGCCGGCCGCGCGGTCGCCTTCCTGGCCATTCCGGTCTACTCGCGCTTCCTGTCGCCCGCGGAGTACGGGCTGATCGAACTCGTCGAACTCAGCACGCAGACCGTCGCCATCGCCTTTGGGCTGCAGGCGGTCGGCACCGCCCTGGCCCGGCTGTTCCACGACCAGGCCTCCGAGGCGGCGAGGAACCGCGTGGTGTCGACGGCGCTCGTGGGCACCGCCGTGTTGAGCGCTGTCGTCACGGCCGCGGGCGTCGCTGGCGCCGGGGCGATCAGCCGGGCGGTGTTCCACACCGACGCCGGGGTCTGGGGCTTCGTGTCGAGCAAGCTCATCGTAAGCGTGGCGGGCGCGGGGTTCCTGCCCTGGCGGCTGCGGCGCGATGTCGGCTGGCACTGGCGCGGCGTCTACGTCCCCGAGTTCATACGGTTCGGCGCGCCGTTGGTCGTGTCCGGGCTGTCCTACTTCGCCGTCCATTTTTCGGACCGGTTCTTCCTCACCGCCGCGGTTTCGCTCGCCGAACTCGGCCGCTACGCCCTCGCCTACCGTTTCGCGCTGATGGTCAACGCCCTCGTCGGCGACAGCTTCGCCAAAAGCTGGGACGTGAGCCTCTACCGCCATACCAACGAAGCTGGATGGCGCGAGCGGTTCGCCCGAGTGTTCGCCTATTTCGCCCTGGCGCTTTGCACCACCGGCCTCGCCATCGCCGTGTTCAGCCCCAAGCTGCTGAGCGTCATGGTCCCCGCCAGCTTCATGCCCCCGGCGCTGCTGCTGCCGGTCCTGGTCCTGGCCTATGTGCTGCGCGACGTCGCGGATTTCTTCCGCAGCCTGCTGCTGATCAACAAGCGGGCGACCTGGGTCGGCAAAATCGCGCTCGCCGCCTCAGCCGGGAACCTGGCAATGAACATGCTGCTGATACCCGCCTACGGCACGTTCGGCGCGGCGTTGGCGACCTTGCTGACGTGGGCCGCCTACCTGGCCGTCTGCTGGGCTGTCGCGGACCGGGAGCACCGCCTGCCGATCCGTGTCGCGCCTTATGCCGCGCTGCTGGCCCTCATGGCCGCAGTCTACGCCACCGCCGCGGCGCTGCGTGGCCATGGTTTGCTGTTGCAGGCGTGCCTCGACGGGATGTGGGTGGCGTTGTTCGCCGGCATCGCTGGGCTGACGCTGTTCTCAAGCGGCGAGCGTAGAACCGTGGCCCGGCGGCTCGGCGGCATGTTGGCACGCGCCCTGGCTGCGAACGCGCCGAAGTAGCGCTGGCCGAAGCCGTTGAAAGCAGGCCGGCCTACCCGGCCCGGTCCGCCATCCTGGGCCGGTCCCCCAGCATCGCCGCCAGCGTCGGCTCGATCGCCTCCGCGATGCGCTCCTGCGCCTGCGCCGTCGGGTGCAGCGGCGGGTCAGGGGGGTCCAACTGGTCGTCGAAGAACTGGGTGCGGTCCACCTGGCCGTCGCGCACGAACAAGCGCGACAGGTCCATGAACGTCACGTCGCCGCCGGGCGGGTAGCGCTCCGCCAACCCCAGGTTCACCGCATTGGCCGTCCGGCTCACGTACTTCGACCGCACGCTCGGCAGGATGCCCAGCAGCAGGACGCGCGTGGCCGGCAGGCGGCTGCGCAGCTCGTCCACCACCGCCACGATTCCGGCCAGCGTCTGCGGCGCGCTCCAGTGGACGCGCCCCAGGTTGTTGGCGCCGATCAGCACCACAGCCGCCTTCGGGTGGATGCCGTCCAGCTCGCCGTTGCGCATGCGCCACAGCAGGTGCGAGGTGTTGTCACCGCGGAACCCCAGGTTGACCGCATTGCGGCCACCGTAGAACCGCTGCCAAACCGGCGCGAAGTCCTGCCAGTCCGGCGGACCCTGCTTCTCCCAGTCCTGGGTGATGCTGTCCCCGAGCCACACCAAGTCGACCCGCCGGCTGCGCAGTTCAGCCAGCTTCTCCTGATGCCGGGTCCGCCACCAAGGCGTGTCCTGCCGTGCCAAAGGCGTGGCCGCGACCGGCACCCGGTCTGCAGCGCCCAGCAGCGCGCCCGCGCCAAGGAGCGCCAGGCGACGGGTCAACATCAGCGGACGCCCGGCGACGGGTCGGATGCGCTAGCACGCGGCATGGCAGGCTCCATACGGGACGGGCACGCCGGGCACGCCGAGACCGGGCTTGCAGCGGCGCGATCAGGACGGCAGGCTGCCAACAAAAGGGAGGGACGCATGCCGAACCTATTCGATTTATCTGGCCAAGTGGCGATCATCACCGGGTCGAGCAAGGGCATCGGCCGCGCCATCGCCGAGCGCATGGCCGAGCACGGCGCGCGGGTCGTCGTCAGCAGCCGCAAGGCGGACGCCTGCGAGGTGGTGGCGGAAGGCATCCGCGCCAAAGGGGGCCAAGCCTTGGTCGTGGCCTGCAACATCGGCCGCAAGGAGGAGTTGCGGGCGCTGGTGGACCGTACGACGGCCGAGTGGGGCCGGATCGACGCCCTGGTCTGCAACGCCGCCGTCAACCCGTATTTCGGGCCGTCGCTCGACATCCCCGACGACGCCTGGGACCGCATCATGGGCACCAACATCCGCAGCAACCACTGGCTGGCCAACATGGTGCTGCCCGGCATGGCGGAGCGCGGCGCCGGCTCGGTGACGATCGTTTCCTCGATCGCCGGGCTGCGCGGGTCGACGACATTGGGGGCATACGGCGTCAGCAAGGCGGCCGACATGCAGCTCGTGCGCAACCTCGCCGTCGAGTGGGGGCCGCGCGGCATCCGCGCCAACTGCATCGCCCCCGGCCTGGTCCGCACCGACTTCGCCCGCGCCCTGTGGAAGGACCCGGCCAACCTCGACAAGCGCACGCGCGACACGCCGCTGCGCCGGATCGGCGAGCCCGACGAGATCGCCGGCGCGGCGGTGTTCCTGGCCGCGGCGTCCGGCACGTTCATGACGGGACAGACCATCGTCATCGACGGCGGGGTGCTGGCGGGGGCGCCGGCACTGGAGGAGGACTAGCCGGCGAATGGGTAGCGGCCCACGGTTTCCCAGGGACCGCCCAGGTAGCGCCACAGCAGCAGGGCCTCGGCGCGGACCGTAAACGGCGCGAATGCCGCCTGAAGGTTGTGCAACAGGGCGCGGGCGGCCTCGGGGGTGGCCTTATTTTGGACGGTCACGTGCGGGCGGAAACCCTGGCGGTCCTGCGGCGTGAGCCAGTCGTGCCATTGCTTTGCCAGGTTCGCGCGCAACATGGCCAGTGCGGGCGCCTCAAGCGAGTAGGCGACGCCGCGGCCCAGGAAGCGCAGCCCGGCCGCTGTCGCCTCAAAGGCCGGCAGGGCCGCGCACCGGTCCTCCAGCTCGCGCTGGATGGCCCCAGTTTCCTCGCCGGGCAGATGGTGGAACAAGGTGACGTGCGCAGGAATGAAGTTGCGGTCGGCTGGGAAATGCAGGGCGCGCAGCCGCTCGAACCGGGCCTGGTCGTCCGCATGCAGCCCCAGCGTCAGAATCAGCGGCGCGGTGCTCAAGCGACTGACCGATGACAGGGCGTGAACAACTGGTCGCGCGCTGGCTCGACCTGACCCGTGGCACCCTGCCGGGCTTGGCTGCCGCCGCACGCTGGCCGATCCGGTTCGACCACTGCTTCATGCGGGTGTGCCTCGACCATGCGGTCGGCCAGCCCTGGCACGAGCGGGTGCGCCGCCCGGCCGTCCGCCACCTGACCGACGACCAGTTGCGCGCCGCCATCGCCATAGCCGAGCAGGTCGCCGCCGACCCGTCCGCCTTGCCGCGCCTCAACGCGCAAAGCCTGGCCTGGCGCCGGGCAGGCCGGGTGCGGGCCAGGTGACGGCGGGCCAGCCGGGGGCGTCAACGCTTCGTCTTGGTGGGCGGCACGGTCGGTGGCGCCTTGGCGTTACCTAGCAGCCCCGTGCACGCCCCGTCCTCGCCGGTGCCGAGCTGGATCGTCGGCAACAATGCGCCAAGCGGGGTGAGCAGGACGCCGAGCGCTACCGCCGCGCCGGCCCGCGCGCCGACCACGGCCACGTCAGGCAGCACGTTGGGCTTTCCCAAGGTGCCGGTTATGTTGATGGGGGCGGGCAGGGAGCCGATGCTGAAGTGCTTGCTCTCGGTGTTCAGCACGAGCTTGAGCGTCTCGTCGCGGAGGTTGATGTCGCCCTTGCCCCCGATCCGCGCCTCGTCGGTGTCGAGCAAAAGGGTGCGGGCGTCCACGACACCCTGTTGCAGCACGAAATCGGTGACCAGGCATTGGACCTTGGCGCGGTCCGGCACGCCGAGCGCCGACAGCACCGCATTGCCGAACTGCAGGCCGGACAGGTCGACCAGCAGCGCGCTCAGGTTGCCGCCCGAGCCCATGTACAGTTTCAGCTCGCCGTTGCCGTGGCCGAGGATGTCGGCCATGGACCGCCCGCTGCCGTCGATCACCGCGCGCCCGCCGATGGCCCCGGCACCGCGCGCGGCCCCGGTCGCCGCCAGCAGCTTGTCGACGTCCACCCGCTGGAAGTCGATGGTCGCCTTGGCGCGCACTCCCTGTTTCTGCTCGGCCAACTGGATATTCGAGATGATCTGCCCGCGGCCGATGCCAAAGCTCAGCGGCGCCAGCGACACGGCGCCGTTCACGATGTCGAGGTCCGCCCGCATGTTGTCGAGCGGCTGCGACCGGCCCTGGATACGGCCGGCCCGGTACTTCAGGTGGACGTCGGCGGCGTTCAGCCTCGGCAAGCTGATGGGATCGGTGGGCAGCACGCGCCCATTTGCCTGTCCGCTTGCCTGGGCGGGCCGCTTGGTGCCCTTGTCGGCGTCGCCAGGCTCGGCGCCGATGAAGCCGCCGAGGTCTTTCAGGTCCACCAGCTTGGATTGCAGGGTGGCGGTCAGCACCGGGCGCTCAGGTCCGGTGTCGGCCTGCAAGTCGCCTTCCAGGTCGCTGCTACCCACTTTTCCGGCTATGCCGGTGAATTTCACCAGGTTCTTGGCATAGTCCAAGGCGCCGGCTATGCGGTAGGGGGGCGTCTTCGGAATGGCGACGCCGGTTAGCGGCAGCAGCAGCGACATGTCGGGACCAGACAGGTCGAGCTTGAGGTCCGCGCCGGCAAACGCCAGCGGGTCCTTGACCGTGCCAACGAGCGAGATTTTGGTCGGGCCGTTCGCCACTTGCAGGTTCAACGGATAGGGCTGCGACTCGTCCCGCAGCGACAGCAGCGCGCCGCCGGTGAACTGCGCGGTGATGGGCTGTTTGGCGTAGGTGCCTTTTGCAGACGCAACGATCTGGCTCGCCGCCGCGGCGCCGGGCTGGCCAGCCTCGTCCTTGGCCGTCCCGTCCTTGGTCGCGACCTCGACGTTGAAGTCGGACTGCAACCTGCCCAAAACGACATGCACATGGCCGTCGCTGATGCGCAGGTCGCCGATCTTCGGAGCCGGGCTTGAGGGGTCCGAGCTGTTCCCGCTTCCCACCGTCCAGTTCGCGCGGCCGTCGGCCAGTTGCTGGGCGTCGACCTGCGGATGGTCGAGGGCGATGCCGGGGATCACGATGGCGCGGTTCCGCACATAGGCCAGGGCGTCGACATCGACGCTGAGCTTATCGGCCGTCGCGAAGTTGCCGCCGCCGGGCCAGTCGTCCGGGTTGGCGATGGTGACGCTGTCGGCCTCGATATGGGGCACCCAGCCCAGCCGCACATGCAGGTGCGCGATCGTCACCTGCCGCCCCAGCGCCTTTGAGGCCTGCGCCTCCACGGTCGGGATCAGCCAGTCCCATCGGAAAACCGCGACCGCGACAACGAGGGCGAGGGCCACGCCCCCCACCACGAACGGCCACTTGCGGCGACGTTTTGTTTCGGACATCCGCCCTATAACGGTCCATAGGCCGTTCCGGTTCCGCCCCGCCGTCTTGCTCCCCGCCGTCTTGCCCCCGACGCCGCGGCCCGTCATCCTGGGCCAATTCGTGTCCAGGGGGCCCCGCCGTGATCCATGAACTCCGCGTCTACCGCTGCCTGCCCGGCAAGCTGCCCAACCTGCTGGCCCGGTTCGAGCAGACCACGCTGGCGCTCTGGGTCCGGCACGGCATCCGGCCCGCCGGGTTCTGGACCACGCTGGTCGGCCCGTCGAACCAGGAGCTGACCTACCTGCTGGCCTGGGAGAGCCTGGCCGAGCGCGAGGCCAAGTGGACCGCTTTCCAAACGGACCCAGAATGGATCAGCAAGCGCGCGGAAACCGAGAAGGACGGGCAGATCGTCGCCAACATCGAGAGCTCGCTGCTGCAGCCGACCGCGTTCTCGACCGTGAAGTAGCGGCCATGCCCGAACTCCAGGCCGCCATCATTCCGGTCACGCAATTCCAGCAGAACTGCGCGCTGATCTGGGACCAGGCCAGCAAGCGGGCCCTGGTCGTCGACCCCGGCGGCGACGTGCCCCGCATCACCGAGGCGATCGGCAAGCTGGGGCTGGCCGTCGAGCGCATCGTGTTGACCCACGGCCATATCGACCATGCCGGCGGTGCCGCCGAGCTGCGCGAAAAGCTCGGCGTGCCGCTGGAGGGGCCGGACGAGCGCGACGCCTTCCTGCTCGACGGGTTGACGGAACAGGGGCGGGCCTACGGCATCGCAGGGGCGCGCAACGTGCGCCCGGACCGCTGGCTGAACGAGGGCGACACGGTGGCGCTGGGTGAGCACCGGTTTGGCGTGCTGCACTGCCCCGGCCATACGCCGGGCCATGTCGTGTTCGTGAACGAGGCCGAGCGGGTCGCCTTGGTCGGCGACGTGCTGTTCAGGGGCTCGGTCGGGCGGACCGACTTTCCCTACGGCGATCCGGCCGCCCTGCTGGCCTCCATCCGCGATAAGCTGATGCCGCTGGGCGACGACGTGTCGTTCCTGTGCGGCCACGGTCCGGGATCGACGATCGGCGCGGAACGCCGCGCCAACCCCTATGTGGCCGAGGCGCTGCGCTGACCGCAGGGGTGGGCCGGGCGACAGCCCGCCAGCGTGCATCATGCGGCTGCAACCAAAGCTTCACAGGGCAGGGCGGCCCCGGTCGGCTAAGCAGCAGGCCATTCAAGGTTTTTACCTGAAGGGTGCCCATGGCAGCGAGACCAGACGCACTCGACGCACGGTGCCGCGCCGGTTCAGGAATTGCCCTCTTTGTCGCCCGCTGGCTGGCCAACCCGTTGCAGATGGGGTCGGTGATGCCGTCCTCGCCCGCATTGTGCTGCCGCGTCGCGCGGCAGGTGCGGCGCGGGCCGGACGAGTGGGTGCTGGAACTGGGCGCCGGCACCGGCGTCGTGTCCCGCGCTCTGCTGGACGGCGGGTTGCCGCCCGAGCGCGTGACGGTGCTGGAAATCGTGCCCGACATGGCCGACCACCTGCGCGCCATGGTGCTGCTGCCCTTGGTCGAACAGAGCCGCTTCATCGACGCGACCGCAGCGGTGGCGCCGGGCCGCGGCTTCCCGCACTACAGCTACTGCGTCACCTCGCCGCTGCCGCACCGCAAGCACGGCCTCGCGGCGAGGCGGGAGGCTTGGACGCCGCTGAACGTTCCGCCCGCCAGCGTGTGGCGCTACACCCCGGCCGCCGCCGCCTGACCTGGTTGTGGTAGCCTGGCCCATGCAGGCAGAACCCATGCAGGCGGGCCGCGAGATCGAGGCGTCTGGCGGAACCGTCCATTGGCTGGACAGCGAGGGCACCCGGTTGTGGGCGGCGCACTGGCCCGGCGCCGGCGCTGGCACGGTGCTGCTGCTGCACGGCCGCATCGAGTTCATCGAGAAGCACCTTGAGACGGTGGCCGAGCTGCGCCGCCGCGGCTATGCCGTGTGGACGCTGGATTGGCGGGGCCAAGGGCGGTCCACGCGCCTGTTGCCCGATCCGGTGCCGAACCACCTGCGGTCGCTCGAGCACCACCTGCACGACTTGGAACGGCTGGTCGCCCTGGCCGAGCCGTCGCTGACCCGGCCGTTCCTGGCGCTGGGCCATTCCATGGGCGCTCACCTGGCATTGCGGCATATGGCGCGGCGGCCTGGAACACTCGACCGGGCGGTGCTGGCGGCGCCGATGGTCGATTTCCTGCGTCCGGGCCGGGTGCCGCTGCGGGCGGCGCACCTGTTGGCGCGGTCGGCCTGCGCCGTGCCGGGCATGGCGGGCCGGTTCGCGCCGGGCGCGGGCCGCATCGGCAGCGGCCGTTCGAGGGCAACCCGCTGACGTCCTGCGAGCGACGGTTCGCGGCCGATTTGGCGTGGCTCGACCGCCCTGGGCTGGTCGTGGGCGGCGCGACCTGGGGCTGGCTCCGGGCCGCCGCCGGATCGGTGGCCCACATGCGCCGTGGGGGGTTCGCCCGCCGGGTCACGGCGCCGGTGCTGATGGTGCTCGCGGGGGCGGATGCGCTGGTGGACAACGCGGCGGCCCGGCGCCTCGCGGCACGGCTGCCCGACGCGCGGGTAGTCGAGATCGAGGGCGCACGGCACGAACTGCTGCGCGAGCACGAGAGCCACCAGGCCCGGCTCTGGGCCGCGTTCGACACTTTTGTTGCGCCTGGGGCGGCTTAGCCGCAATAGCGCGCATCAAGCCGCGCTGGGCCTTTGCAGCGACAGGCGCGAGAGCGCGGCGCTGACCAGGGCGTCCACGCCCGCGTCGTCCGTCAACGGGCGCAGGCGTCCGTCTATCACCAGCAACGCGAGGCCGTGGGCAATGGCCCAGGCTGCGGTGATGTCAGCGAGGCGGCCGGACGAAGCGGCCGTCGCCGTGGCGTCCCTCGGCGCAGCGGCAGCGTCGGCCGAGGCTGAGGCGGCCTCGGCGAGCGCGCCGTATGCCGCCTCCATCGCCTCGCGCAGCGCCGGGCGCTGCGGGTCGAGCCGTTCGCCGCGGAACATCAGCAGGAACAAGTTGGGGTGCGCGCGGGCGAACCACACATAGCCGAGGCCCATGGCGTGGAGCCTGTCCGCGGGCGCTGGGCCAGCCGCCGCCATCTCCGCGAGCACGGCGGCGTGGAACCGCACGTACCCCGTCGCCGCGAGGTCGCTCAGCAGTCCGGTCAGGTCGCCAAAATGGTGCGCGGGCGCTGCGTGCGACACGCCGGCCGCGCGGGCTGCGGCCCGTAGGGTTAGCGCCTGGAAGCCATCGCGCTCCAGGATGGCCTCGGCGGCGTCGAGCAGTGCGGCGCGCAGGGAGCCGTGATGGTAGGGCTGCACGGCAGGCCGCGGATCGGTGGTCATCGCACCTCTGTGCCGCAGTGTCTTGACGCTGGCAAGATAAGGTTGACGGCAACCTGCCAATGTGATCTTTTCACTGTCAAGATTTGAAGAGTGGGCGCGATGGCTGGCGTGATCTTCGGGGTGGTCCTGGCTGTGCACGCGGCGAACGGCGCGGTCGCCCTGCTGGCAGGGCCGGTTGCCATGGCGGCGCGCAAGGGCCAGCGCCTCCACCGGGCCGCGGGGCGCCTGTATGCCGCCGCGATGGTCGCCACGGCGGTTTCGGCGCTCTATCTGGCGCTCGCGACGCGCAACCTGCTTTTGTTGGTGATCGCGGTGTTCAGCTTTTTCCTGGTCTTTAGCGGCTGGCGGGCGCTGAGCCAAAAGAGGTTGCATGAGGAACAGGGCGCACGCTGGTTCGACTGGCTCGTGGCGGCCCTCACCCTGCTGTTCAGCGCTGCGTTGTCGGTCATGGGCCTAGCCGGGGGCGGGGATGTCACCATGCTGTTCTTCGGAGCAGGCGGCAGCATCCTCGCGTTGCGGGAGATGTGGCAACTCACGGGGCGGGTCCAGCCCGGCGCGTGGCTGGTCCGCCACGTGATCGGCATGTCGGCCGCCTACATCGCCACCGTGAGCGCCTTTGCGGTCGTTACCCTGACCTTCCTGCCCAAGCCGGTGGCGTTCATCGCGCCGACGCTGATCGGCACGCCGATGATCGCTTGGGTGGCTGCGCGCCTCACGGTCGCCTTGCGTCGGAACCACAGCCCATACGGCTACCAGGATCGCGGCGCGACCCCTGTCCGCTCCTGATTTGCGGGCCGGCCGTCGCGTCTTCCGAACCGCCAAGAAACGAGGAGGTTGCCATGCGCCCAGAGGGGCTTCTCAAACGTAGCAGCGCAGGCGCCTGCCCGGCAGCATGTCATAGGGCGCCTTCCAGCCCGGCAATGCGGCGATCCGCTGCAACCACGCGCTGATTGCCGGGTGGCTCGCCGCGAGGTTGTAGCCGCTCTCCTCTTTTGGAAAGACCAGGTAACCCGTCATCGACAGGTCGGCCACCGTTGGATGGTCGCCGACGATGAATGAACGATGCTGTAGATGCTGGTCGAGGATGCGGAGGAAATCATCGACGCGCTCTTTCATGTAGGCGAGCACGGCAGGGTCGGACGGCGGCATGAACGCGAGGCGGTAGCGATAGGCCGCCATGGTGCCGGAGAGCTTCTGGTTGTCCCAGAAGAGCCAGCGCAAGACTTCGAAACGCTCATGTTCGCCTGCGCCCTGGAACCGGCCGTAACGCTCGGCAAGGCGCAGCAAGATGGGGGCAGTCTGCGTGAGGCTTGTTCCGTCCTCTTCCAGGACAGGGATTTCTCCCATCGGGTTGACGGTCCGCCGCCATTCCGCCGTCCAAGTGACCCCGCTGCCGAAATCCGTCCAGACCGGCTCGAATGTCTGCCCGCATAAGGCAAGCATCAGCGCCAACTTGTAGCTGTTTCCAGACTCAGGAAAATAGTGCAACCGATAGTCGACCATGCGGCCCTCTCGTGTTCCCCGAGGGGTCTTAGCAGCTTTTGGCGGGGCCGTGCGGGATCAGTCGGCGGTTGATCCGCCACTCCCGATGGCAGCGGCGGCGCTGTCACCAACATTGGCCAAGTACCCACTTTGTTCGGGACGCCGCACCGTGCCCGGTGTAATCGTGGCCTGTAGGATGATGAGACCGGGCTGAACCACGGGGATCGAGGTTTGAATGCGTCGACTGATCTCGTCAGGCTCTGCCTTCGAGGCCGGGATCGGCTACTCCCGCGCCGTCGTGGACGGCGAGTGGGTGTTCGTTTCCGGCACGACCGGCTTTGACTACCAGGCCATGACGATCTCGCCGGATGTGCGTGAGCAGGCCGAGCAGGCGTTACGCAACATCGGGCAGGCGCTGGCGGAGGCGGGCTGCTCCTTCGCCGACGCCGTTCGCGTCCGCTACATCCTGCCGGACGCCGCCGACTTCGAGCCGTGCTGGCCCGTGCTGCGCCGGTGCTTCGGTGAGGTCCGGCCGGCGGCGACCATGATCGCGGCGGGCCTGTCCGACCCGCGCATGCGGATCGAGATCGAGCTCACGGCGCGGCGTTCGGGCGGATGACGGCGGGAGGGTTGCACGCCGAATCCTTGGCCGTGGACTTCTACTTCGGCGTCGGCAGCCGCTACTCCTACCTTGCCGCGACCCAACTCGACGCGCTCGGAGCCGAAACAGGCGCGTGTTTCAACTGGCTCGCCGTGGACAGCACCCGACTCATTGCGGCACGCGGCCACAACCCGTTTGCCGCCCCGAACGGCGGCGGCCAGTATGATTGGGGCTACCGGCGGAGGGATGCCGAGGCCTGGGCGGACTTTTACGGGGTGCCCTTCCGCGAGCCGCATGGCCGCCTCGTGCTCGATCCCGACCTGCTCTCGCTGGCCTGCACGGCCGCGCGCCGGCTTGGCGCCATAGAGGCTTACGCCCATGCATTGTTCCGTGCCGTGTTCGTAGAGGACTTGCCCGCCATAGACCGTGCTTTGTGCATCGAGCGGGCTGGGGAGGCTGGGATTGACCGGGACGCTTTCACCGACGCGCTCAATGACGCGGGCACGAAGGCCGAGCGGGAGCGGGTCATGCACGAGGCGGCGCAGCAGGGCGCGTTCGGCGTTCCGACATTTGTGGTCGGCGGCCGGCTGTTCTGGGGCAACGACCGCTTGGTGCTGCTGCGCAACCAGCTTCTAGGTCGCACGGGGACAGCACCCCACTGACATCCACGGCAAGGCGTGGCCGCTGAAACCGAGATCGTCGCGATCGCCTGAGCTTATTAAAGTAGGCGGGCCGGCCCGCTGGCTACCCGCAGCCCATCGCTGAAACCCGGTTCGTCCAATGCCGCGCTAGCCGGGGTCGCCCACCAGTCCGGCCGCCGCGATTCCCGCCATGGCGGCAGTCTCGTCGTTGTCCGACGTGTCCCCCGACAGCCCGACCGCGCCCACCAACTCGCCCGCCGCATTGCGGATCAGCACGCCACCTGGCACCGGGATCAGCGCGCCACCCGCCACGTGGGTGACGGCGGCCACGAAATACGCCTGTTCCACCGCCCGCTTGGCGATCGCCCGCGAGCCCATGCCCAGCGCCAGCGCGCCGTGCGCCTTGCCGTGGGCGATCTCGGCCCGCTTCAGGCTGGTGCCGTCCTCGGCCGCCAACGCCTTGTAGGCGCCGCGCGCGTCCAGCACGGCGACCACCATCGGCTTCAGGGTGAGGCGCCGGGACTCGGCGAGGGCGGCGGTGACGATGCTCTGGGCTTGGGTCAGGCTTAGGTCGGGCATGGATACTCCGGGCAAGATGCTGTTCTCCCTAGCTAGCCCGGTCAACGCGCGTCCGCCAGTCCGCGAGCACGTCGGCGATGGTCTGTTCCCAAGGAATGGCCGGCGCCCAGCCCAGCAGTCGCCGGGCCAGCGCCGCGTCGCCGGCGGCAACGGGAATGTCGGTCGGGCGCAGGCGGCCGGCGTCGGCCACAACCTCCGCTTGCACGCCCGCCGCATGCATGAGCGCGGCCAGCACGTCGCCCACCCGGCGCGGCCGGCCGGACGCCACGTTCAGCACCGTGCCCGACGGCAGCGCGTCGGCATGGGCCAGGCACAGCGCATACGCCGCGCACACGTCGCGCACGTCCAGGAAATCTCGCATCGGGTCGAGCGTGCCCACCTGCAGCACCGGCGGCTGCAACCCGGCGGCGATGCGCGCGACCTGCTCGGCGAACGCCGCCACCACGAAACCCGGCGCCTGGCCCGGCCCGGTGTGGTTGAACGGCCGCACCCGGACCACCCGCAGTCCCTCCGCCGCCATGGCGCCGAGCGCCAGGTCGGCCGCCGCCTTGGTCGCGGCATAGGTGTTGAGCGGCGCAGGCAGCGCGCCCTCGTCCAACGGCTGGCCGGAGCGGAACGACGCGCCATAAAGGTCGGCGCTGGAGGCGAACAGCAGCGTGCAGTCCGGCACCCGGTGCAGCACCGCCCGCGCAACATTGAGCGTGCCCGTGAGGTTCACCTGCCAGGCGCGGCCAGGGTCGAGCCGCGCCGCCGGGATCGCGGCGATGGCGGCCAGGTGGACGACGGCATCGGGCCGCACGGCGTCGACGGCGGCGTCGACCGCCTCCGTGTCCGTTACGTCGAACGGCGCCGCATGCAGCCCGGCACCGGGGAACGCCATGCGCAGCACCGGCAGCAGGTGCCCGCCGACAAACCCGGCGGCCCCCGTGACCAGGATGCGGCGGGGCGGCACGGCCTACCGCGCCAGGCGCGTCCGGTGCCGGGCCAGGTCGGCGTCGACCATCTCCGCCACCATCTCATCGAGCGGCACCTCCGGCGCCCAGCCCAGCTTTTGCCGGGCCTTGCCGGCGTCGCCCAGCAGCACGTCCACCTCGGCCGGGCGCACGAAGCGCGGGTCCAGGCGGACATGGTCCTGGTAGTTCAGGCCGGCATGGGCGAACGCCGTTTCGCACAGGGTGCGTATGCTGGTCGTGACCCCGGTCGCGATCACGTAGTCGTCCGCCCCGTCCTGTTGCAGCATCAGGTGCATCGCCCGCACGTAGTCGCGCGCATGGCCCCAGTCGCGCCGGGCGTCGAGGTTGCCCATCGCCAGCTCGTTGGCCAAGCCGAGCTTGATGCGCGCCACCCCGTCCGTCACCTTGCGGGTCACGAACTCGATGCCGCGCAGCGGGCTTTCGTGGTTGAACAGGATGCCGCTGCTGGCGTGCAGGCCGAAGCTTTCGCGGTAGTTCACCGTCATCCAGTGGGCGTACAGCTTCGCCACGCCATACGGGCTGCGCGGGTAGAACGGCGTGCGCTCGGACTGCACGGGCTCTTGGATCAGGCCGAACATCTCGGACGACGACGCCTGGTAGAACCGCGCCTCGGGCCGCACGATGCGCACCGCCTCCAGCATGTTGCTGGCGCCAAGCGCCGTCACCGACCCGGTCAGCAGCGGCTGCTGCCACGACGCGGCGACGAAGCTCTGGGCCGCGAGGTTGTAGACCTCGTCGGGCTTGTGCGCCTGCAGAATGCGGATGAGGCTCGACAGGTCGGTGAGGTTGCCGTCCACGAGCTGCACGTGGTCCAGCACGCCCAGCCAGCGCAGCCGCTCGCCGATCAGGTCCGACGACGCCGACCGGCGCATCAGGCCGACGACCTCGTAGCCCTTGGCCAGCAGAAGCTGGCTCAGGTAGGCGCCGTCCTGGCCGGTGACGCCGGTGATCAGGGCTGTGGGCATGGGCTTCCTTGCGCGTCAGGCACGGCCATAGGTGTCCTCCAGCCGCACGATGTCGTCCTCGCCGAGGTAGCTGCCGGACTGCACTTCTATCAGTGTCAGCGGGATGCGGCCGGGGTTCGCGAGGCGGTGGGTGCAGCCGAGCGGCAGGTAGATGCTCTCGTTCTCCCGCACCAGCACCTCGTCGGCGTCGCGGGTGACGAGCGCGCTGCCGCTCACCACGACCCAGTGCTCCGCGCGGTGGAAGTGCTTTTGCAACGACAGCTTGTGGCCGGGCGTCACCACGATCCGCTTGACCTGGAAGCGGTCGCTGTGGATCAGGCTCTCGTAGAAGCCCCAGGGGCGGTAGACCCGGTTGTGCGCCACCGCCTCGTGCCGCCCGGCCTTGCGCAGCCGGTCCACCACGCGCTTCACGTCCTGCGCCCGGTCCCGGTGCATCGCCAGCACGGCGTCGCCGGTAACGACCACCACCACGTCCTGCAGGCCGACCACCGCCGTCAGCACGCCGTCGCTGCGGACGTAGCAGTTTTCCGAACCCTCCAGCAGCACGTCGCCCACGGTGGCGTTGCCCTGCATGTCTTTTGGTGCTTGCTCCCACAGCGCGTCCCAGCTTCCCACGTCGGACCAGCCGAGGTCGGCCGGCACCACGGCGGCAACCGTCGTCCGCTCGGCTACGGCGTAGTCGAGGCTGATGTTCGGGCAGGCGGCGAAGGCGACGGGGTCGAGCCGGGTGAAGTCGAGGTCATGCACCCTGGCGTTCACGGCGCGGCGCACGGCGGACAGCACATCCGGCACGTAGCGCTCCATCTCGGCCAGCAGCGTGGCGGCGGTGAAGACGAACATGCCGGAGTTCCAGAGGTAGCCGCCCGCGGCGACGAGCCGCGCCGCCGTGGCCGCGTCCGGCTTTTCCATGAACCGCGCCAGGCTGTGGACGCCGGGCGCGCCTGCGAGCTCCGGGCCGACCTGGATGTAGCCGTATGCGGTCTCGGCCCGGTGCGGCTGCATCCCGAACATCACGATCTGCCCGGCGCGGGCCGCGACCGTTGCGCGCCCGAGTGCCGCATGCAGCGCCTCCGTCCGCTGGATCGCCGCGTCGGCAGCCATCATCCACAGGACGGCGTCGGGGTCCGCCTCGGCTGCCAGCAGCGCCGCCGCGGTGACGGCCGGGGCGGAGTTGCGGCCGACCGGCTCCAGCACGATCTCGGCGTCGGCGATGCCGGCGGCGCGGAGCTGCTCGGCGATCAGGAAGCGGTGCTCGTTGTTGCACACGACGATGGGGCGCGCGAAGCCGGGGCCGACGCCGCGCAGCGCCGTGTCCTGCAGCATGGTGCGGTCCGACACCAGGGGCCAGAGCTGCTTTGGGAAGCTCTCGCGCGACACCGGCCACAGCCGCGTGCCGGTGCCGCCGGACAGGATGACGGGAACGATGCTGGCATTGGGCGAGGCGGGGATCGCAGTCATGCGGGCCTTTGATGCGAGATGGGGGCTGTTGTGACCCGTTACAGTCGCGTTGGCTTCGTGTCCAGTTGCCGCCGGGCGCTCGGGTCCGCATGATGGCGTTCCAGAGGTGGAGGGAACCCAATGCCCATGCTGCGCCCGTGCTGCGCATGCCCGTGCTGCATATGAAGGTTTGCGTGTTCGGCGCCGGCGCGATCGGCACCCATGTCGCGGGGCGGTTGGCGAAAGGGGGCGCCGAGGTTTCGGTCGTCGCCCGCGGCGCGCAGCTTGCGGCGTTCCAGGCCAACGGCCTGCGGGTGCGTGCGGCGGATGGCGAGATCACGGCACGGGTGGCCGCCAGCGCGGAGGCCGCTGCGCTCGGGCCGCAGGACGCGGTGGTGGTTACGGTGAAGGCGCCGTCGCTGCCGTCGGTTGCGGCCGGGATCGGCCCGCTGCTGGGTCCGGACACCGCCGTCGCCTTCGTCATGAACGGGATTCCCTGGTGGTACTTTTATGGAGCCGGCGGCGTCCAGGACGGCCAGCGGCTGCCCAAGCTCGACCCCGGCGACGCGCTGTGGCGGGCGGTGGACCCGGCCCGCGTGATCGGCGGCGTGGTCTATTCGGCCTGCACCGTCACGGAACCCGGCGTGGTGCATGTGGAGAACCAGCGCAGCCGGATCGTGCTGGGGGAGCCGGATGGCCGGATGTCCGGGCGGGCCGAGGCGCTGGCCGCAGTGCGTCGCGCCGGGGGCCTGCTGATGGATGTGACCGAGCGGATTCGGGACACGGTTTGGTCCAAGCTGCTGCTGAACCTTGGCTCCGGCCCGCTCGCGGTGCTGACCGGCTGCGCCCCAAACCGGATTTTTGCCGAGGAGGCGTGTCGTGACGCGGCACGGCGCATTCTGGCCGAGGGGGCCGCGGTTGCCGCCGCGATGGGCTGCCCGGTCCAGCCGAACGCCGAGGGCCAGATCGCCAACGGGGCGAAGTCGCGTAACCGGGGCAGATTCCCGGGCGGGGGAGTTGCGTTGAGGATGACAGCGTGATCCACAGCCTGCATGTCGCTGCCGGACGCTGCATCGCTTGAGGGGTTTTCGGTTGCCGAGTTGCGCGCCGTTG
>JAABUP010005769.1_pt1 | contig 18444 bp, 16 predicted proteins | sample 5559201 | NCBI WGS metagenome assembly JAABUP01 (sample SAMN10711887, study PRJNA513373) | rock metagenome | isolation source: Antarctica rocks | place: Antarctica
AACAGCAGGCAGCAGGCAGCAGAAGTAACACAGCAGATGGCTGTGTGTGATGGAGGCTCCCGGTCCCCGGGGCGCAGTCGCTGCTGTCGCTGGTGGAGAACACGACGCACGACTCCTTCGAGCTGTATTACGGCCTCTTCCTGTACAACCCGGTGCAGCGCCCCGCTCCACACCCTGCTCCACACCCTGCCCCCTGCATGTCCCAAACAGCCAGGCGCAGCGTGCGGCCGCCGCGCATGCCGGACGCCCCTGCTTGCGTGGTGCGCGCACAGAGCGCGACGCGCGCATGCCACCGCCGGCAAGCGAGGTCCGTGTGGCCGGCGCCGGTCGCCGTGGTATGGTGACGCTGTAAGTTGCCGAGTGTCTGCCTGCGGCCGCTGAGGGCAACCTGCACCCTGACCCTAGCCGCCTGACGGGGCGGCCCGGCGCAGAACGCGACCGAGGAGCTGGAGCGGCTGGAGGTAGCGTTCGACGCGGTGCGCCGGCAGCTGCTCAAGCAGCTGCACGACGGCGTGCGCACGCAGATCTTCAACCCCGCGCGGCCGCGCCAGCCGCTCGGCGGCCTGCGCGCCGGCGGCCCACGCGCGGCCGCGGCCGGCGCAGGCTCGGGCCCGGGACCGGAGCCCGCGCTGAACGGGGCCGCTGCCGGCGGGGGCGGCGCCGGCAGCAACGGCCGCGGCGGGGACGGCGGGGCGGCCGCGCGCCTGCAGCTGCCGCCCGGCAGGCTGGATAGGTAGCGCGGGCGGGCGCCTGCGCCCGGTCTGCGCGTAGGAAGACATGTGATTCCTGTCTGTTATTGTGCCATTGTTTGTTGGCAGGAGGATTCAAGTGCTGTGATGAGCTGGGCGCAGCCTGCATGCTGCACTCTGCAGCAGGAGCTTCTCTGGAAGCATTGTTTATGACCTGCCGTGGTCGTGGTCTGGGTCTGCATAGCAGCTGGCGCATGCGCACATGGCGCCCAGGGCCCTTTTGCAGGAGCAGCTGGTGTGGCACTCATCGCTTAGGCCTTGGAGCACTGTCCACCTCGCGTGGCTTGCTGTTGACCATGCTGAGCTGGCGACTCACACACAGACTTTGTGCAGAGGCAGCGGTGCTGGAGATGGCTAAAAGTGCGTTTTCACCCTTCTTACCCCCTTAAGTGTGACCCTTCTTAAGAGCGCGCGGTGAACTGCACTTTTTTTAAATATGAGATGTGGCAGTAGTCAGACAGGCAAGTGAGACAGGCACAGGTCAGCAGTGGTACACGCACCTCCTAACAATACGTAGGCGGCGCACAAAAAGCAAGAGTCCTGCAGCACGCCCCCCCCCCGGAGAGCTGGGCGGGCGTAGCTGGCAGGTCAGAGCAAAAGGCTACATGCGCACAGGCACAGCTATTGTAGCATGCATTCCTCATTTGTTCGCAGCGCGCCGGGCGCGCCCGTCTGGCGGGCGGCCCCGCTGCCAGCAGCGCATGGGCGGCACAGCAAAGCAAGGGCAGAGCTAGTATACCGTCGCCCCCCATTACGCTCCGCTGCGCGGGCACGGGGCAACAGGCCGAGCGACGCGCGCACTAAGCGCGCCGCCCTCAGACCCAAGGTATTCAGCGCCGGGGCACCACCAATGTCCACCAGAGGCTGACGCGCGATGCTGAGCCACGCCAGCAGCGCGCCCGGCGCAGCGCCCGTCAGCGCGGCAGGCGCGTGTGGCACGGCGCCCGCCGCGCTCCGGACGCTGGCTTGCCGTAGTAACGTGCAAACCGTAGTATAGCATTGCCCTAATGCAGGGCACGCCACCTGCCCCCAGGGGCGCCTCGCCTGGCCGGGCGCGCCAGCCATACGCAGCGGGGCAGGCAGGTGCCGAGCAGCGCCCGCGGCGGCGGCGCATCAGGCGCGCCCCGCATAGTCACTGGTGCAGTTGCATCTCAGCTCTATCCGGCAGTCCTGGCAGTGCGTACAGGGCCCAAAAACAGGTCGTCACCGCCAAAGCTTTCGGGCGTCCCCCGGTGCGCCTTGACAGCCAGAGCGCAATATTAGCTCGCGGCCGGGGGCAATATCGCAGCATGAGGCAAACCAGGGTGCCCCGCCCTCAATCAGCCACAGCATCTGGCATGGGTCGCATAGGGCCGTTCCGCTCAGCTGCCTGGCCCGGAGGGCCTTGGGACGCAATACCGCAGGCGTTGCAGCCCGCCGCGCTGCATCCCCTGCGCCTGCTCTCGCATGGAGCCTAGTGGTCTTGATAGTATTTGCAAAGGCAGAGCCAGCCGCAGCTCGGGCCCCCGGATCCATCCCTACACCCAAGCCTGCCCCTTGTGTACACTCCGTATTACCACCTTTATGGCCCCCATCTATGGCCTCCAATGATGCCGCAGTCCTGGGCAGCCGGCAGGCGCCTTCACGCCACGCAGCGCACACACAGTGTGCGCGCACCATCCAACAGACAACGCAACGCAACAGGCGCGCGGCTCAGCTCAGCGCGCGGCCATCGCTGAGCTGTGCAAACAGAAGTATCCTAGGCAGATGTGGGGCGAGGGGCCGCTCATGCGGCACAAGCGGACGTGCCGGGGGCAGCGGCCGGGCGGCTCCGCCGCGCGGCACTGCCGCGCGGCACCGCCGCTGGTGCCGCATGATGGGCTGGCCACACGCACCCACCCACAGGCTGAGCCCAGCAGCCCCTTACAGGGCGCTGCAACCCGCCCGCATCCCCTGCAAGCGCTGGATTGGTGGGCTCCGGCTCACAGCCACTCGTGCCGCATGATGGGGCCTGTCTCGAACAGCCGCCGCTTGGCGACCAGGTGCGGGCCCGCGGCCGCCGGCGTCGGCGCGTTGCGCTTGCGCTGCACGCCCGCGCGCCGCAGCTGCGGCGCGGACTCTGCCGGCGCCGCGCTGCCCGCCGGGGGCGCCGCGCCCTCTCCGCCGGCGGCCGCTTCGTGCACACCCAAGGTTGCGCCCCTGGCAGCCGCTGCGCGCTGGTCACAGTGTGGAGCGCCAGCACCCGCCGCGCACCCGCAGCCTCCTGTGCCAGCCTGCGGCGCGCTCGCTGCCGCCCGCTCGCTATTTGCCTCGTGTCCGCCGCCGCCGCCGCCGCCGCCGCCGCCGCTGCCGCAACCGAGTGCTGCATCCGCCGCAGCGCGGGCAGCGTCGCCGCTGTCGTAGGATGCGCCGGCGGGCCCCACGGGCCAGTCCGCGGACGCCGCGGCGCGCCGGTCGTCCTGCGCGCCCGCGCACGCCGCCGCGCACTCTCCCTCGCGCGGCGCCGGCCGGCCCAGCGTGCTGCGGGCCACGCGCGCCACAGACCCGGAGTTTGACCGGATCTGCCCGGGCGGGCTGATGCCGAGCACGTGCCCGCCGCCGCCCGCGCGCGCGGCCGGATGCCGGAAGTGCGTCGCCTCGGACCGCGCGGCGAGCTCGGTGGGGCTGAAGAATGCAGACGCGCACCAGGCCGCATAGTGCCGCGGCACCGCCGGCGGCGGCGGCGGCAGCAGCAGCGCCAGCGCGGGCACCGCGCCGCCCAGCTGCATGTCCGGGCGCGCCTGCGCGCCCCGTCAAGTGATGAGCGGAGCTGAAGTAAGGCAGCGCCCAGCATCGCATGTCGCCGTTAACCGTTTGTGGCACGTCATATGCAAAGCTCCGGTGAGAAGGAGCTAGGATGATGTGGTGCTGCATGCTGTGACAATGCACCCTTTAGAACTCTGCTCACCACGCTCGTCGAGTTACCTCCAGCACCATGCGCTCTCCCAACACACCGCCTTGAGAAGACATATGCAGGGGGCGCGCCTGCCGCGCGCTCAGCAGCGCTGCATCCAGCTCACGCGCCGCGGCTAGCAGGCACTCTGAGCTCACCGCCGGCGGCGCCGCCCGCCCCTGCAGCGGCGTGCGGCGCATGGGCGCGCGTGGCACCGGGTCCGGCGCTGAGCTACACTCACTCTGATCCTCAACCTTCCCTGCAGATGCCTCCGCGATCCGCCGGGGAAAGCGCGCGCCGCTGCCGCCCGCAGCAGACGTGGCGGGCTCAGGCGAGCCCGCTCCGGCGAGACCACGCCCGTCCTGCTGCCCGCTTGGCGGGCGCGCCCTCGCTGCGGCAGCCTGCAGCCATGATAGGGGGCGGGGCTGTCCTTTGCTTGCCACGTCTGCGTCTCCGCTTTCTGTCTGCCGCTCGCCCCGTCCGCTGCCAGCCGCAGGCCGCTCCACGGCCCTGGGGGTGCTCGCGTCTGCGTCCCCGGGGAGACTCTGCAGCCCGCTGGCCGCGGCGGAGGCCGCCGCTCCGCTGCGCCCGCCGCCGCCGCCGCTGCCCGCGGCGGCGGCTATGGACGCCGCGGGCTGGGGCGTGCGCATGGCAACCGCGCGCGCCGCGCCAGCGTGAGCAGCTCGCAGCCCAGTGCACGCAGGCGGCTCCTGCACAAAACACAGAGTGGGTGAGTAAGCGTCTGTGGAGGCTCCGCATTCTGCCACAGCCCCCGTTTCCAGAAACAGGTATGGCCTGGCCGGCGCCTGTCAGGGCATGCGCGCACGCGCTTGTGACCTACTCAGGCCGCGCCACAGTGCACATGCCTACTCAGCGGCCCGCGCTCCCGGCCTCCCACACGGCACGCTGTGTGCGAGCGGCAAGCGCAGCTGCGCGGCACCTGATCAGGGGATGCGGGTGCGACGCAGATGTCTCGCGCTCCGTCTGCGGCGCAGACGCGCGGCGCGCCTGCGGCACGCACGCTGGGCTCAGCAGTGCCATGAGTAAGGGCGCCAGGGCAGGTGTCGCCGGCCCAGTCACCCGGCAGTCTCTCCCTGGCGCAGAGCCTGCCGGACAGCGCTCCGCAGTACTCTTCAGCCACGCGCGCACCCCAGCCCCCGCTACGTGCACGATGCAGCCCGCCCTGGGCGAACACATGCGCTTGTACCGAAATATGCCGGGAGGTGAAAGTATCGTAAAAGATTAAATCATCAGGTCCCCACTCGAGACATACCAGCTCCGCGGACGTCCCAGGTACTACGCAGGCAGCCGGACACCGAGCCAGACAGCCCTGGCTCCGCTGATGGCAAGGCATTGACGTGGAGCATCGGCCCCGGACCTTGTCTCCGCGCGCCCTCGACGCTCTCTGTGCTGGCAAGCGGCCTGAGCGCGTGTGAGCCGCTGGTGGCCTTCAGCCGCAACGTGGGACTCCCCGTGCCGCTTCGGACAGCGAACAGGCGAACAGGCGAACACCTTTAATGCTGCCTCCGCTATGTGATGCCTGCAGCTTGTTGAGTAGGCCTTGAAACACTCTGCGCGGTGTGTGCTGGCGTGCTTAACAGTGACGTGAGGGCTACGGCTAGTTTGGCGCCATTTTGACAAAACGGTGGGCCCCCTCTACCCCATCTAAAACCTAGCTCCAAGGCTAGGCCCAGAGTCGTCATCAGGCCACGCATACATCCTCTCACATGACCGATGAGTTGTGGATAGCATCGACGCGTGGCGTCGACGCACACGCATTTGCAGCCATGCACCATGCATGTTGTAACTCAAGTGCTGTGTTAACATGGCAGGCATGGAGCGCAGCTCTCTGCGGCGCAGGACGGCCGTCGCAGCAGCCCAGCTGGGGCCAGCTTGCCCCCACCAAGCGCTGCCCAGCGAGCGCCAAAGCCTTAAAAATCTGGAGTCCACATCACTGTGGTGCAGCCAGTGGCACGGTGGTGCAGGCTCGTGTCCGGCCGCGGGTGGTCGGCGGGCAGCCCTGCAGCGCCCGCGGCTCGCCAGCGGCCGCGCTCGGGCCGCCCGCTCAGGCGCCGCCGCGCGCACGCAGGTCCCGCAGGACGTTGTACACCCGGAGCACGGTGGCGCGGCCCTTGTTCGTCTGGTCTGCGTTCCACTCTGGCAGCGGCCACCAGTCCGGGCGGGGGAACGCCTGGTAGACCTGCGGCGCACGCCCCCTCCATTCTGTGCGTCTCGAGCGGTCCTGATCCGAACCAGTCCCCAGGGCTCTGCATGCATGGGTCACAGCACGAAAGGAGGTTGAGGGATGTGAGCCCTGGGCGTGCAGATGCAAGACTTGGGGTACGCACCCTGGCCCTGATGGGCTTCTGGCCGCGCGCCACCCGCTCAGCGTTTAGCGCGTCCACCAGCGCCTCCTTGGTCGCCTTGCGCAGCGCCCGCGTGTCCAGCCCCTCCGCCGGCGGCAGCCCGCCGTCGGCCGCAGCGGCGCCGCCGCCGTCCACGCCCTGTGCAGCGTTCCGCTTGTGAGGCACACGCGCACTGCAACAACACGCGCACACCCTAGCTCGCCGGCACAGCGCTGGAGATGTTGCTGCACGTGCCCATGCATGCATGCATGCGCTGCCACCACCACGTCCATTGCTGCAAAGCCAGCCAGAGCCAGCTTCAGAGAGGCTCGCCTGCGGCCCTGCGGCGGGCGTGGCCGGCGCAGCTGAGGCCGCCCGGCGCGCGACCCCGGGCGCAGCGGCACCGTTCGGTTCCACTGCGGCGGCCGCAGCTCCTGGGGCGGCAGCGCCGCCGCCTGCCGCCGCTGCGGCGCGCGCCGCGGCAGCCTCCTGCGCGCACGCCGCGCGCATGTTTCGCAAGCTGGAGTGCTGCTGGACGCCCAGCCTCGATCATGTGCCCCGGCCTGGCCAAACCTGCTCCGCAACTTGGTGCGCCACTGCAGCGCGCGTTCATGCGAGGGAGGCAGGGGCAAGGGCACGGGCCACGACGGGGGTCTGCTGGCAGACGCCCGCGACCTCAGGCTGGCACCTCGGCCTGCTGCCCCTGCGCACCTGACTCCGCCGCGCCTTGAGCGCCAGGATGCGCGCAAACCCGCCCGGCTGCGTTGCCAGCGTGCGCAGCTGCTCGCGCCGCGCGGCCGCCTCGGGCGACGGGCGCGCGTCCGCAGCAGCCCCGTCCCGCTGCCTGGACGGCCCCGCCGCAGGCCCATCCGCATCTCCGCACGCCTGCGCCCCGTCCTCGTCCGCCTCCTGGGACTCCTCCCCGCTCTCCGCCGCCGCGCCGCGACGCGCGCGCTTGGCGCGGCGCTGCGCGCGCGCGTCGCCAGCGGCGCCGCTGCCGCTCTCGCTGCTCGCCTCAGCGTCCACGGCCCCGCGCGCGCGCTTCGACCCGCGCGCGGCGCTCTCCTCCCTCGCTGCGCTGTCGCCGCTGGCACCCTGCGCGCCTGCCTCGCTGTTGGCGCGCGCTGGCGGCTCGGCGCTGCTCTGCGGCGAGGCCTGCGAGCCAGCCCCACCCGAGCCCTGGCGGCCAGGGTCCGCCGCACCGCCCGCCTCACGGCCCTCAGGGCTCGACTCATCGCTTCCTTCGGACCCCTCTGCGCCCGGCGCAGAAGCAGGGCCGCCGCTGTGGTCGGTGCTCGCTGACGCGGCAGGCTCGGAGCGCGCTCCGCCCTCTGCAGGGGCCTGGCCGGGGTTGCTCGCAGCGTTGCCCTGCCTCCCCGCCTGTGCGCGGTCAGACGCGCACTCGGCAGGCCTGGGCGCTGCAGGGGCGGGCCCCCCCTCCGCCCCCGCCTCGTCCTCGCTTTCCTCCTCCTCCTCCTCTTCGTCTTCCTCCTCGGACGATCCTTCCTCGTCATCAGAGGGCGCGCCCGCCCCGACGCTCGGCGCCTCGCCGCCGCCGCCGTCCGCCGCGGCGCGCGCCGCTGCCGCGTCTCCGCGACGCCCGCCGCCGCCGCCGCCGCGCGCCTCCGCCGCGCGGCGCGCAGGCGAGCCAGGGCCTGGGCTTGGGGCAGGGCTGGGCGCCGATGCCTCGTCCGACCTGCCAGCCGGGCCGCGCTCTTCCTCCTCCTCCACTTCTTCTTCCTCCTCCACTTCTTCCTCCTCATCCTCGCTCGACTCGGAGCCTGTGTTGCCCGAGTCGCCGCTGCCCTCCTCTGCGTCGCCGCCCCCCTCGCCAGCGGGCTGCTCAGCCGCGGCTGCGGGCCCCGCTTGCGCGGCCCGAGCCTCCGCGCGCGGCTGCCCGCGCGGGCGCTCTGCAGCAACTGGCTCTGCAGCAGCTGGCTCCGGGCCGGCCGCCTCACCCTCGTCGCCGTCGTCGGACTCTGAGCTGGCCCCGCTGCTTGACGGCCCCTCCGAGCTGGCTGCCTCGGGCGCGCCCGGCAGCGCTGCAGGGCGCGGGGCGGGCCCGGGCGCAGGGTCGGCGCGCTGCGAGACGTCCTGTGCACCCCCTTCTCCGGCGCGCCGCCCGCCGCTCTCCTCCTCGTCCCCCTCCTCCCCCTCTTCCTGCTCGTCTTCAGATCCGCTGCCGCTGGTGCCAGATGACGACTCTCCGGCGCCAGCCTGACCAGCAGCGGCGCTCGCATGCGCCTTGCCAGAGCGCGCCGCGCGCACGTGTTGGGCGTCCTGCGGCGCGCGCTGCGCCGTGGCGGCCCCGCCCGCGTCCTTCCCAAAGCCGCCGGTGTCTTGCGCATCGGGGTCACGGGCATCGAGCAGCGGCGCCGCTGCTGCCTCTGCTGCCGGCCGCGCAAGGTCGGGCGTGCTCTCGGTGCTCAGCTGCGGCTTGCTGTACAGGTGGACGGTGCCCCAGCCGCCGCGCGCATCCGCGTCGCCGCCGCCGGCCTCGTCCGCAGAGGCCTCAGCGGATGCTCCGCCATGCGCAGGGGCATTCGCTGCGGCAGGGCTGCCTTGCGCGGATGCCCCGCTCGGTCCGTGCCCGAGGCGCCGCGCTGGCTTCCGCGCCAGCTTGCTGCTGCGCGGGGCTCCGCGGTCGGCGGTGCGGTCGTCACTGCCGCCAGCAGCCCCCAGCTTTCTGAGCTCGTCGCGCCCGCCCTCCCGCTCAGACTCGTCAACTGTGCCGGCCCGCTCAGCCCCGCCGGCCGCCGCGCCGGCCTGCGCGCCAGCGCTGTGCGAGGCAGGCGCCGCCGCAAGCCCCGGCCCCGCGCGCCGCGCGCGCTTGCGCGCTGGCAGCGGCGCGCTGCGCGGCGCCCTGCGGGCCTCTGCGGCCAGAGCGCCGGCCGCGCCGGCCGTGCACGTCTGCGCGCTGCCGCCGGCGCGCGGCGCTGAGCGCGGCCGGCGCTGGAGCGGGCGCGCGCCGCTGCTCATGAGCGCGCGCACCATGCGGCCGGCCTGGCAGTTCACCGCCTGGCGGAACACCTGCGCGAGCCACAGAGCGCCGCTGAACATGCCGTGCTGCACTGTGCGAGGTGGGCCTGCAACACGTGCTATATGTGGTGAGCGCCCACGGACGCGGAACAAAACAGGCGACATACTCTGCCTGCATCGGCAGAGCTCGGCGTGGCCAGCCGGACACTGCCAGCACGGCCCATAGCACCACAACACACTGTAAATGCAATACGTGAGGAGCATGCCTTGGCAGGCAGCTGCGGCGATGCAGTGACAGGGGCACGCGTGGCTCCAGGCAGAGCCTGCCAGCTGGGCCGGTCGCGCGCGGTGTCCACCCCTGTCGCAGGTGCCGCACTCCTTGCGCCCTGCACAATGTCACACTCTCGCATTGGTGCCACAACTAGGTCTGTGTCGCTATGCAGCCACACACCCAGCGGGAAAGGGGCAAGGCAACTGGATGACGACGTGTCGTGCCTGGGGAGAGCCCGCCTCCTGGAGCTCTGCATACAGCTCCCGCTCGCTCTCTCCCAGCCCCTCTGCGCACACAGCCGTTCACCAGCGTGCTGCATAAGAAGCAGGGACAGGGCCAACGGGAACAGGCACTGCTTTTGGAGGCATGTTTCTCAGAGCAGCGACAAACATGGCGAGGAGGAGAGCGGCGCACCCGCAAGGCTGTACTGCTCCCAGAGGGCATACTTGCGCGTGCAGCCGCTGCCGTCCCACTTCAGCAGAGACACGCTCGAGCATCGCACAAGGCCCTGGGTGTGCGCGCTGTGCACCCTTGCAACCTCCTCTGCGCCAGCAGCAACGGGTCATGGTGTGTGGCAGACTGTGAGCAGTTGCAAGACGATTGCCAGCAGCCACAGCACGCACCTTGCAAGTCACGGACAGTTGCGCTGGGGCTCTGCACAACAACGAGGTCGGTGCCTAGCGAAGTGTGGACCAGCATACGCCATGGAAAGGCGTTGCCAACGGTGGCTGGGCTCGCGGAAGCCATCAAGCTCACCCAACCGACCGGACCATCCTGACCGCCTGCTCAGCAGAGGGCCGGCGTGGCAGCACGCGCGCTACTGAGCGGCAGGATGATTGCAGGCAATCAAGTCTGCTGCACAAAGTTGCTAGGTTAAAAGCCCTGTGCTCTGCCTGATCAGGCAAGCACAGGGGAAGTCATGACTTATCAAGGCCGACGCCTGGATGTAGGCTGAGGTGAAAACAGCTGCAGCATGCGTGCATCACTGCAGAGAGTCCGGAAACCATTCCAGGCAGCGAGTTTCACATCCGGCAGGCGCTGGCGGTCCTTCAGCTACACAGCACGTCCGGTGCTGGCCATGGCTGCCTCCAAGCGCGTCCTTGTCCCTATCGGCACAGGCTCTGAGGAGATGGAGGCTGTGAGCGCACTGGCTCGGCATCCCTGTCGCCTAAAGATCCATCTTGTTTACTTATATGCACCATGCTTTGCGACTCACCATGTGCAACGCAGGTAATCATCATCGACGTGCTGCGACGTGCGGGGGCAGACGTGACTGTCGCCAGCGTGGAAGACAGCCTGCAGGCGTGCTACTGTGCAGAAGCTGCCCACTGAGCAGGCAAAGCTGCTTTGTGCGTTCAGGCTCACCCACCCCTTGGTTGCCTGCACAGGTGAGCATGTCGCGAGGAGTGCAGCTGGTCGCTGACAAGCTTAATTAGAAACTGCGGTGAAGAGGAGTTTGACGCCATCGCCCTGCCGGTGCGTTCAGTGCAAGCAGCAGTGAGCACTCTGTCTTGCACGGACTGACGGTTCTGAGCTGGCCTTTGTGACTACAGTCAAGTTTACAAAGTTATGTATGTGTGTATGGGGTGCTGAGACTGCCTCACCATATGCAGGCGCTGACTGCATGTTATTTCTGTGCAGCCTCCTCTGCCCTGGGTGTGTCTGCCTATGGCTCTGCCACGGGTGGGCAGGGCGGCGCCGGCGGCGCGGAGCGGCTGCGCGACTCCGCCGAGCTGGAAGCGCTGGTGGACGCGCAGCGGCGCGCCGGCCGGCGCTGGGCGGCGATCTGCGCGTCGCCCGCGGTGGTCTTTGAGAGCAAGGGGTGGCTGGCGGACAAGAAGGCCACTGCGCACCCCGCGTTTGTTGACCGGCTTGCCGACAGCAGGCGCGCCGCGCGTGTGCCTGGCGCCAGCAGACAGCCGATGGGCATGTTAGCTCGTCTAGTGTCTATGCTGCCCCTATGCTGCCAATGCTAGTGCTGATGCGGGCAGCTGTTTGCAGCCAGCATGAGCATGTCAGAGCACTGTCATCTGCGCCAGCCTGTCAGTATCTTCGTGACATGCATGCGAACATGTTGCTGTCACCCATGCACGCGTGCGTGCGATTGCGCCCCGGTATGGCTCCGCTGTGGCACATCACAGCAGCATTTCCGCCATAGCTCAGGGCAAGCGCAGTGCAGCGGGACTGGCGTGCAAGAGGCGGTGCGTTGCTGGCGCTGGCAGCTCTGACGGGGCGGAGCGTGCGGCGGGCGCAGCGAGGCGGAGGCGCGCGTGCTCGTGGACGGCCTGCTCACCACTAGCCGCGGGCCCGGGACGTCGTTCGAGTTCGCGCTCGCGCTCGTGGAGCAGCTGTACGGCGCGGACAAGGCGCGGGAGGTGGCGCGGCCGATGGTGCTGCCGCCCGGCCTGGCGCCCGCCAAGGTGGTGGCGTAGGGCGCGGGCGCGCGCGCGCGCGGCGCTCCTTGCGTAAGTTACCGAGCGCCAAGCTGCTCTCGCTCACATTGCATAGCTCAGCTACCACTGGCGGTGTGGGTCCCCGCCTGGGAGGATGCGTCGCGGGACGTTGGCAAGCAGGTGCAGCGGGACATTGGCAGAGCAGGTGCCGCTACCACTCAGGTGGCCATGTCAGGGCTGGAGGAGTCTGTGCAGCTGCTGTCGTCTGTCGAGGTCTATGTTTATGCGGGTGGCGAGCCTGCTGTGGATTGTGCTTGGGGCAGGCAGGGTCGGGCAAATACGACATGGTATCCTGGTGCATGGTCGGCCTGATGTGTGCTTGCCGCGATAAAGCGCCGCAACCGCCATCATATGACTTGCTACATGTATGAGCGCGCGTAAATCATATATATAAGCAACACCGGATTCGCCGCGGACACACCATGTCAGAGGCAAGATGCCTTGCTCGACATCATCGTCGCTCGAGGCCACAGCGGACGCACCACACAAAATTGGAGTATGCATGCCACCTCATTTATTATCCACGACACCCTGGACTCCCTGGACTCCCCCAGCACTCACTCACGACTTCATGCGCCATTATTCTGACCCAAATTCACTTCAAGCCTGCTTCCTACGCACAGGCTCAATTGAGCCTGTGCGACTAGAAGCTGCATGTCCTACAAGTGGAATAGCTAAACCAAGGGCCCAACCTGGCCCTGCAAACGCCCTACCTATCAGCGGGCCGCGCGCGTCCCGGCTGGCCAGGGCGCGCCGCAGGGTCACCGGCGCCCAGCGCGGCCAGCTTGCTTTCCTCCCCGGCCGCCCCGCGCGCGGCGAGGTCCCCGCGCCGCCTTCGCTGCTGCCGCGCGGGCAGGCCGTTGCGCCGCGCGCGCGCCGCGCGCGCGACCGCCGCGATCGCCGCGTCGCGCGGCGTGCACAGGCCGCACGTGCGCGGGCAGGTGTCGTAGCCGTAGTCGCCTTGATGGCAGACGCCGTTCACGGAGGCCATGTAGCCCGTGCAGTCGTCCTGCGCGCGGGCAGCCATTGTCTGCAGCAGCGCTCAGCAGCGAGCAATCAAGTTCAGGGCGCCGCTCTCGCGTCACATGCTGGCTCTGCCTTGAGCGCTGAGGGCTGGCGCACAGAGTGCCGCCTCTGGCAACACAGTCGACGCTCTCGCAGCGCGCCTCCGCCCAGCGGGTGATTGCCGCCAACATGCAGCTGCAAGCATGAGAGAACGAGCACAGCGCCCGCCGAAGCGAGGGCCGCGCCTGCGAGTCCGCGCAGTCCATGTCGCCGCCAAAGTGCTGCAGCGCCAGCTTCGCCCACTCCGTGTCCAGCTCCTGCACGATCCGCGCCGCCTGCCGCCGCGCAGCGCGCGCTCAGCGCCTCGCGCGCCACGCGCGCACGCTCCCTGGCAGGCAGGCCGCGGCCCTGTCGACGCACGCGGCAGGTCGCACTGATGCGGGAGAGCCGGGCGGGCGCGCGCCCCGGACCGGAAGGGCCAGCGGGGTGCACGGGCAGCGGGGGCCGCGGCGGGGCGGGGCGCGCCCGCGTGCACTCGCGCGCGAGCTCCTCGGACGGCAGGCAGTGGTGCAGGTGGTGCAGGCGGCAGTGCGCGAGGTTGATCAGGGCGACCACCTCGATGTTGAGCAGGTCGCGGTTGCGGTCCTTCTTCTGCGCGCGCCGCCGCCGCCGTGTGCTAAGAGCTTCTGCCAACAAGCATGCACGGCATGCTTCGTGCTGTGCTCGCGCTGTCAGCCGCCGACTGCGGCGCCGTCGCAAGCACTGTGCTGTCTCATAACACAAGACCGAATGAGCCTCAGCGCCAACATAGTAGTAGGGAGACTCGCAGGCAGCGCGAGCGCTACTTGATGCAGCAGCGGATGCTGCCCAAACGGAAAGCAGGGTTACAAGGGTGCCGGCATAATGGTGGCTGCCCTCAGGTCGCACTCTCCCGAAAACGAAAGGCGGGCGCATGCACATTGTGACAGGTCCGAGGACCTCTAACGCACGGCGCGCACGCAGACGCGCCGGGCGGGCGATGCGCGGGCGCGGGGGCGCGCGCGCGCCTGCGACAGCAGCTGGGAGGGGTAGACGGGGTGGGGGAAGAGGCCGCCCAGGGTCGTGTTCTCCGTCAGGTTCCAGGGCGGGCACGCGGTGCCGTCGTGGTCCACAAAGTAGTGCTTGAACCACGTGAAGTTCTGCTGCGGCATGAGCATGTCCCAGCCGTAGTGCGTCAGCTTCGGCGACACTGCGGCGCGCGGCGCGCGCTCAGGCCCCCCGCATGCACGCGCACGTGCTCCATGCTAACTGAATCGTAGGGCCCTGGTCCTTCGACACTGCAAGACGCGGCATGTGCTCAGCCCCTTGATGTGCAGGCGCACATGCTCAATGCTGATTGCAGGCGCTGGCACTGTGCACAGGCCACACCCAGGGTGCGCTGCTCGTGGACCGTCTTACACTGACTCCAGGACAGACGAAGGGGTTTCGGAGCCCTGATTGGTAGAGCTTTGCATTGACGCTCTGCAAACAAATGCAGAGGTTCTGCACGCGCCGGCACCGCCGTCTCGAGAGCAGCGTCCCACGGCAGAGCCCGCCCCGGGACCGACCAGGGGCCGCACGCAGGATGGGGTCGCCGGGCGGGTGGTGGTTGGTGTTGTTGACGCCGCGGTGCCGCAGGCCCAGCTTGGCGGCGCCCAGCGCGTAGCCGTACATCTCCGCCACCCAGACGCTCTTGCCCGTCGGCGCCGCATCGGTCTCGGTCGACACGTTCACCAGCTGCGCGCCGCCCGCACGGCTTGCGGCGCCGGGCGGGAGAGCTGACGTTCCAGGGCCAGCACCACCCCCCAGCGACATGCATACTCCTACAGCATTGCCTGTGATTTACTGTATCTTGCTGCAATGAGGGTCCAGCAAACCTGCCTGGCCGGGGTCGACCCTGGGCGCGTTGCTGGCAGGCGCACCCCAACCCCAACCCCGCAGGAGCTGGCACCTGGGGCCGGCGGCTCATGCTGTCGCAGGCGGTGTTTGACAGTGTGCGCGCGCCCTGCCAGCTGCATTCAACGCAGGGCGGCGGCGGGGGCGCGCCTCAGGGTAGCGCGTGAAGAAGGTGCGCACATTGTGCGTGTAGTTCCACCACAGCGGCGCCAGCCGCGCCAGGTCGTCTCTGTGCCGCGCAGCCAGGCCCCCAGGTCGGGCGCAGGCCTTGCACGCCTGGGCTCAACCACCGCTGCAAAGCGAGACGGTATTTATACCGGTGCGCGGGTGTGCACTCTGCAAATCAACACAGCCCAGAGTAGGCGGCTCCAGGCGGCAGCGCAGCAGCACAGACTGCGGGCGCCATGGCGCGATCGGTCCCGCCCTTGTCAACGCAGTGTCCGGACCTGTCAGGTGAATCCGATAGGGTTTCAGCACCACCACGGGGTATTCAAGGCTCCAGGCGCGCCTGTGCAGGAAGTAGTAGTTGCCCACTTCGTCGGCGGTGCGGTTGTAGTACGGCGCGGCCTCGTAGTCCAGGCGCGGCGGCGCCTCGGGCATCAGGCGCGGCATCATCAGCTTGTTCAGGTCCCGCAGGCACCTGCGCCCGCGCGCCGCCCGCTCGCGCCCGCCTCCCCTCGGCTGGCAGGGCGGGCGCGCGGGAGGCCGGACGGCGCACGGGCGAGCTTGCTCAGCCCAGCGGGAAGCGCGCACCGCCCTCATCATCACGCCACATGCCTGGAAATGATATCGTGCAGGCAGTCTGGCAAGGCCAGCACACCTTCGGCAGCGGCCCAGAAGCACAGCGCTTCCCGCCAGCCGTGCGCTGGCTGCCTCGAACGGCAGCCCCGAGCAGCAAGCCCGCCGCATCATGCGGCGCAAGCCCGGGGAGGGGCGCGCCAGGCGTTGAAGGAGGCCGGGCGGCCGGGCACGATGCCAAAGTCGGCGGGCAGGAGCGGGCGCCTGAACAGGCAGTCCGGGTCCAGGATGAGGATGAACTCCTCCACCGGCCGCGTCTCCTTCATCCACTGCATCACCGTCCAGGGCTTGTTGTAGGCCGTGTACCTACACACAGAGGCATGCCGCGGTTCCCCTCTGACGCTGGGCGGCGCCTTGGTGCGCGGCGCGCGTGCGCTGTGCGCACTGAATGCAGCGGCCGAGTCGCCACTCAGCGCCCGACAGCACAGCCGTGCGCCAACATTTCGCGTGGCAGGCGCGGAACAGGAATGCTGGCCTCTGTCATGCATTACGGCGGTGCACAAGTCCACACTGCTTAGCAGGCAATCACTTGGATACATACGGCTCGAACAACGCCGTCGACCACCCATGGCTCCGCAAGGCACAGAGAACCATTGGAAATGCCCAACATAGAGCAGCATCAGGGCCGTGTGTGGGCGCGCACGAGTCGCCGTCCGTCATCACTGCAGACTCAGTCACCCAGGTAGGCATGACCCAGAAGTTCGTCCGGTGCTTCAGCTCGTCGTGCGTGCAGCCCGCCAGGCGCGTGATCCGGCCCGGCTGCTTCGACCTGCGCAGAGCAGCACCTTATATATCCAACGCCCAACGCACTCTACGTTCAACCCTGCTTGCCAGTAGCCCTGGCACCTCGGCGCGGCAGGTGGCGCCCCGCCTTGCAGTCACCACAGCTTGAGTTTGCGCACTACTGACGCGGTCCCCAGAGGCTATACGACTGCTTGGCAGCAGTGCCTCGCCAAGCAGGCGCACGGCGGGGCCGCGCACCTCATGAAGCTGTAGTACAGCCCCACCACCTCCCAGTCGGCCTCGCGCGTGCAGCTGGAGGGCACGACGGTGTGCATGCTCACAGCCGCGGCCCCCGGCTGCCGCGCCGCCCTGGACACGGACAGGTGGTGCTGCTGTGCTGCCTCCTCTACCGCCGCGACTGCGCGGCAAGCGAGCAGGGCGCAGCCCAGCAGCACTGCCACCACGTGCCATACACACGGCCCCATCCGCGGCTCCCGTCGACTCACAGGCTTCCGCACGACCGCCCAGCGTCCAGCCCAAGCGCCAACCCAAGCTGCCGTGCAGTTAAGTCAAATGCGCGGAATTCCATAGCGGTGATGCCTGTGTGAGGCGAAGTGTTGGTCTGCTTTCAGCGGCTGCACTCTGGAAGTGGTGATCACCTCCCCAAACCTCAACAAACTCGCCTGCAGACTGCAAAGCAAAGCGACACGCGTGCCAGGGGTAGAGTGTACGCCGGGACAGTCACGCTGCCGTGCTTTGGTTGCATATGCCTTGCAAGATCGCTCCCCATCAACGTTCCAACAGGCAACTCCCTCGGCCCTATCGAGGGCTTTCTTGGTGTTTGATTGAACGGACTGATACACGATCATTCTGCACACTCTGTAGCAAAAACAAGGTCCCGATGCAGGCCAGCGAAGGGGATGGAGAGGGGTTGCAAGGGAACGGGGTCAGTGCGGATGACGGAAGCATTGTGCCTGCACCTGGCTCACAGCCTGATGTTTACAGAGGCCAGGCAAGTGAAGGTGGCCCCGGCAGCCTTATGCCGCCGCCAAGCCGAAAGGCAGTACTCGGTGCTGCTGCGCAGGCCCCAGCGCCCACTGCACAGCTCGGCAGCGGCGCTGGCGCAGCTGAGCCCGTCGCAGAAGAGAGCGCGCCGGTCCGCAGTCGCGAAGGTGCGCCGCTGTTGCCAGTGCACGCAGCTTGTCTGCACTTTGAGGCAGTCTTGTAAGTACTGCGGCCGTGCGTGCGCACACAGAGGAGGGAACACGAGCCGCGGCGCTGTCTGCGGCACGCGCGGCGGCCTCTCGGGCCACGCCTGCGCAGCGGGAGCGCGCGATAGCGCAAGCCGCTGCTGCGGTGCGACTCGGCAGTATGCATTTTATCAAGTGCAGCAGCTCAGTGACTCGGGTCACAGCTCAAAACGCTCCGTGCCCACGTGCCCAAGTGGCACGCGCTGAGGCAGCCTGTGTGCAGGCGTATGCTGCGCAGCGCACCACAGCGGGCGCTGCAGAGGCCGACGCCCAGGCTGGCGCCACTGCCGCTGCGGCGCCGCTGCACGCTGCGGGGGAGGCGAGCGCAGCTGCTGCGGGGCCTCCTCGCGAGGCGGCGAGCTACACAGAGCCGGAGTGGTCTGGGGCGCCCCAGGGGTGCGCAGCAAGAAAGGTCCTCCATGGCGAGTCGATAGGGGTGTTGAGGCACTCTCTGAACGGGACCCCTGACTCTTCCGCATGCATCTGCGCGTGTGGTAGCCTTGGGCATCAGTGCAAGCTTGAGTCGTCATGTCGGCTGCCGAGTGGCTGGGAGCGCCAGCACTGGGAGCCTTGTCAAGGTAATGGGCAGGGCAGTGCGAGGAGGCCAGGGAAGACCATGCCTCCACGAGCCCATGCGGAGGCCGGGACGCTGGGCAGGTATAAGCAGGGCGGGATTGTTTGACATGGGGCTTCAGTGAGGGCAGGCGCTGCAGCGGAGCGGGGTTTGCGCTGCAGGTCTCGCACAGCGCTGGGGAGCACGGAGCGCGTCCTTCGCCGGGCAGTGAACGCGGTCCGCGCGCGGGCGCATGCAGAGAGCCGTGACGGCGGCCGCCGCGCGCGCGCAGGGTGGACTATGCGCTGGAGGTGATGAAGGGCGGGCAGATCGTGGAGCGGCGCGGCGTGGCGGGCCGGGCCTGGCATAGCTTTGGGCGCGCGCCGGGCTGCGACTTCGTGCTGGAGCACCCCTCCATCTCGCGCCTGCACGCGGTGCTGCAGGCGTGCTCCTGCCCGGCAGCTCCACGCACTGCTGCGCCCTGCCGCCTGAA
>JAABUP010005770.1_pt1 | contig 18441 bp, 20 predicted proteins | sample 5559201 | NCBI WGS metagenome assembly JAABUP01 (sample SAMN10711887, study PRJNA513373) | rock metagenome | isolation source: Antarctica rocks | place: Antarctica
CTACTCACGGGCCTTTTAGCTACGCGCGATTTGATCCTGTCCGCCAGGGTGAAGAATCGCTGAGCGGCGATAGATGCCGATCGCATCTATCGGATCGTGCTCATACGTGGAGACTGGCCCCATGCCATTGATTAGCTGTCCCAGCATGACCGCAAAGCCCGTGGGTGTTGCAAGGAAGAAATGAACCTGCCGGATGCCTCGCCACTGTTTCCTCGCCGTGTTCACCGCGTCGATGGTGCGGCGCACAGCATCCACGGCCTGCCCTGGCGTACGGAGGTCCATCGGTTCCTCCCCCGGCCCGATGACATGCACGTAGCCCCTGAATTTTGGTAGCGTGTCCTGGGTTTTCCCGATTGGCGTCTCTACATCGTGCCCTATGGTAACGATCACCGCCAAGTCTTCCGAGGAGATGTCACTCTCGGAGCATCGAATGCTAATCTCGGCCGTTTCCCTGTCAGCTTTCAGAGACCAAATCTGGTCATCGCGTAGCGGATTCCGCTGCCTCCATCCAATCTCGGTCCCGGTCGGGGCGAGGAACGCTGCGCCTAGCGCCATCGCTGAGGAAAGCGTGCACAGCCCACCGGCCTCCACTCGGCGACCATTAGCAACCTCGCGTACCATTGTAGAAACGGTTTTGAGAGCAGGCAGTAAACGATTGCTCCATGTGCCCGCCTCGGCGATCCGGACGTCGAAGCGTCCAGCCCAATCGAGGCTGAGCGCGGTGCCCGGTACAAAGGGTGCCTTCTCGCGCGTTTGCAGATTCAACCGAATTGGCGCGTCGGGAGAAAGCGACCGGTGGACTTCCCTCAGGCGGCGATGTAGTACGCGCTCAGCGATTCTCGCCGCCTCGCCCTCATCAATTGGATCACCCTGCACCCTTGTGATGTTCCAGCGTTGCAAATCGTCGATTCCCGCATGTTCGCCTACTGCCGCCGCTGCCTCATCGTAATTCAGGGCACCGGCCGCGATGGGTTGGACGAAGAAGGAATCCCCTTTCCTTTTGCGGTTTAATATCTCCGGTATTTCGATCTTGGTGATCGTCGGGGAATCCTTCACTTCAGCGGTGAGCCAAAGCAATGCCGCCGCAGTTTGTGGATCTTGTATGACCCGCCGAAGCTCTTCTGGTGTTGGTTCAGCATCGAGATCAGTAATGTCTTGCCAGGTAGGGATACCGTGATCATGCAGCGCCTGGACCAGGAGCTTAATCTCATGCAGGCGCGTCCGCTTGTAACTCACGAAGACCTTTCCAGTCGGATCAGTCACTGGCCCCCCTCCTTGAATGGCGCGGTCGGCGGGTTCTGAGCGATGATTTCCGCCATTCGTGTAACGCGCAGTGGCGTATCGGGAAACGCGTCAATTACGGCAGCAGGAATCAGGCGCATGGTTAAATCCGAATAGGTATAGCCATAACTTCGCCCCTTTGTCGGGCCAGTGAGTTCCACGAGGCGCGAGAGATCATGCGCTGCTAGGTCCATCCCGCCGAACGCTTTCCTGAGCACTTCTGCGCGCTGCTCATTGCTTGGACGGCCAAAATCAAACACTGCCGCCGCGCGCCTGTGAATGGCGGGATCGATCGCCGAGGGACGGTTGGTACACATCACGACCAGCACCGGCAGGCGATCGGCCTTGAGGTGGTCCACGCCCCGTATGAGCGCATTCACTCCCGCCCGATCTTCGTGGTGCATCTGGGCCAGCTCGCGCGACTGGGCAAGCGCGTCGGCTTCGTCTATGAGCAGGATCACCGCAGACGCGGGCTTCTCCGAATTTCGCGGGCGCACGACCACATCGCCCACCTCGCGGAACGCTTGCGAGATGAGGCTTGTCATCTCTCCAACCCTGCCGCTCCCGCGCGCGTTGAGGCTCAGGCGCATCAGCGTTACCGGGATGTGCTCGGCTTTTGCGAGCGCCTGGCCGAATGTTTCAGCGAGCGCAGTCTTCCCCGTACCAACGTCCCCGCCGAAAACGAACAGCGGCGCTCGCTCGCGGAATACTTCGACAACAGGCAGCACCTGCCGATGATGACGCATGCTCCACTGCTCTAGAAGCGTCGGGTTGAGGAGCAGGCGCGCCTCAGTGAGTAACCGGTGCTTGACCTCATCGAGGCCAACAAGCGCATCGTAGCGTTGCCCTGTAAGCCGATTAGGAAAGGTTTCCACTGTCTCGAAGACATCAAGTTTCGTGTCTACCATGGGACAAAACTCTTTCGTTGTACGCCGACACCCCCGGCCGAATAGCTTCGATCGCTTACCCAGTGGCCCGCGCCGTCCTGGGGCTCAGTGCCGAACGTCCTTTGGATTGGCAGGGTGGCTTTGAATGCCGTACGCTCGCTCTCTGGAAGCGCCCACCATTTGCTTGAATACGTGAGGTAGTTGAAGCTGCTGGTGCCTGTAACATCGACGCTGGGCCGAACGCCACCTGATCGGTCGTCGCCCAATGTACCATCGGCCTGTGCTTCGTACCTGAGCGAGATGACTCGTGCCTCGCCACGCTTGAAACCGACCTCCAACGTTTGCAGATAGCCTTTCGCAAGGAGTTGGGCCACCTCCTCAAGATATTTCTCGATCATGTCCAGTGGTGGCGCGTCATAGTAGCGGTAGAGTAGACGGAGATCGGAAGCGATCCGCGACGCGATGTGACGGGCATGCGTAATGGTGAATGTGTCGCTCCGAGTGTAGGAATAGCTCATCTTACCCCCTGAAACTCGGCCCAAGCACCATCTGCCAGTCCTCGACCGCCCTTGCCTTCGTCGTGGCGTATGCGGCATCGGTCAGTGTTTCAAGTGCGTCGGTGGCGATCGCGAGGATTTTCTCGCGGTTTTCCTGCGTGTAGCTGGCGGCGATGTTGTTTTCTGGATTGACGGGATCGAAGATTTCAATTTCGGCACTATCCGGTGCGGGCAATTTCCCTGCTTGGTAGTAGTCAGCAAACCAGATGCGCTCGCGCAGGCCGGACCTGACAATGTATGTAAAAAACGCCTCCATTGCCGCAGGATAATCGGAGAAATTTACGCCCTTGTCACAGAGGTGGGCACAGATAAGCTCGATCATGAAGGATTTGAACCGTAGCTCCGAATCGCGCGCCTTTTGCTGCCCCGCCCACCATTTGAGCAGGCGTGCCACGTGGGCATAGTTGATCGGCGAGTTATCCTTGCGTTTCCGAATGAACTCCAAATGGCGTGAGACGCTGGTGCGAACTCGTCGACCGGTATCCTTCTCAATGAGATAGCCCACGTTGTCAGCTTCGCCTTCGTAAAGCACCGGAACCACATCGACATCGACATAACTTGCCGTGCGGAAAATCAGTTTGACGCAGTGGTGTTGCGGCTCGAATTGATCATCGTCCAGTTGCGGATAGGCTTCTTTCAAGCGATCTCGTAGCCAATAAACCAGCTCTTCTTCTTTGGTCGGTGCCTCGGCCGCTTTAACATATACAGCGAGATCCATGTCGCCGATCGTGCTTAACGCCGTTCCTTTGGCCACGCTGCCGGAGTTGAGCATCTTGACCAGGGCATACTCCGGTGCTTCCTCCAGGTGCTTTTCCAGTCGCTCGCGCAGCCGCTTCCCCTGCTCGCGATAATCTTTCACGCTGTCGCTGTCAAGGTTTACTTTGTCCTGGGCGAAGGCGGCGATGATGCTGTGATCGATATACGGCATAGCTATCCACCCTCTCTTGTTTAGCGACGTTTGCCGTGAAGTCCCGCTATTTCCGGGGGTTCGATAGCACAGTAACCAGCAGCAGAATAAGAACTAATGTCCTGTACGTTCATTGTACACTATTTGTAACCTGCCTTGGGTACTTATGGTGCAAGGTGTTTACGCTACCCCCTTCCTGGTGCCTCAATATGCGGAGAGGACATCTATGTCCCCTCCGCGCCACGCTCACTTCTCCCGACGAACACCTTTGAAGGGCTCGCCATTCTGTTTGCCATCCATGAACTGGCCGGTGGTCGTGTTTCGCTTCGTCCAGATGTTCGTCAGAGGGCTCTTCACCTGCGATCGCCCTTTGACCGGTCCAACGCGACCACCTCCCGGCTTGCCATTCTTCGCCATGCTTTGCCTCCTGTCTGGCGTCGTCACGTCACCGCTGAACCTTCTATTTCTAAAACCGCTACCGCTTCGGCCGCGACGGGCTCGACGGTCGCGGGGGGCTGATGCGTTCCCAGGTGCGACCCGGCTTCTGCGTCGGCGGTAGTGGCTTGTCGCCCGGCTCGATCGTCACCTCGCGCGGCTTCGGCACGTCGCCGCCGCGCGGCCCGCGTTCGACGTATTCGCCTGGCTGATGGGGCGTCTCCCCCGGCTTCTGCAAATCGCCCGACATGATTTCCTCCAGCGTGCGTATTGGCTTGGGGCACCAAGTCAATAGATGTCTAAAAAACTAGCTGCCTAGCACCAGTCGCCGCGAGGGCTGCGCCGCCACGTCGTAGATCCTCCTTCCTTCGACGCGGATGATCCCCAGCTTCTCCAGATGCACCACCAAGGCGGAAATAGTCACGGTGCAGCGTGCGCGCAAGTCATAGAGTTGATCCCAGGTGCGATACCCGGTCTCTGCCATCGCTGGCAGGAGCAATGCGCGCGGCATCAGTACGAAGCGCATGAAGGTGTGCGCCTGCCATTCGCGCCACCAATCATCCCCTATGGGACCACGTTGGCGTAATGCTTCACTCAGGTCGCTCGTGAGGCTTTCGGCTCGCGTGGTGAAGACGCTGGTATCGGGGAACGCGAACGCCATTTGATAGATCTGCCCGTGGTCGATGTGTAGGTATCCATGCCCCGCTTCGTGGGCCATGGCCGTTTCAATCAACCCCGCATGCTCCTGGAACTTGGTCGGGACGTAATCCTCGTTCATCACGATGCGGCAAGGTGTACCGTAGCTGGGTTCCTCGACCTTGCTGGCGATATCGTGACCATCGCGCAGCAGCAACGGTTCCCAGTCGATGTTGATATTGAGAGCGTGTTCGATGATCAACTCGATTGGCACTGGGAGTTGCACGGGCCTGCCGGTGCGGTGCGAATACTCGGCCAGCAGTTCACCGGCGTATACTTGGCCTACGAGTAGCAGTGGAACGGAAACGTACGCTAGCGAACGCGCGGCAGCGATCTACCGCGTCACGGCGTCCGGGACGGTCGGATCGTGCAGCGGGCGCAACGCCCCTCGCGCCAAGGGTTCGGCGAGCGCGAAGGTGTAGCGGCCGAGCAGGTTGATGTGGTCGTAGCCCAGCGGTGAGAGGCGCGCGAGGTCTTCCGGGTTGACGGGGACACCCTCGGCGCGCAAGTGCTCCAGCGCCACGCCCAGGTAGCGCGTGTTCCAGAGCACCAGTACGTTGACCACCAACCCGAGCGCCCCGAGTTGGTCCTCCTGCCCCTCGCGGTAGCGCTGGCGGAGCTCCCCTTTCAGCCCGTGGAAGGTCGCGCGTGCCAGGCTATGCCGACTCTCCCCACGGTTGAGTTGCACCAGGATGCGCCGGCGGTATGCCTCGTCGTCGATGTAGGCCAGCAAGTAGAGGGTCTTGGCGATGCGCCCGAGCTCGCCGAGCGCCCGGGCGAGGGTCGCGGGTCGGCCACCGGCCTGCAACGCGCGCATCAGCTCGGAGGCGCTGACGGTGCCCAGCGCGAGCGACCCGGCCACCCGCAGGAGATCGTCCCACTGCGCCGCGATCACGGCGGCGTTGATCCGGTGGCGTGCCACATCGTCGAGCACGCCGTAGTCGGCCTGCGGATCGAGCCGCCAGAAGCGGGCGTCGCCGAGGTCGGCCAGCCGGGGACTGAACTGGTAGCCGAGCAGCCAGAACAGGCCGAAGACGATGTCGGAGTAGCCGGCCGTGTCGGCCATCAGCTCGACCGGGCGCAGGATCGTCTGCTGCTCCAGCAGGCCGTCGAGGATATACAGCGAGTCCCGCAGGGTGCCGGGGATGACGATGCCGTGGAAGCCGGTGAACTGGTCGGCGGTGAAGTTGTAGTAGGTGACGCCCCGTCCGATCCCGAAATACTTGGGGTTGGGGCCGGCGTTGAGCGTGCGCACCGGCACGACGAAGCGCAGCCCGTCGGCCGAGGCGACCTCCCCGCCGCCCCAGGCCCGCGCCAGCGGGACCCCCGCCTGATAGGCAACCAGCCGGGCGTTCGCCGCGATCAACGTCTCGGCGCGCACGTAGTTCTGCTGCACCCAAGCGAGGCGACCGCGCGTGAGCCCCGGCACGTCCGCGCGCGTGAGCGGCTCCAGGCCGACGTTGCAGGCCTCGGCGAGCAGGACCGCGCAGACGCTCGTCGCCAGGTCCGCCGCCCGCGCCCGCCCCTCGCTCAGGTGCGTGAACTCCTCGGCGAAGCCGGTCCAGGCCTGCACCTCCAGCAGCACTTCCGGCAGATCGGCCCGCGGCAGCAGCGCGGCGACCCGCGCGCGCAGGGTCATGAGGCTCGCCGGCTCCGCCAGCCGATCCAGGCCCGTCAGCACCAGGTGGTCGCGGTCGGCGCCGCGCTCGACGCGCACGGCGGCGTTGTCCGGGAGCCGGGCGGCGACCCGGCGATAGGCCGTGTCGAGCTGCTCGCCCAGCGCGGCCAGCTCCGCCTGCGGGTCCGGTGCCCGCCCCAACATCCGCAGGATCTGCGGGCGGGCCGCCGCCCAGGCGGCACCGGCGAGGAGCTTCGCGCGGGGATCACCCCAGCGCGCGCTTGGGGCCACGAAGAGATCGCGCCGGCGCAGGGCGGCGTGTGCCTGCTCGAGCACACAGAGCGTGTAGGCGCGCCGGTCGATCGCGTGGTCGGGGCCGATGACGCGCCGCCGCCAGGCGGGCGTGACGACGCCGAGCGGCGCGGCGCTCAGATCGGGCGCGCGCCGCCGTTCCAACTCAGCGAGGAAGCGCAACGCCTCCAACACCGGCTGTCCGGCGGGCGTACCCTCGAAGGTGATGGTGCCGAACAGGGCTGGCAGGAAGCGGCGGGCGGTGGGGTAGCGCGTCAGGAGTGCCTGCTGGCCACCCTCGCCGGGCGGGCGGGCCAGCGCGTCCACCGTGGCCACCGCTGCCGCCAGATCCTCCTGCGCGATGCGCGCGAACACCGCAGCACGGACTTCGGGGTCGCGGTGGCGTGGCTCGAGGAGGATCGCGCAGGCTTCGCGCAGTTGCAACGCCGCGGCGTCCAGGTCGCGCAGCGTCCGCAGACGCGCCTGCCGCTCACTGCGCGCCGCGCCGCGGAGCAGGTCGGCGAGGAGTAGATCCAGCAGGTCGAGCGCATCGTCTTGCGCGGTCGACTCCAGGAGCCGGGCGAAGGCGAGGAGGGTGGCGACCCGGCGCTCCGGCGGCATGCGGGCGATGGTCTGCGCCTTGGCGGCGGCGGCATGGCGGGCGAGCGCCTGCACGCGGCCAGGTGGGACGGCGGTGAGATCAAGCGGGCCGACACCCAGGGCGCGCACCTCCGCCAGCCGTTTGAGGGCCGCGACCAACGCGGCGGCGCTGACGCGCGTCGGGGCCTGCCGCAACCGATCGAGGGGCGTCTGCCGCGCGCCCTCCGGCACGACCAAGAGCGCTTCCAGCCGGGCGTGTTGCGCCGCATCGGGCACTTGGGCGAGCCGGTGCCAGAGCCGTGCGGCGGCGCGGTCGCGCACGCCGGCCACGAGACGCGCCAGGGTCGTCACGCCCGGCAGGAGCACCTTGCGCTCGACCAGTCGGGCCGTGGTCAGGTCGAAGAGGACGCTGGGGCGCTCGGCACCGGCCCAGGCCCGCGCGTAGAGCCAGCGGACCAGCCGGAAGTGCTCGGGCTGGTCGGCGAAGTCACGATAGCCATGGTGTTGGCGAATCTCGCCCGCATGCTCCCGCCAGGTCGTCGGCCGCGCACCGTAGCGCGCCTGACAGGTCGGGTCGGCGATGGCGAGCTGCGCGGCCAGATGGGCGACGACGCCGGGCGGCACGTCCGTCGGGTCGGTCAGGAACGTGCCGAGGAAGCGCACCGTCGCGAGCTGGAGGGCGCACCCCAACCGGTTGTGATCGCCGCGCCGATCGGCTAGCAGCACCCGATCGGCGTCGTCGAGATGGCAGTAGCGTGCGAGCTGGGCGGGTGTCGGTTCGCCGACGTAGCGGCCGTACCGCTGGGCCTGTTCGTCGGTCAGCAAGGCGACCGGCATCGCAGGCCTCCCCCCACCATGCGCCCGCTGCCCACCGCAGCATGGGTCCGCGCCAGTATATCCGCTAAGTGGTATTAGCAGACATGTATGGCCCCGAAACCCGCCTGATATGTCTGCTAATGTCGCGGCTATCCCCGGTACACCATGTCTGCTAATATAGTGGCGACGAGGAGGAGGGGCGGATGGCGAAGCGCGCGAGCAAGCCAACACTCTCGCCGGGCGGCCACGCGGCGGTCGTGGCCTATGGCGAGTCGCTGCAGCACGAGCAGGATCTCAGCGCCGACACGCGGCGCAACTACCTGAGCGACCTCCAGCAGTTCGCGGCGTGGTGCGAAGGCGTGTGGGGCGCGGGGCAAGAGGCGGATGCCGGGTTCACGCCGACCGACGTGACAACCCCGACCCTCACCGCCTATCGCGCCGCCCTCCAGACCGTCGCCCGCCTCGCGCCCGCCACCATCAATCGCCACCTCGTCAGTCTCAAGCGCTACTGTCGCTGGGCCTGTGCGCACGGGCTGCTCGCCAGCGACCCGGCCCGGCCCGTCAAGTTGGTGCCGCGCGTGCCGCCGCTACCACGGCACCTCAGCGATCAGGAGGAGGCGGCGCTGCTCGCCGCCGTCACCGCCCATGGCACCCCGCGCGACCGCACGCTCCTGGTCACGGCGTTGCACACCGGCTTGCGCGCCGCCGAGTTGTGCCGACTGCAACGGGCGGACGTGACCATCGCCACGCGTAGCGGCCAGCTGATGGTGTGGGGCAAACGCCAGAAGTATCGTGAGGTACCCCTCAATAGCACGGCGCGCGTAGCCCTCGCGCCGTGGCTCGCGACGCTGCCGCCGGAGGCGCGCTGCCTCTTCCCCTCCACGAAGGGCGGCGGGCCACTCACGGAACGGGCGCTCGGCTACCTCGTCGCCCGCTATGCGGCCCTGGCGCAGGTCAAGGGCGTCAGCCCGCACGATCTCCGGCACCGCTTCGGCTACCGCATGGCCAAGACCGTGCCGCTCCACCGGCTGGCCCAAATCATGGGCCACGATTCGCTCGACACGACCCTCATCTATGTCGGGGGGACGAAGCAGGATCTCCAGCGGGCGGTCGAAGAGATTGCCTGGGCCTGATCGCCACGAACCCCGCGCGTGCTAGCGTACGTTTCCGTTCCACTGCTACTCACGGGCCTACTTCGACATTCGCTACCGACAAGACGCGCGATCGCTTCATGACTCCCCCTGCTCGCGCAACGTGCGCAACACTTCTTGCCATTCCTCTTCGGTGTAGCGTTTCCCCGCCATCGAGCGGTACAGCGCCGCGACCTGTTTCTGCGGGCGTGCCAGCAGATCCTGCTCGAAATTCGCTGGCAGCTTATTGGCTAACAAGACGAGTTCTTCGGCTGGGGTATCCAGCACCTTCGCCAGTCGGCGGATAGTCGCCTCCGCCGGCGGGACGCCACGCCCATTTTCGATCTTCGACAAATACGTGAAGTCGATACCCACCATATCCGCCAGCTCGCGCTGCGTCATATGGTGCTCCTTCCGTAGCTGCCGGATGCGCTCTCCAAACTCCATACTCACCCCTTCGCGAAGTGTAGCTTGTATTGGCTAATCATGCCAACATAGTATCCCTCGTACGTTCTAGGGTTCACGCGCGTTGCTCCTTTATTCTCCTTATCTCTGGACACCACGCCCTGCCTGGTGTAAAAATCGGTAAGGGAGACTGCCAAAATTTTACATCGAGAATTCTTCAGAAGAATCTCTTTAAAACTACTCCGCGCGGCGCGCATCATGCCAGAGTGGCGGGATGAAGGGCCAAGGGAACGTGGTAGGCTGCGCATATTGGGACGCCGCCCGACGTGTGCTCGCCGACGTTCAAATACAAGTCTACCCGGGTGAAGTGCCTTGTCTCTTAGCTCGACTTTGGCCCTTCTTGATCCAGTGCGTGGGGCACGGGTGCCTTTGTGTACTGCCACCGCGCGCTTGTCGCCGGGAGCGCCGCCGAAGTTTTTGCATGTCGGATCGAGCACCCAAAAGCGAAAACTCCAACCGCCATTTGTTTTCCCAGGCGCTACGCCATCGGGCGTGGCACCGAAGGGCCAAAGTCGAGCTTAGACGAAGGGCGAATATCGCGCGTGATAATGCCAGCCGCCGCAGATCAGTCTCACCCGGCCGATAGGGGAAATGGAGCGCCTCGACCATCCGGCGCTTCGTCGCCTCGCCGCAGCGGTCGTACCGCGCCGTCGTCGTCACGCTGGCTGGCTTGGCGAGCTGCTGCACCGTCGCGAGGTCGATCCCCGCGTCGAGCAGGTCCCCAACGAAGGTGCGTCGGAAGTCGTGCGGCGATAACTTGGCCACCCCCGCCTCGCGCTGGCGCTTCGCCAGGACGTTGTAGACCGCGTGGCTGGTCATCCCGGTGCCGACGATCGTGTGGTGCCGGGTGATCGCCGGGAAGAGCCCGCCGGGCCGGGCCCTGCGCACCCGCAGCCAGTCGTCCAGCGCCCGGGCCGCCGCCCCGACGAGCGGGACGAGGCGCTCCTTGTCCCCCTTGCCGTGCCGCACCCGCAGGGTCGGCGGCTCCGGCGTCCAGTCGGCGACCCGACCCCGGCCAGTTCCGCGCGCCGGATGCCCCCAATGTACAAGACCGCGAAGATCGCCGCGTCACGGGTCCCGGCCGGGGTCGGGTCGGGGTGCGGCGCGCTGACCTCCGCCCCGACCCCGGCACGCGACGAGGCCACTGAGACGGGTTCGACCACCTCGCCCACCGCTTCTACCATCCCCACCCGCGAACCCGTATATTATGTCAAATTGACACGGGAACCCGTGTGCGCGCTATAATCCCTTGCGGAAACATATATTACTATACGCTATATTTGTGGCAGGGGAGGGGCACGATGCGAGGCTTTACGGAGGGGGTCGCGGGGGCGGACGGGCCGATCCCGGCGACGTTCGCGGCGCTCGCGCGGCGGCCGGAGGCGCACCCCACCGACCCGGTCGCGGTCTACCTCGCCGGCCTCGCGCCGAGCGGCCGGGTGACGGTCGCCCGCCGGCTGGTGGCGGTGGCCCGCCTGCTGGGGGTGGCGCCGGAGCGCGTGCCGTGGGCGGCGTTGCGGTCGCAACACGTCATCGTCATCCGGGCCCGCTTACTGGCGGGCGGGACGCTCGCGCCCGCGACCGTCAACCTCACCCTCGCCGCGCTCCGGGGGGTCGCGCGCGCCGCCTGGCGGCTGGGGCTGCTGACCGCCGAGGAACTCGCGCAGATCCGCGACGTCCCACCCGCCCGCGGGTCGCGCCTCCCGGCCGGCCGCTCCGCCACCGGCGGCGAGCTGGCCGCGCTCCTCGCGGCGTGCGCGCGCGCCCCGTCACCCGCCGGGGTGCGGGACGGGGCGCTCCTCGCGCTCCTCTACGGCGCGGGCCTCCGGCGGGCGGAGCTGGCAGGGCTCGGGCGCGGCGACTGGCTGCCCGCCGACACCCTGCTCAGGGTGACGGGCAAGGGAGACAAGCAGCGCGAGGTGCCGCTGCCACCCGGCGCGGTGGCGGCGCTGGAAGACTGGCTCGCCCTGCGCGGGATCTGGGAGGGCCCGCTCTTCGTGCCCATTGACAAGGGGGGCCGCCTGGCCCGGCGGCGGATGACGGAACAGGCGGTCTACGCGATCCTCGCCAAGCGGGCCACCGAGGCGGGGGTGGACAAGCTCTCCCCCCACGACCTGCGCCGGACCTACGTGGGCGACCTCCTCGACCGCGGCGCGGACATCGCCACGGTGCAGAAGCTTGCGGGGCACGCCGACGTGAGCACCACCGCCCGCTACGACCGGCGCGGCGGCGCGGTGCGGCGCACGGCGGCGGATCTCCTCCACGTCCCCTACGCGCGGCGGCTGCGGGGATGATCCCCGGTCGGCGGACCCGGTTGCGCGTACGATGGTCTCAGGTACGGAAACGACGGATGCCAACAACCCTGAAAGGCCATCGGCATCCGCTCGTCCAGTTCCGCTCGCGTGTCCGGCACCTTACGGCGCCGCACCTGCGCCGCCGTCCCACCCCCGAAAGAGCGGTCCGACTCGTTCGCCTGCACCCCGTCACCGGCACTCCCGAGGGAGCTTTGGCTGCGGGAGCACCCGCGCGTCCCTGATGTACGTATACTACTCCGGCCGTGCCGGTCTATCAAGCGACCCGGCAAGCATGCTTGTAGACCGAGTGCTTGCTTCGCCGCGGCGAAGACGTTTCCCTGTTTCGTCGTGAACAGCACGCCTCGCCCCATGATGTGTGACGTCGGCGTGGCAGGAAGATCACGCCTCGGACGAGCGCGAAAGGGCAGGGCAAGGCGAAAGCTGCCCCCGTATCCGCCGATTTTGCTGCCAGCTCAGGTACACGTCCGCGTCACCGCTGCTGTGGCGGGGCGTCGGTAGACGCCTCGCCTCATGATGTGTGACGCCGGCGTGCAGTCAGCCTGGCAGGGAAACACGGCCTTGGGGGAACGTGAAACGGCTTGCTAGAGTTAAAACTGTTCCTCTTGCCCGCCGAGTATCCTGCCATCCTTAGTACACGCCCGCGTCACCGATGTTGTGGCGAAGCGTGATCACGCCGTGCCTTCACTTGGCAAATCAACATAATCAGCCACAGGGGTTGGAGCGCGACGCGAAGGCGCTGACCGAAGCACTGCACCGAGCGTACGGTGACGGGGCGGATTGCGACGCGCGAGCGGACGACCCGGACCTGGATACGCGCGCGGTCTACGAGGAGGTCCGCGCGGCGCTACTCGCCTTGAGCCTCGGGACGGCCGGCTGATGCGGGCTGACACCTGGCACACGACAGCTCGTTGGCCACCATTCGGCACGCCGCAGTCGTGGCTGCGGAGCGCCCCCGCGCCCACACCCGCCCGTCCGCTTTCGCCGCCCTCGCACCGGTTAGCGGCTAACTGGCCGCTCGCGGCGAGGGTTCGCCAGCAGCATCGACTTAGCGGGAGACCCTTTCTTACTTGACGTTAGACATGGGTGTTGGCCTCAGCACCACCTCCCCTGGCTCCGGTGCCTCGCGCAGGGTGCGTACCGGTGAGCAGAGGGGCCACAAACAGGCAAGTAGCATCCCCACGGCTCCTATCACTAGGGTCAGGCGTACGCCGAGCGCCTGCCCTAGGAATCCGCCTAGTAAGGCGCCGAGTGGCGCGGCGGCTCCACCTAGGAACTGCAGGGTGGCACCGATGCGGCCTTGCAGGTGCTGTGGGACGATCGCCTGGCGCAGGCTTACCTGGTTGATGTTGTAGAACGGCTGCCCGAACCCATTGAGGAACGCGGCCACCGCCAGGGTCGGGATGAGGACCGCCGGTGGTCCCAGCGCCAGCGGCGGGATCAGGTTGGCCCCCCCGGCCAGGGCGAGTCCACCCACCAGTGTCGGACCTAGTCCCCACCGTTTGGCCGCTTGAGTCGCCAGGGCTGCGCCAACAAGACTGCCTGGACCAACCGATGCCAAGATCACGCCCAATGCCGCCGGTGGGATCCGTAAGTCACGTGATAAGTACAGTACGTAGACTGTGATCAGCGCCGTGTTGAAGAAATTGTAGGTGCTTGCACTCCCCGCGCTGGCTCGCAGCAGCGGCTGCCTCGCCACCAAGCGCAGACCCTCGCCGATCTCGTGCCAGACGTTCCGTCGACTGGCACGCGGCATCGGAGCCGGCTCCGCATGGCGGAGCAGGCCGAGGCAGAGGGCGGACCCGAGGAACGAGCCAGCGTCCACGAGGATCGCCACCGGGGCGGTGAGGCCTTGCACGATCGCCCCCGCCAACCCTGGCCCTGCGATCCCCGCGACCGACCGGGTCATCGTCAGCTTGCTGTTGCCCTCGACCAGCTGCTCCCGCGCGACCAGTGCCGGGAGGAACGCCTGATACGCCGTGTTGAAGCACACTGCGAGGGTGCCAACGAGGACCGCGACGCCATAGAGGTAGGGCATGTCCAACCATCCCAGCCAGGCAACAAGCGGGATCGAGCCGAGGAGCAGGCTGCGTCCGAGGTCGGCACCGATGAGGAGCGGGCGGCGCCGCACCCGGTCGACCCACACCCCGGCGAAGAGCCCGAACAGGAACAACGGTGCTCGCCCAGCCGCATTGAGAAGCCCCATCTGCACCGCGCTCGCCTGCAGGGTGAAGACGGCCACGAGGGGCAAGGCGAGCGCCGAGACCTGATCCCCGAACACCGAGATCGTCTGCCCGGCCCAGAACAGGCGGAAGGCGGGGTGCCGCCAGAGGCCGGAAAACGGTGTGCGCTTCATGCAGTCACGTCCCCAATTCGTATCATCCTAGGGCGTCCTCAGCTGAGAAGGATGGCCGTCGCCGCAAGATAGACGCCGACGAGGAAGTTGCGCTTCGTCTTGTCATAGCTGGTGGCGATAGCGCGGAACTGCTTAAGCTTTACGAACGTGAAACCCACGTTGTCGTACCAGTGTTGACGTTAGGGACAAGTTCTTGGCTCGCGTTCCCATCACCCAACCCCTACCCTTTACGCTGCGCCCGCCGAGTAAAAGCGGTTGCTTGTATGAAGCTGTCAGCCGCTGCATTGGTAGTTACAACTAGCGGATGTGTCAACGGGAAATGCATCGCTTCAACGGGCATATTGGCAAACGGATGATCTTCGTCTTTTATATGCGTCGCCCTAGCATCGAAGCCGATGTTCGAGATCAAGTTGACATTGGGGTGAATGGCAAGGCCATTCTGGATCCAGCAGGCAAACCACCACTGTAAGTCCCAGATTGAGCCAAGCTGATTAGTATACACCGCCTGGAAACGATTCTCCCAATCCTCCACGACACGGTCATCGTGCAAGACTCCCTTGAGTAGGTGGTTATCACGGACCCAAGGCCACAACTTCATCTCAAGATCGAAGTGTTGCCACGATCGTCGCCAAGAGGCCCACCCCCCTACAATCGTGTAACGCGAGAAGTAATAACTGTCCAGCGTTCGGCGCTGACCAAATTGATAGTTACTGCCAGCGATGTGCATAATTCGCTCATCGTCCCGATAACGCCGTAGGAGTTCCTCGGAGAAGCGAAAGTAGGTGGGGTGTGGCACACAATCATCCTCCAGGATAATGGCTTCGGTGACTGTCTCAAAGACCCAGTCTAACCCACTCGCCACACGCTCTTTACATCCCAGGTTCACATCAGAAAAATTGGTGAGTAGTTGGCATGGCCAATCAACTTGTCCGACTACTGCCCGGGCAGCGGCGCACTGCTCGGCCTCGCCAGGGATATTAGGCCGCGGCCCGTCAGCTACCAGGAGAAGCATTCGTGGCCTAGCTCGTGCAATCTCGGTGAAAGTCCTGATTGTGAGGTCCGGGCGATTGAAGATAAACAATGCGACAGGCGTCAGTAACTGCTGATCAAGCATCATCGCCCCCTGTATGTATGATCCTGCTGGCCGACTGGCTGGGCCTCGCGGCGGAGGCGCTGGTCGAACTGTTCGCCAGCGGGGAGGCATTCCTGCTCGACAGCATGCCCATCCCGGTCTGCCCCGCGCCCGCCGCTCACGCAAGGTGCGGGGCAAGGACTTCTGCGGCTACTGCGCCGCCAAGCGGGAGAAGTTCTTCGGCTGGCGGCTGCATCTGATCTGCACCACGGGCGGCGTCCCGGTCGCCTTCGACCTGCTCCCCGGCGGGCGGCACGACCTGACCCCGATCCACGAGCTGACCCACGGCCTGCCTGCCGGGTCGACCGTCTACGGCGATAAAGCGTACAACGCGGCAGCCATCCTGGCCGAGGCGGGTGGGTGCCTTGTGCCGATCCGCCGGGCCAATATGCGCCCAACGACTGGGCCGACAAGCTGGCCCTGCGCGCCTGGCGCAAGCGCATCGAGGCGCTGTTCAGCCAGCTGGAGGCGATGGGCGCGCAGCGCCTCCGCGCCCGCACCAACCCTGGCCTCCTGCTCAAGCTCCACGCCTCCCTCCTCGCCGCCGCCATCGCCAACGCCGACTAGCAATCAGGGTTTCCCTGTATCTACCCTATCGCAGGCGTCGTTGCCCATTCATAGGCTGTGCAGGAAATCAAGGACTATCTGATTGAAGTTTTCTGGCTGCTCCATATTGACGGCAGTGGAACAAGATCCGTGAAGGACGGCATTCCTCGCGCCGCTGATATGAGCTTCCATCATGTCGGCGAGCCCGAGCGCTTCACGCTCATCTTGATCACCAACAACAAGTAGCGCCGGTGCCCGCAATTCCGTGAGTCGGTAGATTGCAAGGGGCTCTAATTTTCGTAACTTGCCCCAGGCATGGCTGAGCGAATCGACCTTGTAATTGTACATCATCATGTCCCGAATTCGCTCCCTGAAAGCTGGATTCACCTGCTCCGCAGTTCGCATCGGACCATCAATCCAGATCTGGAGGCGAAGCTCGATCGCGCGTGCGATGTCGCCCTCTTTAAGCGCCGCGTTCAGCGGCTCATGTTTCCGTAAGAGCTCTTCCGACCAGGTATGGCCGGTTACTCTTGGGGAGGCTAGAATGAGTGCGTCCACCTTATCCGGGTACGACAAGGCGAAGTCAATTGCAATGACGGATCCGCCTCCAGACCCTAACAAATACGCGCTGCCATGACCAAGGTGGCTTAATAGACCATGTAGATCCTCTAGGAAAGAAAATTCATTGCCTGAGTTAGTGGAATTACCACTGCTACGCACATCGTACCGGATCACTCGATAGTGTTGAGCAAGTACGCTAAATTGATCGTCCCACATCCGCCTATCCATGACTCCGCCGTGGATTAAGACAAGTGGGTGACCTTCACCCGCAACTTCGTAATACAATCGTGCTCCATTTACTTCAGCAAAGCCAGTATCGGTCCGAGTCACTTCAAACATGGTATCCTCCCTGGGACACTGTTGCCCAACGTAAGGCCGCCCTACTGTCAGCAACGGTGTAACCGTAGCTCGCGAATCGCCGCTACATGACGAATACCGGTGAGCAGTGACAGCACAGTCATGGCCCCGAACAATGCCAAGGCACGACCCGCCAATTAGCTCCGCGCACAGCTAGCGAAGCTGCATAACCTTCGGCAGGCGATAAATCTACGAAGGACCAGGAAGGCACCTCACATGTCTCGCTAGCAGCATGGTCATTGCCCATCGACTTCTCCGGCTTGTATACCCCCACCAAGATGTCGTTATAGTCGAGGGGTCGAGCAAAGCCAACTCCGCACGCCTTGAGATAGGCTTCCTTGCGGGTCCAGCAACGAAAGAACGCTTCTTGTCTATCAGACAGGGAGATCGTGCTCAACAGAATCTTCTCTTCAGGAGAGAAGAACTGCTCAACGATCTGGTCGATTTCTGGAATTGAGCGGATGCGCTCAAGGTCAATACCTAATTCAGAGTTAAGCCCTACTGCGTGGAGGGCAAAGCCGTCCGAATGTGACGAGTTAAAGTGGAGCGGTGGGCGATCACACAGATGCGACAGGGTTGGCTTTCCATACAGTCCGTAGCGGAACTCAACGTGTGCCGGCCGCATCCCCAAATAATTGCCTAGGATAGCTCTGAGGCAGCCGCGACCAACAATAAATCGCCGCCGGTTCTGCTCGAGGTGAAAGCGCTCTGCCCGAGAATGCTCATCTGGGGAGAGCATTTGTGCCCAGTGCTCTGCGTGCCTGGCAAGTTGATCAAGGTCCACTCGCCAGACATGAATTTCACCTTCCGGTAGTATCATGGTCCCCCGTGAAGGTGGTTGGTGCCAGCGATGGATAGCTATCATGAGGACCGACCTCCGGTGGTTCCGTCCATCAGCCGACTGCATTCCTGAGATATCACTTGCAGAAGCGCCGCACGGGCTGTATGTAAGAAGAAGTGATCGCCAGGGAAGAAGTGCAGCGTAAACGTATCCTGCGTCTGATCCTGCCAAGGGGTAAGAACTCTTCGAGTTAGATTGCTGTCCTCCGATCCTCCGAATGCCGTGATTGGGCAGTTAAGCGGCTGCTCGGGGGTGAAGCAGTACGTTTCGGAAAGTTGCAGATCTGCCCGTAGCATGGGCAGCAGAAGCTGCATCAGTTCGGAATTCTGTAACACTGCTTCCGGTGTGCCATTTAGGCGCTGTAATCCCCTGAGGAATGCCGCCTCGGGTAAGTGATGGATCGGTGGATATGGATCGGGCAATTGGGGCGCATGGTGTCCAGAGACAAAGAGATGCTCGGGACCACACACTCCGTCCCTGCGCAGGTGACGGGCGAGTTCGAAACCGATCAATGCACCCATACTATGTCCGAAGAATGCGAAAGGGAGCTGGAGATACGGCTCGAGAACAGCTGCTAGGTGTTCAACAAGAGACGAGAGTCGGGTGAACGGAGGTTCTGCTAGCCGACTTTCTCGCCCAGGCAGTTGTATCGG
>JAABUP010005772.1_pt1 | contig 18438 bp, 33 predicted proteins | sample 5559201 | NCBI WGS metagenome assembly JAABUP01 (sample SAMN10711887, study PRJNA513373) | rock metagenome | isolation source: Antarctica rocks | place: Antarctica
ACCTGTGTAGTCTGCATGCATGCCCTTGTACTCTGCCCCAAAGTGGCGCCACTGGAAGCCATACACTGGCCCCAGATCTCCCTCCTCCCTGAACACACACAAATGTGCCTTCACACCTATCAGGTGCTTTGACTTGCAGCTAGCAAACAGATGCTTCAAGATCATCAGCCCTGTCGATCACTGCTTCAGCCTATTGTGGACCGCTGCCAAAATCAGACACTGCTGCCTTCTGCTTTTCCGTCAGCTGTATCATGACAGTGCAACAAGTGAGGTGCAGCACAGCTCAGCAGCAGGAATCAGGATGTGATGCAAAGACATTGTAGCTGCACAGCTGCAGGGCCATGCGAAAGTGCTTGCCTGTCTGTGAGGCCAATGCTGTCCAGGTACTCTCGGGAGCCATTGCCATCCCAGATGTGGATGCCCTTATCTTGCAACACCTGTGCAGATGTGCTGCCACTGATGAACCACAGCAGCTCCTCAGCCACACCTGAGGCAGACAGCAACTCAGTGACCAGGCAGCTTGCCTTGACGTCAGTCATGCCAAGTGATGGCACTCACAGCTCATGCATTGCCTGACGAGCCAGCTCAACTCAGTGCTGTTACTTTTGCAATCTCGGACAGAATGATCACAACAGCAAAGTTTTCTACAAACAGTCTGACAGAAGGATAGAGCACGGTGCAAAGGTGTAGGACTTCAACACACATGCTGCATGTTTTATAAAAGCTGACATGTTTTGCTGTGCAAGAGCTGGTAGAGATGTGAAAAACAAGAGGGGTATGACAGCTGATGACAGGTCAGAATGAGACATGCCTTGTAAGGGGGAGGGCGGCTGGCTAGCAGCTCACCTCTCCAGAAGACGCGCTTTGTGGTGAGCAGTGGGAAGCTGTGCCTCAAGTTGAACTTCATCTGGCATCCAAACTTGGAGTAAGTGCCTGTTCCAGTTCTGTCACCCCGCCTTGTGCCTGTTTTGATGATATCGGCCACCATGTCTAAATACTGCACCAAAAGATGGCATATAAATGAGGTGCAGAACAAGCTGCAGTGCCCTGTTGTGAGGCGCACTTGGGCAAGGATGACTTTGTAGCAATTTGCATGCTGAGAGGTGACAGTCAGTGCAAGGAGCTGAGGCATTGGTGGGCATGTGCATGTCAGCAGATCTGTGCATGTCAGCAGTCTTGTGCATGTCAGTAGCCTTGTAAGCCAACTTGGGGTGTCATACAGACCTGCTGTTCTTCGTGCTTGCTGGCTATGGCTGTTGGCAGCTGCGGTGGCCCTTGGAGGTTGCGAGCTGTGTAGCATAGGAAATGGTGCTTGACATCATTGTCAGACCGAGGGGCTGCGGCTGACCACAGGGCAAAGCGCTGCGGGTCAATTTCTGGAAAGAATGTGTCGCATTCAATGTCAGAATCTATGGCTGTCATGTGAATGACTGCACATTCTGGCAATGCTATTGCCTCTTTATAGACTTGACCACCACCAATCACAAATATGTTTTCTAGCTGATCTCTGTACTCAGTGCCAGTCAGCAGGGACATAGCTGAGGCCAGACTGTTGCATCTCACTGCATCTGATGCAATGGATGCCCTGTGACCGCCATTGGCAGAGCTGCTGTCGTTCTCGTCGACTTGCTTTCGTGTCAGAACAACATTCACCCTGTTCCTTAAGGGCCGAAACTTGGGTGGAATAGAGTCCCAGGTATTGCGGCCCATGATCACAGCATTCTTCTTGCTGGTGTCTGCCGTCTTTGACGTGATGTCCTTGAAGTAAGCCATATCACCAGGCAACTTCCACGGCAGAGATCCATTTCGACCGATTCCCAGCTGCCTAGTTGCAGCAACAACCAGCTGAAACGTGCGTGGACCCGCTTCGGTTGACATAGTTGTTTGCAAATCTATGCCGTCAGCGCGCCGCAATGAGAGAAAGAAAGGGCGTCCAAGATTTGAAAGGCTTCTTGAAAGGCTTTCATGACGTCATGGGCTGCAACTCCGACACTTCGACTCTCAGAACAACTTCCGACATTGGTTTTGACATGCGCAACATGGTCCTTGCTAATTCTCGCACACACTGTCTGAGTTGCCAATTAGGATTGCCGCAGCGCGCATCATTCAAGAGTGCAAAGCCTTTCACTTGCAGACCAAGAGGTGCTGCAAAATTGCGATCAGGCCCTGCCCACCGACGAAACAAGCACTGTAGTTCACCACATGCCGTTGCACAGCAGGATCTTCCTGGTATGTCATTGATAGCAGTTTTGATATGCGTCGCATAGCCAAAACCCAGGCTCAAACTGCTGCTGTAGCTGCAGGAGCTCAAGCTCAGGACAAGCCCGTGTACAAAGGCATATATAGCGACTGGACAGTCGAGGACCAAGATGTACGTGAGGTTATTGCGTACAGAGCCGGCCTGAATGTCGCTGCTCTGGGTGAGTCACATAAGGCATATCACAGGGTTGTCTGTATACTGCTTCAACTGCAGGCAGCAGCTGACATAGCTTTGTGGCGCATGCAGCTCTTCTTGTGGAGACAGCCATTGTACTCACCTCAGCAGACTCTGTGCCAGGCATCTGGCAGAATGCAGTGGTTGCAGCTGGTGTTGCCGGTCTGGGTGGTTCATTGTATCTTGTGCATATGTACGTTACCCCAATCAAGCGCTTCATGCAGGTCAGTATGCTTTGTATCATATGCTGTGACCTTCTTTCCAGTGTGCAGCCTTGCACACATGCTCTCATGCTTTGCAGGGTTTGTACGGTGTAGGTGCTGCTGGTGCTGTTGGCCTGGCACTCACACAGGTTGCTATTGCCTTCCCCTTTCTTCTCTCTTGCAACTGCTGTATGAAAATCCAGTATTCAGTGCAACTCTTTTGCGCAGGGTGGGCAATCTGTGCCCCAGTATGTAGCTGAACACCCCTCGTCTGTGTGGCTTGTGGGCCCTTTCTTTGCTGCAGTCACTGGCCTTGCTTTCAAAGAGGTCCGTCCCTCAGATGCATCACCTTCATGCCAAGCTGCAAGCATTTCTTCCTATGTAGTCTTCACATGCACAGCGCCTTGCAAGCCTGCATACTTACCATCCTTGGTCCTGTCCTGCTTGTAAGTTGATTTTGGTGAGAATTCCCTGCTGCAAATGCTTCTGACAGGTGTATCAACACATCAAACATCGTACCTTCCTGCATCTACAGAAATTAGCTTAATCTAAATGATTAGTTTAATGTGCAGGGAGCATGTTATGGCAAACCAGAAGCAATTGCCTTGTTCTTTGTCACCCCTGTCTTGCTGCTGGGGCATTTGACAGGGCTAGTGCCCCAAGGGGGTGAGAAGGGCTTGCTGCTCACATTTGTGGCCTTATGTACAATATTTGCTGGCCGCAAATGGACCCAAGCCATCAAAGACGACATTGGAGACAAGTCAGTATTCATGTGAGTCAGCTCAGTCTTTTTGCAGTCAGCACCTGCACCTGTAAGCATAGGCTCGATGTTTGTTAGAGGTGGTGAGAAGCCACATTCATGCATGAGTTTCCCTCACTTTCCTGATTAGCAGTGCTCTGACCAATGTTGATGAATTGATAAGAGACAGTGCTCTGACCGATGTGCAGTCACATTCAGCTTAGCAGTGTATGGATATTGAATGTGTCAGGTGCAGCAGTGCTCTGACAAATGTCCTTGCATTGAGTGCTGATTTTGGCTGTGCTTGTAGGTACCAAGCTTTGCCTGTAGAGGAGCAGCAGCAGCTGGATGCAGAACGCAGCATGCGACATTGAAGCAGGAATACATGCAAGTTGCTTCTTGGTTCATGTCGTGCATGCACACAAAGCATCTGTTCATGACAGGTGTCTGCTTGAGTCTGGCTGAAAATCCCACTACAAGCCGTACCATATGAATTGAGGTACTTTTGATGGCAAACTTCCCACTCGTGTTATACATGCTAGCATGCAAGCGAAATTGCTTTGGGAATTACAGTAACAGTTACTGTAATTGAATTGACATCTGTTGTCACCGGAATTGCGTCTCATAGCTTGATTCTTCGTCATTCTTCGTCATGATGTTGAGTGGGACTGTCACAGGCAAAGTAAGACGTGACTAGTTTGGTGCACACTGGCTGAGCATCCAAGGCAAGGCGCCAAACATGGTCTGTTTGGCACAACCGTGGAAAAAGAATTGAGTCCAAGACCAAGTATAATCTTGCTGCAGTACAGCAGAGTAAAGTACAGATAGGTACATCAAGTGCAAAAGACAATGCTACAATTGCCAAAGTACCCTCATGCACAGTCTAGTCCGTCGAGCCAGGAAACACTCGCTGTTCAGAACAAAGTTGACGCAAGGGCAGAACACTGCACTGAAGTAACATCAAACACGGTGCACTGGAGCAACAAGGTATACATTGTACTGCAGAAGCGCCTCCCAGGAATGCGCAGGATAACAACACAGAACTTGACTGCAGGACTGGTAACAAGACTGAACTCACTCCATAGCAGCAATGCCATTGCCATGACTTGCTGCCTGTGCAGCAGCTGGCTCCTGCAAAGCACACACCACTGCCGTTGTGATTCAGTACTGTATAGTAAGACTGCAGGGCAATTGTGTATACATCAAGCAAGCCTACTGATCACTAATGACAGGTGGCACAAAGATATGCCAACATTAGTGCTGCCAGTGCACATCTAGACAAATGACAAGTGTGATGAATTGCCCAATCTACATCATGGCAGCAAAATTCAGCGATGAAGTAGTCTTGTTGTAGGGAGGGATGTGTATGCCATGTAGCGTTGTGGGAACTGAATGGAACATACCTGAGCAGCAATGCTCTGGGCAGCAGCTGTGCCTGCTTTCACAAACTGACCACGCACCCTGGGCCTGGTCTCTGCCAAACGCCGTCTGCTCTCGTACCTCACCTGCACCATACATGCAGTTGCTGTAGAGCCAAGTGTGTTGTTGCATGCATTGTATACAATGAGCTGCTTTGGCGTTGTGCTGCGTTATTCATGCTTGCACATCCAGACAAGGCAGAACATGACTACATCTCGGCAGCAGGTGTCAGCTTGACAAGATGGGGAGTGCAGCGTGCGCTTTTAAGGCAGCAGGCTATACCTTCTTGTTGAAGTTTCTAGCCTTCCTCTTCTCACGGAACTTAGCAATTGCAGCTCTTCTATTCACAGCACAGGCTTCTACCGCCAGCTGGTGCTGCTCCACAGCAGCCTGGAAGGCCTGAAAGAACTGCTGCTGCTGACCAACAGTCACGCCAGCAACATGTCCTGACAGCCTAGCATTCATATTTCCCTCCCTTGCAGGCTCATGAGTCAGAGACATCTGCTGTAGAGCGCTAGGTGGGTTCAGATTGGCAAGCTCTGCAGCGTCCCCTCTACTGCATGGCCTAGGAACGAAAGCTGTGAAGCTCTGAAAGGGTGAGGTGCTTTCGCTGTGATGCAGTGTGTTGGCTGCATCTGATCCAGCTCCTGTCTGTTCATCTTCATCACTGCTCTTGGGCTGCTGCTTAGAGCGTTCCTCTTCCAGCTTGTTGCCCAAAGCTGCCAGCTCACGCAGCGCTGCTGGCATGTTATGATGGCTGCCATTGTTCTGGCTGGTGCTGTTGACCAGAGCAGAAGGGGCTGCTCGGGTGGCAGAGGGCTGAGATGGGGTGACATCAAGAGGTCTGATTTGCAGTTCAACTGGACTCAATGCAGAATGGGTTCTGTCGCGAGGCTGTGGCTGTGCAGCTGGGTGACCGTTGCTTATTTGCCTACTCTGCTGGGCTGCTGAATGCCTGCAGGCTTGATGTTCATTTGATGCGACCTCACAAAGTAGGTGCAGAGGAGAGACTGTTGCCTCCATATTGTGACCAGACTCATGGCCTGTGTACTGTTTCACTCTGGTTGGAGCAAAGCGAGGCTTGAGACTGTGGGCTGATGGCATGTCTCTGTTGACACGCCAGACGTGCTGCCAGAGCGTTGCAAGCTCGTTGCGGCGAACAGGCTTGATTAGATAGTCTTTGGCACCAGCTTCGAAAGCCTTCAGCACTGACTCTTGTGAGCTCATCACTGCAGCAAAGCAGGCAGACGTGATGACCATGTCCTGTTTGAATAGCAGTGCTGGAAATGTGATGGTCATGGCAAGACTGTGTGCTGATGGCAAGACGTGCATAGGTCACGCTGCTTGTTATGCGTGAAGATTCAGTGCGAGTCAGTAGGTGGGCATGACTTGCTTACCTATGATGGGAATGTGGCTCCAGCCCTCATTCTGCAAGAGCTCTGTCATGAGCTCAATGCCATCAATCTGCACAAGCAGGAGGCTATTGCGTGTTGTAGACATGCACAGTGCTGACTCAAGCTTAAACTCGCTGTCTATATAGCAGGGCTGAACTGACACCCACATCAGGAAAACACAAAGCCCATTACGACTTGCAAAACTGCAACAGCGAGCGTGAACTCGCAAGGTAGTCGGTACCTACCTCGGGCATAAGGACATCCGTTAAAATCAGATTGATATGCTCGCCTTCGGGAGATTGCAATGCTTCTAAAGCCTGCCGGCCATTGCGAGCCAAGGTGACTGCAATAGAAATGCGGAGGCAGTCAATAAAAACCAAAATTGTGAACGTTTCGGCCTAACCAGAGACATACAGAAACGACACCTTGGTAGTCACAGTGTCGCAGCAGTCCCTCCGTCACTTTGAGCGTCAGCTCATCGTCCTCAACCAGCAGAATGTGAAACGCCTCGGCTCCTATGGCGTCTATCTGGCCTAGGAGGCCCTGTCTAGACGACATAGTGAGCACAAGTGATCCCCGAGAGACTTGTGAGCCGACTGACTACTCAGGTGCCGTCCGTACGCAGGATTGCAGTGCCTGAATTGCCTCGACAGGATGTTTACAAGTCGATCCTTGTTAAAGTTGCGATACATTTCCAGGCGACCAGCGGTGCATCCTGTGGCTCAGGAACTCTGGGTTTGCATGTGCTTCGAAACAGAGGCTGCAACTCCGCCGACAGGTCAGAATTCGGTACTACTCAAAAGTACTGGCAGGCCTATTTTGTCTCAATTGGCGTCGATTTAGGGCCTAATTTGGGATAGGGTGCAATCGATCGCAGATCTTGGCAAGATTCCGTGGCTGCGATTGCCAGTTGATTGCACATTAGTAAGGAGAAAATTGCCCTTGCTTCTTGCTTTCACAGCTGCCAATGGGCCCGCAACTACGCCTGTAGCCTGATAGTCAACAGCAGCTAGTTATATGTCGGCTGTTTGAATGGCGGCTACGTTTGCTCTGACACAGCAGACGCAGTTGGCCATAACTTTAGCCTGACCTCATCAGCAACTGCCATGTTCTACAAATTATAGGGCTGGGTGGTATAGGGCTGGGTGGCGTGTTCCTGCTGGTGTTACCTCGAAGCAAGGCATGAGCTGTTGCTGCTCACTGGAGTGCCGGCTCGAAATTGTACGAAAGAATAGAGGCTGATTGCTGAGGCTTTGTTGCAAGCAATCAGCTGTGACAAAGAAGTGCAGTCGAAGCCCGCAATCTCTGTTTCCCTCATCATCCTATAAAGACACAATGGCTGCTGCAGTCAGCAACACTTGTGCAAGGCACTTCACTGAGAAGGAAGCAGGTACAACTAAAACCCAAAGAGAAGGTGATAGCATAAGCTCGCTCCTTTTGAATACCATAAGATAGGGTCAATTGTTGCAACAACATGACAACGCTGCAGGCTATCTGTATTACATTCATCAAAGAAGTGCTAAATGGCACTGACAAACATGGACTTCCAAGGCACGTGGCGTCAACGTCAGACTGCATATAGGTAGACACACGTGTAACATGTGGCTGAAAATTCGTTTGCATACACAGCATGCTGCAGCCTGCTCCAACACATGGAACATGCTGTAGGCTGCCTAAATCTAACAATATCCAGATGACACTGCCGAGGACTGTTCAGGCAGCCTCATGAACACAAGCAACGTATGCTTGTCAACCAGTCCATCCAAGCCTCAGATCCTGGCTAGTAATTGCGCAATCAAATCCTTGAGAGCAGCTGAAGTGTTCACATCTGAAGAGCCCACTGTGACCTGGAACATGAGCCGCTGTGCCTTCTCTACCTCAATGCGGACCATGCAGGCCACCTGAAATACCATAGCAAGTGTCATATCTTGCCCTGAATGTTGTGCTTTGCATACGACACCAGCCATACTTGCTATGACCTCTGGAAAGGCATCACAAGCTACCACGCAGTCCACAGTGCGCTGGGACAGGCAACACCACAGAGTGTCAAGTCCTGTCAGCAAATACAATGCTGCAAGAACACTCAAACACAACTCAGTGCAGGCCACGGCTTATTAAGGCAACATGCAGTCTGAGCCACACACCTGCTGAGGGGGCTGGCCAGGGGGTGTGCTGGTGAAGGTGCCAACAGCCACAATGTTGTCAGGCTCAGGGTCCAGGCCCTGCTGGGGGCCCAAGTTCAGGCTGCTCAGCAGTGCCTCTACTGGACCCTTAGCCACCGCCGTCACCCGGGTCACCCTCTCACCCACCTTCTGTGGGGGGCCTGAAAAGCAAAAATGGACTTGTTGGTGCATGCTATGGCTTCCTGCTTGCTGTTGGCATGTTGTGTTGTAAGCTGATCATGTCACCCACCGCACAAACAACAGAAGGGACAAAGCATGCTTGATAGGCAGTCAATCCTGAGGGATTGAAGCTTTTGCTTACAGCAGCGCAATGCTCTAGGCACAATGCTTACATTTACCCCTCATCAGGCCTTGGTGTATAACAGAGACCAGCTATGCCATACCTTTGTGTTCTTTGCATTTGACAGAGGCTCTTACCTGCAATGGCTCGCCAGCGGCTGAAGAAGACGTCCTTGGGCACTGGGTTGTCCGGGGGTGTGCAGAACTTGGAGACCACAATGGGCAGCATCAGGTTGTGGGCCACCTGTTGGCCCTGAATGTTGTAGCTCAGCTGCAGGTGCGGCACATCAGGGAAGGACGACACACATGTCACCCTCAACGCCACCTGCAGCAACCGCTGCCTACATTCAGGGCTCATGCAATGCACTAGCTCACACACTGCAGGCGAAGGACAACATACATGTCACCCTCAACGCCACCTGCAGCAACCGCTGCCTACATTCAGGGCTCGTGCAATGCACCAGCTCACATGCTGCAGGCATTGAGCAGCTGCAGTACAGAACATCGGCATGCTGTCTTCCCGGTGATGTTGCATATGCCAATGACAGTACATGGCTACACACTCTGCAGCTGTGCACCGTGACACAAAGCTGCATGACTTGCTGCTGAGAGGCACTTCATGTCTGTCTGATGCAGTTTGCACACACAGTGTGTGATGTCCTCAGAGGCCACAGTATGATGTGACACACATAGTATGATGTGACACACACGTGTGATGTCCTCAAAGGCCACAGTAACATGGACTGACCTGCACTTGCTGCTTGGCGTCCAGCCTCTGGGGCACAGGCGCCAGCTGGAACTGGAACTGCGGCTGAGGTGGCACCACAAAGATGATCTTCTCCAGGGGAGCCGCATGCTTGTTGCCCAGGAAGAACATGATCTGTCCCTGGCTGCCCTGATACTGTGTCTTCAGACCTACCTGCATGAAGTGGGCTGTACTGTCAGCTGGCAGCCAAGCTACATGCCGCAAGACCGAGGATGGTCTAGCAAGGCAGAACAGTCTGGTGCTTGTCAGATTGTGACTTGGTGCTATGATATCTTTGCGCACAGCTGCAACAACATTAAAGCTCTGCTGCCACACAGCGATGTGAGCCATGCAGCATCTGAGGGCATAACATATGATGTCTGCTCAGGACAGCAGAGCATGGTTGGTACAGCCCTCAGCAGGCTCTCCAGCAGCCTCTGTGCACTGATTCAGTACAGCACTGTTGCACACCCTCCGTGCAATAAGGACGATCAACTTTAGCAGCCTGCAAAGCCAGCACTGTACAGAGCAGAGGTGGACTGCCACCTGCAGGTAGTTGTCTTCATACAGCACGCCAGATGGGCTCTGGCACAGCTTCCTGAACCAGTCATTGATGTCCCCAATGGGCCGCACCGGCTCTGCACCCCCAGCAGCTGCAGGGGAGCTAGGGGGCCCTTGGGGTGCACCCCCTCCGCTCATGGCGAATGGATCTGCAGCACCTGCAGAAGGTGACACTGTTCAACATGATGCATCACAGCAAGAGTGGCCTCAGCCCTAGCACTGCTTCTTGAAGCTAATGACTGCTCCCCTCCTGTGCAGCACATGTTTTGCAACGCAGAGAGATGTTTAGCTATGGCACAGCAGTGAGAAAAATGCAGCTCATGTCAAGCCACACTGTGCTAATGTCAAGCCACAATGTGATGATCAAGGCAGGGTGCAAGGCACACTGAGACAGGTTGGGACAGAAGGTATGGGACCCACTTGGCTGCGCTGGCTCAGGGGTGCCATACAGCTCCTCTAGGGGGTTGCGAGCTGCTGGAGGGGGTGGGGATGGTGGCGCTGCACCTGTGTTGCCATTGGACACTGCACACACAGTAGCGCATATGTGAGCCAGGAAAATACTCTACACATGTCAGCTGCCACGACACATCTGTCTTGTGGATGTGTCTATGTTTGGTACTCACACAACAAGCTGCTGGCCTGGGCAGTTGCAGATGCATTGTGATGCTGTTGCAAAACAGCTGTTATGACAAGCGCAGATTGTTCCCTGATAACAGTCTGAACCCCACAAAAGGCAGCTGGGACAGAGTGCAAGTGATGAGTCCATCAAACTCTTCAGTGACGGCTGAGACACATCAGCTGCAAACATGTAGTGCCTGGCCAAATTACAATCACAGACTCTGTATGGTCATCGTGGAAGAGTTTGATGGACTGACCACTGGCACTTCGTTCCGTTTGCCTTGTAGCAGATTGTAACCTTGATGTAACCTTGATAACACTTGATGTAAGAACACAAGGTGATGCGTCCTTGGTGCCTCACCTGGTGTGTCATCATCAAGGCCAATGAAGTCTGCAGCCCCCTGGGGGTCCATGGGCTGGGTGGGGGTGGGTCCCTCCAGGTGCAGCTGGCCACCATTGGCTGCAGTGGGGGAGCCCACCTCCTGCCCATCCTCCTGCAGCCACACTGGCTTCTGCTGTGTCTCCTCTTCTTCGCCCTGCACCCACATGGCAGCCATGTGGACTCCACCCACTGACAGGATACAAGTTGGCTTCCTGAGACAAGGTGTTAGATCACAAGATGTGCGCAAGACTCCCTTTTGGCAACCAAGCAGTATTGAACATGCTCATGCACAGAACGGTTGCTGTTTGTCACACACAGCTAGCCTGTGCGCTCTTTGGGCTTTAATCACACTGCACTGTCTCAAACAGCATCGCCGGAACCTGCTTGATCATCCTGAGATGCATGCCAGCTCTGCAGTACATGGCCGACAAGACCCACCTCTTTGGCATCCAATCACACTGCACTGTACCAAAGAGCAACACTGAAACTTGATGACCTTGAGATGCATGCCAGCTCTGCAATACATGATCAACAAGACCCTCCTGGGCAGCCCGGTATAATACTTGGCTTCTCATTAAATTGACGCCGAAAGGCGTAGTCTTTTCTTTTCTTTTCATCAACAAGACCCACCTCTTTCTCAGCCATACGCCGCAGCAGCAGGGACTTCCTCTTCTCCCACTTGGGCATGGCTGTGACGTTACAGCTGGCCACATCCGGCAGCTTCATCAGGCCCTGGTACTCCACAGCCCGCTGCTGCAGGTCTGCGTCCATGAAGTGGGAGTAGCGCTCATAGACAGCGCTGATCTGCTGTCTGAGCTGGGCGTCGTTGGGGTCTGCCAGCAGCATTTTCAGGTATGCTGATAGCAGCAGGCCCTGTGGCAGAGAACAAAGTGAAGCGACAGTGGCCTTGGCAACAGTATGTAGAGACAAGTGGCACAGCAGCACCGTGCTGGCTGTGAAAAGCATCCATTGTGCTGCCTATTTTGTGGCAGCACGATGGAGGCTTTTCACAGCCAGTATGGACCAGCTTGTGGCCTTGGCAAAGACCAGTAGCACTGCAGTTTCATGCTGACGTCAATAAGCAGCTGGCATGCTGCCCAGCCTGCCGCAATGGTGCAAAGCTGTGCATGTGCAGCAACAATCAACACTGGTCAGGATGCAGCATGTGTGTTTCAGCAACTGCTTGGTGAACATTGTCAGCATGTCAAGAAACTTGACCAGGCCCAAATTGCTAGGCAATTTGCTCTACACTACACTGTTGGAGTTGTGATACAGTAAGAGGCAACTCACCTTGGCCTCTGATGAGACAGTCACAAAACGCTCCTGAAGCAGGCCAAACTGCTCTCTCAGCGGCACACTCTGCACCTGCCTGCCATACTCACCAATCAAGTAGGCAGCACAGCATACCAGGGACTCATGTGCAGCACCTCTTTGCAGGGCCTCTATCACCTACGAGACATCTTAACGTCAGAAGCTTGTGCCTCATGACATGCTGACGCACATATGTCACAGCACAAGCAACAAATCAAGGCATTGCACAGCTTGTGATGCAAGATGTGCATCTCGCATGCCTGTCTCAGGAACTGTCATGGCAGACAGCTAAGTTATCAATGGGAAGACCAGTGCATGAGAATCTATTTAGCATACTGCACAAAGGTTTGCAACTCACATGGACGCACATACATAGCGTATTTTCACTTGTATTGTGCATATACGAACAGCAAGTACGATGTTTTGGGCTGAGTAACCACGTACTCAGGAGCCCAAGTTGGAAGTATCAAATGCTGTTGAGCAGGTTATGCAGGGCAGAGCTTTACCTTGGTGGCTGCATACATATGCAGGTCGTCATTGTTGGTGATGAGCTGCACGGTGGAGTGCCAGATGTCCTTGGTGGAGAACTCGCCAGCCCGCTCAATGAGCGTAATCATGACGTCTGTGTACCACTCCAGGTCCGGGAAGAATCTGCAACAAGATCATTGCAGAGGTTTGTCATCAGCTCTCCACAATCCTGAAACATCTACATCTTTACAGAAATGTCCATCCTACAGTGGAATCTGAACTCCAAGAGCCCTGGGGACAGTAAAATGCGTTTCTGCATTGCAGGAGGTTTGTAATCTCATGATTGCTTTGATGGTGAGCAGTATGATCCAAGGTCGTTCTGGTTGGATGCTGGAGATAAGTTGCATGGGCAGAGAGCTTCACAGGAAGTGTGCACTTGACCAACATTGCCAAACAGGTTTATTTCCATGCGACTGCACCACAACTAGGCTTTTGCAGGAAGGATAGCAGATGCAGCTACTCCTATGCTGAATGTGCCCAGGGAAGGGCGGAAAGCTCAAGCCATGCATTGCCATGACAGGCAATGTCAGTTGCAGGTGTCTGTGCATTGCAGATCCACTCAACATGTTTGCAGGATCTGGAGACTGAGGTACTCATGCACATTCTGGAGCAACAAGAGCAATCTGCATCACCTGCAGCTTTACAGAAGGCGTCGCAAAGTAGCAAAACGCCAGCAGAGTAAGCGCATCAACAAAACAGACACTGATACAGGTCTTAACAGGCAGACAAGCTGTGGCTCATGTTGCCTATGGTGTAGCACTCTCATGGTATATCACAGACAGATGTAGAGTGTCTCTACCTCTCAGCCAGGACAGCTGTCTTGAGGACCAGCTCGTCCCGCATGGTGAAGTCTGCAATCTCCAGGTACTTCAGCAGCTCGTCCACAATGTCGCGCACGTTCTGGTTGTTGCACATGGTGAACAGCAGGTCCAGGCCTCGCCGCCTGATGCTGATGTCAGCGTCCTTCAGTGTCGCCACGATGCTCTTCTGATGCCTGCACCATGTGGCAGAGCTCAGCTTTCAGGACAATGCATGGACCATTTTCAGGACAACGTATGGAGGGACACTCAATGTTGCTGAACAGTCTCACCAATGGATGCTGTTCAACATACAAAGATGCATAGCCTGCGGAATGTTGAGGACCATGGTGATTCAGCACTGCTTAGTCAACAGCTGGAAGCTTGTCTCATGCTCTCTGATTTTCAGACACAAACTGGTACAAACTTGGTCAGAGCCCCTCCATCTTTTTGGTCTCCCACAGTACACAGCTCATGGTGTGCACATCACATTCACGTCACTGCCACATCACGCCACTCATTCACTTGCAAACTTTGTCTAGCATTGCAGCCTTCCAACACAGCCTGAATCTCCCTTCAGAGAACCCAACAATTATTGCTATTGTCGTAACACAAAAGAAGCACAGTCACGCTTTTCCGAAGGCTTTCCACAGGAAGACTGGTGTAACCTAGCAAACACAACTCTGGCAGGGCCAGGCAGACCTGTCCTGAATGTACCCAACTCATCATGAGCTAGAGCGTATAGACTGGAGCTATGAGGCAGACCTGTGGATGGTGTCAATGACAGCTGGAACCTCAGCCAGGCGGACCATGTTCTCCAGGCCCAGGTACTTGATGTTGGGCTCCCTCACGCTGATGAACTTGCCCAGCAGGCTCACGCTGGCCTGCAGCAGCTCTGTGTCGGCCTCCATGGCCAGCGCCAGTGCCACCGCCTCAAAGACAATGGCGTGCTGGGCGTTGTTCTTGTTGATGTTCTTGGCCACCTCGTTGCCTACACAACAGAAGTTGGGGCATGAGCATTGTTCTTGTTGATGGTGTCAGTCACCTCAGTGCCTACAAAAGACGATGGCGTGCTGAGAGTGGTTCTTGTTGATGTTCTTGGCCACCCCATTGCCTACAACAGAAGTTGGTGCATGAGCGTTGTTCTTGTTGATGTTCTTGGCCACCTCATTGCCTACACAACAGAAATTGGGGCATGGGCATTGTTCAGTGTTGATACTCTTGGCCACCTTGATGCCCACACAAAAATTGTCCATCTGCTGTTTTTAGAAAAATCAATATGTGAGATTTTGCAAGATTTGGTGCAGGCAGGCTCTGGTATCATGTGCTGCATCAGCAAAGAATTGGTCTTTCAGCAGGAGCTATAGCCATGACTCTGAGGTGCTATGTGTGTGAGCAACCAATGCGTTGAGTATCTGATTGTTTGTGCAACCTGCAGATCAGCTTGTGCAACTTGGATGTGTGCTTGACACTGTGCAAATTTGTGCAAGTCAGCCTAGCTTCAACCAAGGTCCCTGCACATTGAGGCAGAACAGAAAGCCGGGCTGTTGTCTTGCTAGATGGAATCACCTGTGATGATGCGCTTCAGGACATTTTCCAGGCCCTTGGAGACAACAGGGTCATCTGGCACTGGGAAGTACTGCAGCACCCTCAAGCACTTCACCTGCAAATGCACACAAATGTCATCCACACTATGCATCTTCCGGCTTTGCATGTCTGGCACAATGAAGACTCACAAGTCATCTGTAGACATACTGAACACAGCAGCGCATTGTGTGATGTCCTACGTGGTATGTGAGAACCAGACAGTGAATGTGGTACTGCTGCTGAAACTTGTAGTTCACCTGTAGCCAGGGGGAAGCTATGCCATAGTAGGTGTAGTCAGGAGAGACTTCTCTGTTCTTGAGGCGCTCCAACAGCTTCACCAACTTGCCTGTCAGCGACTCATAGCCTGCAGTGGAATTGCCTTTGTAAGCAAAACTGGCTCACCTAAGGTGACTGTCTCAGACATTGCCATGCAGCCATGTTGGACCCATGCAGGTGTGTGTGTCCACACAGAGATGACTTGGCAGGTCTGGGTTGGTAACATTTCTTCTTCTGCCGCGTGGTACAGAGGCTTAACCTCCACGCAGCAGTAGAAAACAACGCAGGTATGCATGAGCACAGGGTTATATCCATTCAAATCGCAGAAGCAAACCAAGCATGCACTGCAGCGCCGACTTCTGTGCTGAGCTGCACAGCGTGACTGGTAATGGGTTGCTGCAACATTGTTGCAGCAGCCATCAAAGCTGCTGTTGTGAGCATGGGCTGTCAGGTGGAACCACCTTCATAGTTGCGAGACACGATTCCTAGCAGCAAGGTGACCACTGCCATGAGCACTCCCAAGTCTCGCTCCTCCAGCAGGTTCCCCTGAACACCATGGACAGCAAAATCAGATGGACAGCGTGCAGACAGACAGCTGCGCACCCTATGCATCCAGCTGAATCATGAGCAAGCACCGTGGCAGACGCATGCAGTGATAGCTGTGTTCCCTTTGCTGTGCTATGCACAGGTCTGATGACAGAGGCTCACCAGCTTGACTGACCAGGCGTCTGGTGCCAGCATGTCGCTGTCTGGGCCTGCCTTTCGCAGCAGCCTCAGAAGGCACAAGGCTGCCTTCTTGCGGATGATTGGGCGTACAGCTCCATTGGTCTGCACATGCAGAGTGCAATTAGAGCCTTGACAACCCAGAAGCATATCTTGACAAACAAGTTGATAAACATGTGGCGGTCTGTACTTGTCGTTTGGTAATGTTGCTGCTTTGATGCTGCTTGAAGCAAGTGAGTTGTTGTGTCAAGAAAATGACACAAGCAGAAGCAGCTCATCTCGTGCTCTATGCTTGCCAAAATCCTCAGCTGTTTTGAGGATCAAAGCCTTTCCTGCTGCATGAGTTGCAGGAAATGCTTCGACTCTCAAAACAGTGGAGGATTTTGGCAAGCCTAGAGCATGGGGGTTGTCATGTTTGCGAGTCTCTGCTGGAAGGCATGAGTTAGAAACATACCACAAGAGCCATGACATCCACTGCCAGCAAGGAAGCCATTTCCTGTCCTCCAACTGCATACCATATCAAAAATGGTGAAGGTTCACACCAAAGTGACACTCAAACGCAATCCGACATGGGATGGACAAGATACATGTGTAGCAGCAGGCAATGGCAGACATGCAGGGAAGAGGTGTGCTTGGGCATAACTGCGACTGTTAGCAGTGACTGACCGTTTCCAATAAAACCAAGGGCAAGACATTGGAAGGCTTCATTCCTGGAGATGAGATCATTCCTGATGGAATTAATGATCAGTCGGAGAAACTCATCTTTCTGCAGTGCACAAACATCCGTTACTGCTGTATGGTTCCCAACTGTTTTTTAAAGTATGAGTACCACCATGTGATGCCACCATGGCGTTTTGCACATACCTCTGTTAGCAACACAGAACAAGCCATATACCCAACTTGCTTTTCTGCATACCTACAAAGACAACACAAAATCAGATCTGCAAATGATTTTTTGCTGATATCAGCTGGCATACCAAAGTCTGCTGGCAAGTAGACTCTAGTCTTACTTGTTGACCGGTATCAGGTCAGCAGCTTGTTTGTGACCAAACTCCACGTCGTAGCCCAGCATGTAAATGTATAGCAGCTTCCACACATACTTTTTTTTGTCATACTCTGCAGCAGGCATACAGGGATCGCAGGCAGTGTGTACGATCGCACTCTATGCTGCTACCCATCAGCTGGGCTGAGCAGCGCACCTGACAGGACGTTGCCGGAGGCAAACTTCTTGCGGATCTTGCCTAGCTCCTTGTCCACTCGCAGTTGCTCCTGCTCCTTGTTCGAGCAGTTCCTGATGTCCGATATGAAGACCTGTACATAGGAAGTCAAACTAACTAGACCATCAAGGTGCCTGTTTGACTAATAAGTTGCAGCATGCTACACTACCTGCAGACCGCGCATGTTCACGAGCTTAGCCATATTGGCTTGCGCTGTGGAAACAACACCGGTTCGAACGGGACTGAAGTCACAGCTTTCACCGCACGACTCAGCGCTCTATGTAAGCCTGTGCAAACCGCCCTAGCCAAGTGCCCTACAGTCAATTGCACTCGCCACACTGGTTCGGACTTAAGACAGCAAAGGACACCAGGCTGGCATGACTACTCTCACCTAGAGACATACTTGACAATATTGGTTAATGATGCTCGTCACAATACTTTGTCCTCTACAAACACATAGCAGGACTGTGTCAAGCTGCACATTGTGTCGCATCCTGTTCATGCGTTGCAAAAATGGGCCGTATTGTAAGCAAACCCAGGACCAAACAGTTGGTCGACTGGGCGCAAGCAGACACAAGCGATACCAAAATCTGGGGTGCCTGTTGATGAGCAAGCATGGAACGCAGGTTGCTCTGCACAGCTACACTTGACAGTACGCCTCTCTGACTGTCCATTTGTTGAGGCCAAAGGACAATGTTTGCCTTCAGCAGACTTCTGTTCAGCATTGGGTCAACCCAGTGTCACTGTTGAACCGGTTCAACAGCCTCCCTGGCTAATGCTGTCTCAGGTGAACTTGAGTGCGAGCTGTTATTGGGTGAGCCGGTATCAGCACCAACATCACCACCCCCACCAGCTGGAGCCTGCACAGCTTTTGCTGCATCCCTGCTGCAGCTTGGCTCTTGGTCAACAGTGCCATCTTTCATCAGAAGACTTTGACAGTGGCCTTCAAGAAACAATAGTCAAGAAATTGGATGAGCATGACAAATAGCAAGCTTGCTCACATATACCTTCCAATATGTCTATTTGCAATCACATCATTGAA
>JAABUP010005773.1_pt1 | contig 18436 bp, 18 predicted proteins | sample 5559201 | NCBI WGS metagenome assembly JAABUP01 (sample SAMN10711887, study PRJNA513373) | rock metagenome | isolation source: Antarctica rocks | place: Antarctica
GTACCCGGTCGTGCTCAACATGGGCCTCGCGGGCGACGTGGAGCTCAGCGGCGCGGCCGCGCCGGGCCGCCTGCGCGTGGCCGGCACGCTGCACCTGGACGGCGGCGAGGCGCGCGCTTTGCATGCTTTGCTGGCCCGGAGTGAGTCATGCAAAAGCAGCCAGCGCGATGCGGAGCTGTCCATTTCAGGTGGGCGGAAGTCACACGTGACTCCCCGCGCTTGGCGGGCAAGGTATACTCAAGCGGCTGCAAAGCGGAGCGCTCGTCCCGGTCGCCTCTCCCACAGAAGGGCCAGATCTGGTTACCAGCATGGCTGCCGGCCTTGCACGCGCCGTGTGGCTGAGGCGCCAGCCTCCGCTTGGCTTGCCTCCCTTCTGTCCGGTGGCGATCGGACGCTGCTCGCGGCGGCCAGGTGAACCTGGTAGCCACGCAGCTGGTGCTCGAGCGCGACTACCCCAACCGCCTCGTCTTCGACCCCGCGCACGGCCTGGACCCCACGCTGCACCTGTCCCTGCGCGGCGCCCAGGCGCGCCCCGCCGCCCGGCGCCCGCCACCCCGCGCGGGAAGCTCCGTGCCCGCAGTCGTAGCACCTGAGGGTTGAGAGCCCTGGCTTAGTCTTCACCACTGCCGGTGTCGGCCTTGCTGGAGCTGACGGGGGTGGCCCGCGGGCGCAGGTGCGCGCGGTGGTGCAGGGCCGCGCGTCCGCCTGGCAGAAGCACCTCATCCTCACGCCCACCACGCCGGGCGCCAGCGAGGCGGTGCGCCGCTCGCAGCCGGGCGCCGCACGGTGTGCGTGAGCCTGCCGGGTCGTGCGGTGCCCGTGCGCCGCCACCGCTGACGGGCTAGCAGCTGCATGAAGCGACGGCACAAGTGCTCGGGCCGCTGTTTGCGGCCGCCCTCACGGCAGAGTGCTGCAGTCGTTGCTACGTATATGCGCTCAGACAGCCTGCTCAGACCAGCCTGACCAGGCCAGGAAGCCTGTTCAGGCATGTGAGTGCTCAGCGCGCGGGCGCGGCAGGGCGAGGCGCTGGAGGCGGCCGAGGCGGCGCGCCTGTTCGAGGGCCAGCTGGCCGGCGCGCTGGTGGCGGAGGACGGGCAGCTGGCGCTGAGCACGCTGGCCGCCAGCGCGGCGCACGGCTTCATGCCGCGCATCCAGACGCAGGGGCAGCTGGGGCAGGCGCGCTGGCGCTTTGTCTCCGCGCCCTCCATCCCCGGTGCGCGCCCTCCCCACGCACCCTGCGCCGCCCACCCTGCGCTGTGCGTGGGTGACCCGCAGTTTGCGCCCGTTGAGAGCTTGGCTGTCAAGCTGTCACGCCCACACAGCCAGGATGCGGGCGCGTGCCACATATTGATGCAGCACAGAGCGCTCCGCATCGACAGGACGGGCTGCTGGCGATCAGGGTCCCTCTAACAAGGCTCACGCCGCGTCTGCGTGCAGGGCTGCTGTCGCTAGACCCCAGCAGCGACCCGAGCTCGCTGCTGGCATCGCTCACCATGGGCACCGAGGTGGAGGTGCAGTTTGGCAAGTCGCTGCAGGCGCGCCGCCCGGCCGCTAAGGAAAGGGAAGCAGGACAGTGCAAACCAAAAATAAAATTTCAGGAGACTTGCACTTTTTGTAAAGGAAGGACATTTCTCGAAAATATAACCGAGAAAGGTCCTACTGCACTGCGCTTCCATGCAGACCAAGCCGGCCGCGATGCCAAGCATGGAGCCGGGCTGCGGCGTGCGCAGGCGGCCATGGCGCGCAAGCTGCGCGACTCGGACATCGCGACCCAGTGGACGCTCAACTACCAGCTCACCAGCCGCCTGCGCATGCAGTTCACGCTGGCGTCCGCGTCGCCCTACCCCCGCACGCTGCTCTGCCAGTACTCGACCGGCGAGACGCCCCCGCCGCCCATGCCGCGCTGAGGGCCCGCGCAGTGCTTCTGCATCGGGCCTCACAGGCACGCCTGCGGCACCACGGGGGTGGTACCGTGCTAACAAGGGCATGCTAGCTTGACCAGGGGCTGGCTCGGGCAGTCCGCAGGGCTTGCATGGAACGCATGCACGGTACTGCACACTCCGAAGTTGCCTCGCATTCCCCCGTCGCACGCACAGGTCCAAGTGCTGAAATTGGTGTCAAACTCCTTTGGAAGACATGTGTGAACTCTTGGGGGGTCCCTGCCAGCAATGCGCATTATTTATTCAGCTACGCGCAGTTTGACTTGTAGCGCGTTGCGGTGACGCAGTGTGTTGTCCGTGCATACGACGAGGTGCGCTGTGATGCATCTACCGCAGCATTGCCTAAGAAGGCTAGAGAGGTGTAGATGATGTATCTCCTGGCGTGCCTGTACTCGCAATACGATCTGGGCGGCCAAGGCATCCTGGATTGATGACCAGGGCGAGGGGTGTAGCCTAGCAGTCTGCTGTCTTTTGCAGACAACTGGCTCTCCTGTAACAGTGTGACTCCCTGTATAAAGTGCATACGAGGTGTCCCTGGTCATGCATTTGTGGAGACACTTACGGAAAGGCGTAGCGTGATCAGGTGCGGACAGCTTCCAGCCCAAAATCATTCCTTACTGTACCAATATCCTCGGCACGCTCCCTTCCCGCCCTGGTGCAAACAGCACCACACTAGCGCTGAAAGCACGGAGCTGCCGTCAGCGCGCGCGGCTGCCGGGCTCCGCCTGGCGCTCCTGGTTGCCGCGCCGCTTGCTGGGCACGCTGGAACCGATCATAATGCGCAGCGCCAGATCCACCGCCTGCTCCCCGTGCCCGCCATGTAACTCCAGCATCCAATAATCGAGGCAGAGTCTGTGTGTCGCCTGACGCTGGTGGCTGAAGACTCCGGCACTGGTAGGTTTGCTCCCTCACACCTTGCCTGCATCGGAGTGTTCCTGTGGCGTGCTGGCACTCACCACGCACGTCAGCCCAGTGCTTGCTGACAATGCACAGCCTCCAAACGCCGCTCACCTGTTTGTCGCCCTGGCCGAGCGGCGCCGTCGCCGGGCCCACGGCCGGAGGCTCCTCGTGGCTGTGGGCGGCCGGCGACGCGCCCGCCGCAGCGCCCTCCTCCGCCTCGGCGCCCGCCGTGGCGGGCGCGGCGCTCGCCGCGCGCGCCAGCCGCGCGCGCTCTTGCTGCCGCTGCTCATAGATCGGCTGCCAGTAGATGATGTCCAGCTGGCCGCTGAAGTCCTCGACGAGCGCGCTGCAGCTGCGGCCCCGGGTGGCAATGATGTCAGCATAGCTGCGGCACTGCTCCATGCCTGTGACTCTTATGCAGCAGCGGCTGCAGCAAGACCATGACCCTTGCACAGCACAGCCGGACGACTACTTCATGTCTACACAGGGAGCTCAAACTGCGTCATGCCTCTGTCATGCCTGGGACAAAGAGCTCGGCTGTGGGCCTCAGCAGGCCGAGGCGGGACGCGCGCACCTGTCCACCCAGTCGCCGTCGTTGACGTACACGACGTCGTCGATGCGCCGGATGACCGGCTTGTGGATGTGGCCGCAGATGACGCCGTCCACGCCCAGGCGCTTGGCCTCGTTCGCCAGCGCCTCCTCATAGCGGCCGACCATCTCGATCGCGAACTTGCTCTGCGGCCAGCGCGGCAATCATGCCGTGCATGTGCTGCAGCCGGTCGGCCAGCTTGCCGAGCACCGCGCGCGCGTCCGCCATCGCCAGCAGCATGCACACCATGTCGTCCACTTGCGCCCGTGGGAACGTCCCAGAAACAGACGCGCGCAGGCGTGCGAGGGCGCACGTTGCCGTTGACGTGCGCGGCGAGGGACCAGTACGGCAGCCGCAGGAAGCGCCGCGTCGCCTTTATCAAGATGTTGAGGTTGACAAACTGCACACGCGCCGTGCGGCACGGCAAGGCTCAGCGCCGCGCGGCCCAGCAGGCGCGGCTCTTTTATGCCACGCCTCGCAGAGGCGGCGGGACGGGTGGCGAGGGCAGGTCACCTGGTCATAGACCCAGTCACCGAGCGCGCGCGTCAGCGCGCTGCTCAGGTGCACCGAGGTGTCACACCTGCGAGTCGGCCGATCAGGCTGAGCAGCAGCGCCACGCCCGCGGTTTCTGCTGCCCGAGTCCGCAGGCAGCGCGGGCAGCGGCGGCGGGGCCGCGCGCGGCGGCGCACCGGTCGCCGTGGAGGACCAGAAAGCGGCGGCCGTCCGCGCACGTGTGCATGGTCTCCTGGACGACCTGCAGGCCGGGCGCGCCTCGAGCGTGGGGCGGAGGCGCGCTCCGGCGCGCGGCAGGGGCGCGCAGCAGCGGCAGAGCCACGGCAGGGGTAGCGCGGGGCGCCGCACCTCAACATTTCCAAAGGCGACTGCCTCATCGGTGAGGTACGCGCGTGCCGCCTCGTCATGGTTGCCGGGCACCTGCAAGAACAGCCTGTTCGCACCAGCGACAGCATCCAAGCGTGCGCACGTTGAAACCAGCAGCGTCAAGTGACTCGGTCCAGTGGGTCAGCCGGAGTGGGCTCTTGTGTAACCAAGCACGGGCTGCATAATGAGCACGGGCTGCACAACAAGCGGCGTAGCCATCAGACACTGCTAGGAGCGGTGCATACTCACGTAGCATATGCGCGTCCCCCTCTTTGCCTGCACAGCTGCCCCGCGGTCAGAGGCGCCTCTGCACTCCTTTGCCTTGACAACCCAGCGCTGCGGGCGCTTACCAGCTCATACAGCTGGTGCAGGACCTGCGAGTGCGACTCTGGCCAGTACCTGGCGCGGGCAGCCGAGTGCTGTCAGCCACCGTGCGCGGCGCCCGCGTCCGCCGGCTCCGGCGTGGCCAGGCCGGGGGAGCCCAGGCCGCCCACCAGTTGGTCTTCAGCTTCCAGCCGTCAAGGATATCGCCGACCAGGTAGAGCGTGTCCGCCTGGACCTGCGGCGCGGCAGGCCATGGCCTGGCTGCCTGCTGCAGGCGGCGCAGTTACGCGCGCTCGCTCGCAGCCTCCTGCGCACACGCACCGTCTGTAGGAAGTCCAGCAGGGTGTCGGCCTGCGACTGCGGCGTGCCGAGGTGCAGGTCGGAGATGAACACGCTGCGGAAGCGCAGCGCCTGGCCCAGGTGCGCGGCGCCCGGCGGCGCGGCCTGCGCCAGGGCGCCCGCGGGGTGCGCGGCCGCGGCTCTGAGGCTGCGCGTGCGTTTACGGGCTGGCTGCTGCGCGAGCTGGTGCGCGAGCGCTCCGGGGTGGCGCGCTGTGAGGCATAGGTCTAGCAGCATGCTGTCGTGCGCACGCACACCATGTCAAGCGCGAGCGATGTCAAGGCAAGGCAGGTTGCTGCTTAGGCAGAGAATATACTATCGATCGGGACAATCCGCATTGGCTCTGTGACGAACGAGAGACTGCGCAGTGCGTTGGCAGATCGACGACAACGAGCTCAACAGTATACACTCTGCACGGGAGAGCAATGCAGATGGTACTAAAGCCTGTAACAGCCAAGTAGGGCTGCCGGCAAAACACACGCATGGCATTGCAAGTTTTGGAGCGCGGCTGTCGGCCGGCGCGGTGCGTGTGTGTGAAACCCCCGGTGGTGCTGGCTGTGCTGCAGACATGCATGAGCCAGGAACAGTGTGCAGGTAAGAAATTTGCCAGTCTGTGTGTCTGCCAGACATTGTGTGCCCACTGATCATGTTGTGGTTTGTGCTTAGATTGTTGTTTGTATCCTTAATATCGGGCAGTTCTGCCACAATGAGTACTCTCTTATGCCATGCTGTTCTCCCTCATTCAAGGAGAGAAAAAGGCGTGCAGGCCTGGGACAATATATGTGTATGGCGCTTGTATCAGACACCAGACTCAACACGGTGCACGCCCCGCCGCCCAGCGGCTGCCACAGAGCCAGGAGTAGCCCAGCGAGGGTCTGGCTTAGTTGGCCACCTGGCGCGCTGGCCCAAGTACTGGTTGCAAGCATAGCTGGCGCAGCTGTACCTTATGCAGCCGCCTAGCACAGAAATAGACAGGGGCACATCACGCAAGCCACAACCTCGCTGTCATGCCGCACGCAGCGGGGCCAGCTGTGCCGCGCCGCGGCGAGCGGCGCGCAGGCGCCTGCTCAGGCGTGCGCTGGCGCGCTGGTCTGCGCACACAGGCCTGCAGCGGAGGAGCCGGGCAGCACCGTGATGCGCCGCTTGATAAACTGCAGCAGCACGCGCAGCACGGTGCCCTTGATGCGGTGCGCGAGCGTGCCATACTCCACGCCCGGGATATCTGTAGTCAGCACGGTGTGCGCCTTGCCGCCCGGGCGCGCCGAATTCGGGTAGGCAACCCGCAGCGCGACCGCCTCGCGTTTGTAGCGCCACAGCAGCTGCGCGCCGCGGCGTAGCGCAGCCCTGTCGGCGCAGGGCGCGGCGCGCCGGGGCGGCGGCGCGCTCGCGCTCGCGTGCGGCCGCGCCGCTTCCTACCCGCGGAAGTGCCTCAACCTGCAAGTGCTGGCATTGACGTGCGGGGCATCCTTGCGAGGGCTGGACAAACGGCAATGCTGCGGCCTGCACGAGTGACTCCGAAGAGGTGACGTGTTCGCGGTTCTGTCCGGTCCAGCGAGGTGTGCTGCCGAGCCAGGCCCTGAGGCACCCGGGGGCCGCGGCCGGCGCGCGGCGCGCCGCGCACCCGCCAGGCGAACCAGGAGATGACCCAGGCGGAGACGATGTGCACCCAGATGCGCGGATCGCCGGCGCCCACGTCGGCCATCGTGGTCAGGTCCAGGTTGGAGACCGTGTAGTCGCTGATCTGCAAGTTTTTGTCGTAGCGCCACACTCAGCCGGCCCAGTGCGACGAGTTTAAGTACTCGGCCGGCTGCGGCAGCGGCGGCACGTCGTCCCGGTACTCGTACCACACCAGGCCCGGCGGCCCCGGCGGCGCCTTTTCGTACAATCGGGCGCCTGCGGAGCAACCGCGATTTGGCGTGCGCGGCGCGCGCGGCGCGGGCGCAAGCGGCGGCCGGCGGCAGGCAGGTGCACGCGCGCGCCTTGACCGGCTGCGGCCGCGACTGGGATGAGGGCGGCACAGGCGTGCCCGGCACCGACGGCGGCGGCGGTGGCGGCCCCCAGTACGTGAAGTTTGACGCCTGCAAGCGCGACTTGCCTATCAGCGTCTCCACCTGGTGGCCCTGCGCCACAGCAGCCCCGCCAGGTTCTGCGCAGCCTGAGTTTACAACTAATCAGTGTCTCCACTACTGCATTCTACGCTCAGGAGGGCGCGCACCGTCAGGTTGGTGGGGAGCACCACGACGCACACCCAGAAAGCGACAAACACAAACAGCTCGGCGCCTGCACGTGCACACCAAGCGCTCAGCCCTTTGCAGCGCCTCTATATTAGCAGCACAGCAGTCGGCCAGCGGGCAAACACGTGCGCGCTCACCCACAGTGAGGATCCGCATGTACGTGGCCGCGTCATACCCAGCAACCTCGATCACCTCCTCCTGCTTTATCCTGTACACCGCGGCGATCCAAGACAGCAGGCCTCTGGGCAAGCGCTTGGACCGCCTGTGCACGCCTTTTGCCGCGCTTGGACCTGCATGTGCAGGTGTGCAGGCCTGAGCGGCATGACACGCACCGCCGCAAATCTGCGGATAGGAAGAAGGCAAGGTCCAGCAGGCGCGCTCTCGCACACAGGCCCAGTGTGGGGCTCCCGCTAGATTGCGGCACGCACCGCTTTGGGCTGTAGAAGTGGTGCGTGGCAGGCAGGCGCCGAAAGTATTCAAAGAAAAGGAAGACGACCAAGCAGATGGCGGCATAGGCAGCCGCTGAGGTCAGGAATTCCTGGGTGCTTGCTCCCACTGCGCTCTCAGCTTCCGCCGCACCAGCGTCTGCTGTAGCTGGACTGCTCAAAGGACAATGCACCAATGCTGCACGCGCTCCCTGCCTTGTTCCCAAACGCGCCAAGCTGCGCTCTCAATCCCTCTTACATTACTACTTTTACAGCGCGGTCCAACCCTCTGTCTGTACGCTCTCTGGTGCGTTCCCTAATCAGTTTTTTTAAAAAATTATTGTTTCATCGTCCGTCGATCGGTCGGTCGGTCGGTCGATCGATCGGATCGGTCGATCGATCGATGGCCCGTCAGACTGACGGGCGGTACGTTAGTCGAGTGAAGGGAGCCAACTGCACCGTGCCCAGTCCGGACCCTGCGCAGGGTCACTAGTGCTGTTCGTCGAGCAAGGAAATGCACTTCCTTTGTGGGTAGAGTATCCGGTGCCGGACAGACCAAGGCAATGCTACGGCAGTGCAGCCGAAGATGAGCGTGTGATAAGCGAGGCAGCGGTGCATTAGTCGCAGCGGCACCAACAGCACGTAATGGCAGCGCCCGAGGCGAGCAGCACCCCCGCGCGCGCGCCAGGCCCATGGCAGCCGATGCGGCCGCGCTGGACGCCATACCTGCAGACGGTTTTTGCGCTGACTGTGCACGCGCTGGGCGGGCCCTTCGAGGCCACTCCCCATGTCGTCCTGAAGGTGATGTCGGTCGCGGGCGGCGCCGAGGGCGTGACCGTCGGGCAAGTTCGTTACCACCTACGGGTGTGCCCGCGCAACACCAACGTATTGCGGACAAACAGTCCAATGCCCGAAAAGGTGCAGCTTTCTGTCTGCTGTGGCATGGCACCGCCTGAGGCCGTGCATGACTTGGTTTGCGGGAGCAGGTTGCGCGCGATGCCGCTGCTGGCAAGGCAGGGCATGCCCGTTGGCAGCTGGCGCGAGCAGCGCCGCGGCGCTGCACCCGCCCGCTGCCCCTGGTGCACCAGGGCCGCAGAACCTCGGCAGCGCTCCTGCTGGATATTGGCTGCAGCGGCTGCCCGAGAGCCTGCAGCTGCCGCTGCCGCGGCCGTATCAGCCGCTGCTGCCGCAGCTGCAACTGCTGGAGCCAGCAGTACAGGTGCGCCTGATGCCGCCGCCCCGCGCCGCCCGCGGCAGTGCTCTGCGCCCTGTGGCTCGCTGGGGAGGGCGCTGCCTTGCGCTGCCGGCGCATGCGCTGCCTGCGAGCGCGCCGGCGCGGGCGCATGCAGCGGCGTGCGCCCCGCGCTCAAAAGCGGTGGCGGCCGCGCCGTGCCAACACGCAGCTGCCTGCGCGCCAGCAGCGGCCAGGGCGCTGCTCAGGCGCCGGGCCGACCGCCGCCGTGCGCGCGCAGGCGTGTGCCAACTGCGGGAGCGTCAACGAGCAGTGGCTGGGCAACCCCGACGCGGCCGTCGGCGGCCGTGTCTGCTACCTTTGCTGGAGGTACTATCACGACCACGGCTGCCCGCGGCCACGCATGCTCTACGAGCGCCTGCCACCCGTGCCGCGGCTCACAGCAGCCGAGGCTGCTGAGATGGCGCGCCTGTTGCTGCCACCCCGCGCCGTCCGCGGCAGTGGTGCACCCTGGCATAGTGGGGCCGCCGCCTTGCGCTGCCGGCGCGGGCGCGCTGCCTGCGAGCGCGCCGGCGCGGGCGCATGCAGCGGCGTGCGCCCCGCGCTTCAAGCGGTGGCGGCCGCGCCGTGCCAACACGCAGCTGCCTGCGCGCCAGCAGCGGCCAGGGCGCTGCTCAGGCGCCGGGCCGACCGCCGCCGTGCGCGCGCAGGCGTGTGCCAACTGCGGGAGCAACGACCCCAAGGGAAAGTCCTGGGCGAACAACCCGGACAAGGCTGTTGGCGGCTGTGTCTGCTCCAGCTGCGAGGGTTACTACCGCAGGACCGGCCGCCCGCGGCCACGCAAGTGCTACGAGCGCCCGCCGCCCCTGCCGCGGCTCACAGCAGCCGAGGCTGCTGCGATGGCGCGCCTGTCACCGCCACCCCACGCCGTCCGCGGCAGTGGTGCACCTTGGCGTTGGAGGGGGGCGATGCCTTGCATTGCCGTAGCAGGCGCGCTGCCTGCGAGCGTGCCGGCTCAGGCGCATGCGGCGGCGTGTCCTCTGCGCTTAAAGCGGTGGCGGCCGCGCCGTGCCGGCATGCAGCTGTCTGCGCGCCAGCAGCGGCCAGGGCGCTGCACAGGCGCCGGGCCGACCGCCGCCGTGCGCGTGCAGACGTGTTCAAATTGTGGGAGCGATGAGCCCACGGGGCACTGGGTGGGCAACCCCGACTCGGCCGTCGGCGGCCGACTGTGCCACAGCTGCTATTGCTACTACCACAATCACGGCCGCCCGCGGCCGCTCGATGCAGCCGCGGCAACAGCGCAGCTGAAGGCCGCGCATGGGGTGCGCCTGTTGCCAGCCTGCCATGCGCCCTCTCCGCGGCAGTGCTGTGACTGTACTTTGGGGTTGGGAGCCTTGCTCTGCCCGCAGGCGCGCTGCTTGCAACCATGCCGGTGTGGGCGCATGCAGCGGCATTGATGTGTGTGGACAGCTGCCTTTCTTGCCGGGCGCTATAGTGCGGGCAAAGCGGCCTGCTGCAGCATGCGCTGGCGGGCGCGGGTCCAGCTGCTGTCGTGCGCGCGCAGCTGTGCCCCGCGTGCTCCAAGCCGGCGCGCTATTGGGGCATCATTACGGGCGTGGGCGCGGTGTGTGACAACTGCTACGACACGTACATGGAGGCTGTTTTCTGCAGCCCGTCGAGCCTGTCAGTGGCAGCGCCGCTGTAAATCAGTGTATGAAGAGGCGCGCTAGGAGCCCGGAAGAGGAGCCCGGATATGGGGCAGGCGCTCTGCTGCAAGTTTTGCTCTGGCCTGTCGCGTTGCCGCGGCACCGTGTGCGCTGGGCTGCTCCAGCGCGCGCGCTGCTGGGCTGGGGTCGCCTAGCGCCGCATGTTTAGGTCCTTGCCCGCGCCAGAGTGGCCTGGCGGGCGGCCTGTTGGTTTTCGGGCGGGGTTGGCCAGGGTAGCCTTGCTGCCCTTGCAGGTACCTTCAAGGGAAAATGCTGCCCGGTGGAGATGCAATGTCACCGGTATTCCCCGAGCGATTCTGAAAAGGCGCCTGAATGATTGATGCGGTGTCTGTGTGTGCTTGTGTTTCCCAAACAGTCCAAACATGCCAGTTTGTGCTTTGACGCCCTGACTGCAACCTTGCCTGCTTGTGCTTGTATGCCCTGAACTGAAAACTTGCCTGCCTGTCCCTCAACGCTCTGAATTGCTGATGTGTAACAGAAGTATTTACAGCCTATGGAGGGAGGGACTGATTACAGAGCTGTGCTGCACCTGCTCTTTGCAGAGACACCAGCCACATCACTGTCAGGCTGCATGACCAGGCAGAGCCTGGCAAGCTGGACGCTGGGCCCATGCAGCGGCCGCGCCCAGGACTGCGGTCGCCCCCACGCGCGCCCGCCGTTGCGTTGCGCCGCCGCGACTCACGCACACCGGACATGCGCATGACCCTGGAGCCTGGGCGGGTCCTTCCAGGGTTTGACGATACCCGCACCGTGCGCCGGCGAAGCGCCTGGGCTTGGAGCGGCAGGCCGGCCGGCGCCGCAGTCTGCGCCTCCACGCATGAGTCTGGTGGTGAGGAGGCCTTGCTGTGACTTCTGTTACACCACTGCCTGCGTCTGGGACCAGACGCAGCGCGGCCAGCCGGCGGTCAGGCCCTCATAATGCGGCGGCCCCATGCGAGCACCGGCGCCAGGACTGCAGCCGCCCCTCGCACGCCCGCCGCCGCGCCGCGCCGCAGCCGCTCGCGCGCACCGGACACGCGCATGACCCCGGACGCTGAGCGGGTGTTGGCAGGGTTTGTGCATACCCTCACTGTGCGCCGCCGGAGTGCCCGGGCGCGTGCAAGCAGGCCGGCCTGCGCCGCAGCCGGGGCCTCCACGAGTGAGCCTGATGGCTTGCGTGCATGCCATGCTACGAACTCTGCTGCACCGCCATTGACTCTGAAGCCAAGCGCAGGTTGATAACACCACGCCCACGCCGCTCCAGCAGCGCGGCGACGCGCCACGCCGCGCTCGAGGCAGCGTCGCGGCGCGTCGCGCCCTAGACCTCGGGCATGGAGGTGACATGCCCTCATCCTCTCCGACACCCACCACCGCCCTAGCTTTGACCCCGGAGCGCGCGCGCGGGGCGCGCCCGCCGCGGCCGCCCGCGCCCGTGTGCGCTCGGCGCCGGCGCCTCCTCATTTCGGTTCCGAGGCATGCTGGTGTCGCAGCACTGCTGCTGTCAGGCAGACAGCAGCAGTACAGGCGGGCCTCCTGCCGCAGACCACTCCACATACTGGGCAGCCATGCAAAGGGACTCTCTCTGAAGGGTAACCTGTAGGGTGACTCAATACAGGCATTTGTAAGAAGTGCAAGTGCAAATGCAAGCAGGCAGGCCTCAACATTGCTCCTGGCAGCAGCCCGGCGGCAAGCAGAGCATCATACGAGTGGGGCGTGAGCAGGCGGCAGGCCTCACAAGATCAGCTTTGTAGCTTGGCAGGAGCGCGGCGGCACGCAGCACAAGGAGCCGGGTGCGCCCAGCAGGTAGCAGGGCGCTTCGTGTCCCTGCGTAAACACTCTTTTCCACGCGCCCAGCGCGGCGAGCTGTCGCGCAGACGCGTTACGTAACACTTTATGTTGTCCAAGGTTACCACTGACAGCCTGCCTGCCTGCCGTGCTGCCAGCGGTGCACCTCTGGCTGCAGGCAGACGGGCTTGTAGTGCCAATGCACTTCTGCGCTACATGGCGCGCACCTGAACGGCAACCTGCGCCGCGTGCAGGCGCACACCCGAGTGCAGCCCCACCCCGTCAGCGACCAGCCGCAAGAAGCCGCGGTACTCCCATGGCCAGCGGCGGCCAGGGCGGGGACGCAGAGCCCAACGCGATGGATGTGGAGGAGGTGCGCGCCTGGCCCGCCCCTGCAGCGCGCAACGACGCGCGCGGGGTGCAGTCTGTACCTGGTGCGGCCTACACGCGCGCGAAGCACTTGGGGGGCACCCGCCTAACAGCTGCACGGGCACGGAAGCAGGGCGAGGCCGGGCGCCGCGCGGCGTCTGTGCCGGTCATCTGCGGCGACCTGCGCGGCGTGTTCCACGCCGACCGCACTATCGTCAGCTTTGACGGTGCGCAGCAGAGCCCGCCCCTGCCTGGCCCGGCGTGCGGCCCAGCAGCCTGCCTGGCTCGCGCACGCGCCTGCATATGCACACCGCTTCAAGTGGGGGATGACGGGCGCACGCACCGATGGCAAGCCGTGCGCCGCAGGCAAGGACCTGTCACCCTCCGAGTTTGAGGGGCTCGGCCGCCCGCGCTACAAGAAGTGGAAGTGGTCGATCAGGGTGCTGCGCCCTGACGGCGCGCCCGGCGAGACGCTGGGCCAGTGGCTCGAGCCGCGCGAGGCGCCAGCTGAGGTCCGGGCGCACCCAGCGCGCCCCGCAGCGCGGGCACCGCGCTTGCTTGGGTTGCCTGCGCATCACGCAGCTTGCTGCTCAGGCTGGTTGGCAGGGCCCGCTGCCTGGTGTTGGACAGGCCTTGCAGTCTGGGTAGGCGCGTCAAGCCTGGGACCCGCCGCTAGCGCCAGCCTCAGCCCACTATGCAAGTCGCCCAGGTGTGAGTCCACCGCAGCCGAGGTCGGTTGACACCTCCCTGCACGGTGAAAGTGAGGCCAATGCCAGCTGCCTCACATGCTGATTTGCTTGAAACACAACTGTTTCTAGCTGCTGTTTCTACTAGAAACTTTCTAGCTGCTGGGGAATCTGCTCATAAGGGATGGGGTCAGCCAGGTTATTTGCTAAGGGATTCATTCCAGGGCTGGAACAGTGAAGAAGAACATGTGTCTTGGCAGAGGTACTGCCTCAAGTCCGTATAGGGGGCATATAATGGCGCGCTCCACCCTGGGCCGCGGCTGGGGGCCGCGGTTGGCAGCGCCAAGAGCGTTGAGCCGCGGGGCAGCTGAGCGGCACGCCAGCAGCGCGCCGGGTGGGGCTTCCTGGGGAGTGCGCTGCGCCGCGCGTGCGCGCCCTGCAAGGGGAGCCGGGCTGTGCGCGAAGGCGCCTTGCCGTATGTTCTTTCCTCGCTGCGCCGCCGCCTGTCGCGCTGTGCACGAGTCCTCGCTGGGAGGCTTTGGCGTGCACTCTGCCGGTGCACGGCCGCCCGGGCCCTGTGTCGCTCAGTGTCTGGCCGCACCAGTTCTGTCCTGTGCGAGAGTGGGGCCAGGGTGGCGTCCTGCTGCTCCTGCTGCTCCTGCCGCGTTCGCGTGCATGCAACGTGCAAGCCCTGCGTGTATGGCCTCTGACGTTGCCTGGGCAGGGTGCACAGCTCTTTGCGTGCAGGTCGCCTGGGGAGCTCGGAGCACGCCCCAAGAAGGTGGGGCCCGTCGCACACGACTGCGCCGCCGCCTGAATGTGCGCGCGACGCGCAGGGCGCCGCGGCGGCGGCGCAGGGCGCTGCCGGCGCGCGCGCGACCGCCGCGAAGCGCGCCGCGCCGGCGGCGGCGCAGGGCGCTGCCGGCGCGCGCCGGAAGCGCTCTAAACCCAGCGTCGCGCCTGCAGCCGCGGGCACAGCCGCGACGATGGGTGTGCGCCACGCAGAGTGCGCCCCCCGGTCTGGCGGGCGGGAAGATGTGTGCTACAAGGAGCGTCGACCGACCCCAGGCCTTGGCTGTGCCAGGGGAGTGCTTCAGGGGAGGCCTGACGGCCGCGGCGAGCTGACTGCTTGCCTTGACCTGGCACTGCATGAGCAGGTGCACTGGCAGCGGGGTCGCGTCAGAGCAGCAGCCCCCCCGGAGTGTGAGCTGCGCTGAAACAGCTCACCGCTACCGTTGCGTTGCGCGCACCGCCGGCAGCTGACCCGGGACGCGCTGTGCGCGAGCAGCTTCATTCCGCAGGAGTGGAGGCACCCGCGCGGCCTGCCCATCGACCTCAACATGGACTGGTGGGGCAAGCTCGCAAAGGACTGGGCCACCGACTCGCTGTCGAGCCACGCGCACGGCGACCATACGCAGGGTTTGAAGAAGGACGTCCCCGGTGCGATCCCTCTCGCCCCTCCTGGCTGCCCGTCCGCATCTGTGTGTTGAGGCTGGCGTCAGGGGTAGATCCTGCTGCCAGCTCAAGGGCGGTTCTGGTACCACGAACAATGGCTGCCTCTCCCTGTGAAGCATGCGAGGCAGCCTCGCGTGTCAAGAGATGGACGCCATGCTCACAGACCTCCATGATAGCCATCCGCTGAGGGTGCGTGTGCGCGCGCGCAGGCACAATTTACGCTGTGCAGGAGACCGCCAACCTGCTGCAGTGCCTGCACCAGGTTGCGCCTCCCCTCCCCCTCGCGCTTGACGCGCGCCTGCATCTGGGTCCGCGAGCGTGCCTTGGCGCCGCCCTGACCTGGGCGGACGCGACCCTGCCCGCGCGTTGCACGGCGGTTGGCGGGCTGCGCATGCTCAGGGAGATGCTCAGGGACAGCTGGGGCGGGCACACATGCAGGCTGCCGGCCTTGGCTGCTGCGGGCGGGGTGCGCTGCTGCTCGAGAGCGACCCTCCCCCGCCTCCTGCTCCGGCCGCGCGTGCGCCGGGGCGCAGGCGCCGCTCCCACGCAGCAGCGGGCGCAGCGGCAGCCGGCCGGGCACCGAGGGGGTCTCTTGCAGGTGCCTGATGGCACCTTCCGCATCGTGCAGTACAACGTGCCGTTCTACGTCAAGGGCAGCTGGGTGGTGCCGCTGAACGCCTACCACAGCCGGGGCTCTACGTCCTACCTGGTCTTCTCTCCGGGCTACCCGCCCAAGTTCCTCTCCGGCGACTTCCGGTGCGCACCTGCGCCGCCAGCCCTCGCAGCAGCGACCGCGTGCGACAGAGTGCACGCGCCTGTGTTCTGCCAGGGCGAACATGAGCCAGGAGGGCGCCCCCTTGGCTGGGCACACTGTGGCGGGGGGGGCAGTGTGCGCGGGGCCCCGGCTGCCGCCCTAGTTGGGTGCATGCAAGCGTGTCATGCCACACCGATGCCCGTGCGCCTTTAGCGGCAAGGTACGGACATTTGTGCACGAGCCAAGCGCGACCGAGCCGTACCAGCCACGGAGCTCGCGCACTCGCCGCAGGGCGTGCCTGGAGATGATCATGAACCCGTGGCTGAACCTTGTGCGCGGGCGCTGCACCGCCGTGCTTGACTCGACCTTCGCCAAGTCATGCTTCGAGTTCTTCCCAACGCGCGCCCAGGTGCGCTCCCGCAGCCAGGAGCCGCGAGCGCTGTGTATCGGGGTGTGACACGGCGTGGCCTGCCTTGTGTTCCCACAGCTGCATGCATGTGCTGCCACCCGTGCGTTGCCCCTTGCGCCCCCTGCCCGCCATGCGGCACCGGCCTCGCGCGTCTGCTCGCGCGCTCGTGCGCGCAGTGCCGGTGACGCGTTGCATGCTTGCTGACGCGCCGCGCAACCTGCCCGCCCTCGTGCGGCACTCGCTTGAGCGGTGCTGTGCCGAGCGCGCAGGCAAAGGCCTACATGATCCAGGAGGTTCAGTTGGCGCTGTCGCGCAACAAGGACCTGCTGATCCTCTTCGGCGACTATAAGACTTTCGGCAAGGAGGACCTGTTCATGGCGCTGGCGCGCCTGCTGGACTGTCTGGTGCGCCGCCCGCGCTGCCCACGCCCGTCGCGGAGGGGCTTTGTTGTGAAGCTGCTCACGGCCCCACCTCGCCCACAGATGTGGGTGCGTGCCTGAGCGTTGCCACGCGCCGCTGGTCCCACACCTGCGCGGCTTGCCTTGCTGCGACGCGCTCGCTCGGGCTCCCTCTGTCCTCGCACTGCTGCAGGGGCACCAGGCGCGGCAGGCGCCGGTGACGCGCTGCTAGCAGGGGCGCGGGCGGCGAGGCTGCGTGCGCCGGCGCAGGTGTACGTGAGCGAGGAGAAGCTGGCCACGCTGCGCGCCATGCCGCTGGCGCCGGAGGACCTGGCGCGGCTGACCACCGACCCCACGGTGCGCGCGGCCTCGCCGCGCCGTCCGCCGACAACCCTGGCCAAGCATGCATGCAGCCTGTCTCCAGGCACCCGGGCCGGACTTGCACCGCGTGGCTGGTTTGCTGCAGCCCTGCGCCTCTGTTAGGCTTGCGGCCGCGGCCATGTGTACGACCAGGGCGCGCCTGCCTGCAGTCCGTTGTCGGGAGGGCGCGCGCGCTGGCGCCCTGGGGGAGGGCGGCTCATCCCAGTGGACCGCACGCGCCTTGTCTGACGCAGGCCGGCCAAGCGCGCAGGCGACCAACCTGCACGTGGTGTCACTGCCAGACACGCACGGCGAGCGCGGCTGGGCCGCGCTGGCGGACGCGCTGCGGCTGAACCCCCGCTGCACGGCGGCCATGTCCGTGTACGCGTCTGGCTTTGTCGCCGATGGTGAGATCACTGGGAGCGCTGGACATGCATGCCGGGTGGAGGCGGTCGAAAACGCGCACGTGAAGCCTGCGTGTCCGGCTGGTGGCGGTCGCGGCGTGTCGCCTGTGGCAGGGAGCAGGGCGGGGCGCGTGCCTGGCGCGCGGGCGCCTTCCACAGTGCACCACGGCCAGGGGTTTTGCCTGGCATGTCAAAGCATCCAGGCTGTTTGCATGGACGCAGCCGTGACACTTGGCGCGCGAGCGTGCTCAGGGCATGGCCCCGGGTACCGCGGGGAGCTCGTTACGTACAACCCGCGGATCAGCCGGCTGCAGGTAAACTGCCGAGCTCGGGCGTGTCCCTCGTAGCGGCACGAGCGTCGCTTGTGCATGTCTGAGCTTGGCGACGCAGGCATGCGCTGTGGCTGTCCTCGCGCTGAGGTTCTGTCTGTGCATGCTGCATAGCTGCAACCGGCGCACGGCCTGCTGGGTGCTGCTGCTGCGCGCCGGGAGGTCCTCCAGCCCTTGCAGCGTGGTCGAGTGCGCAGTGCGTTGCCACTGCCGGTGCCTGACGCGTGAAGCGGTGTGCCTGGCAACGCAACCAGGTGGCGCACTCGGCGCACTGCTCCTTCCAGGAACTGCGGGCTTTTGTTCGATGGCTGAAGCCGATCGGCTGGGTGCCCTTTGTCGGCAACAACGGCAGCGAGGATGCACGGCGGCGGTTCGAGCAGCTGCAGGCGCCGTGAGGTGCGCTCCCGTCTCGTGTCCGCCGTCCTCCCACCCCGTCCCAGCACACCGTGTCAGCTCTTGGCCTCCGCTGCTGGCTGCGCGCGCACCGCCACCTCTCGTGTGTGCCGCGCACGCTCCGCGCCCGCCCGACAGCATGGGCAGCTCATAGGCGCTGCCACCGCGCTTGCCGCCATGTGTGTGTCTATCTATCAGAACTTTGCGGTGTGTGCTAAGCCGCGCGGTGCGGCGCAGCTGGCGGCGCTGAAGCCGCGCAGCCAGGGCTGGCGGCGCGCTGCCGCCAGTCGGTGATGGCCGCTCGCGCTCCGCGCCGCGCGGCAGCTCGGCCGCCTCGCAGCCGGCGCGGCAGCCGCCGCGCGGCAGCTCGGCCGCCTCGCAGCCGGCGCGGCGGCTGCCGCGCGCGCCACTGGACGCTGTGCGCCCCTCCTGCTGCTTCCGCCAAGCGTCCAGCCCACCCGAGCCGCGCCAGTCGGGCAGTAGGGGAGCATGCGCAGCGGGCGACAGGGGCGGGTGCGGCGGGCAGCCCGGTGCAGGCGCCCGCAACGCGCTTGGGGGGCAGTTCA
>JAABUP010005774.1_pt1 | contig 18434 bp, 21 predicted proteins | sample 5559201 | NCBI WGS metagenome assembly JAABUP01 (sample SAMN10711887, study PRJNA513373) | rock metagenome | isolation source: Antarctica rocks | place: Antarctica
TTGATCCACTGGGCAACCCAGATACCGATGGTGGTGGCCATCTGGAACATGATGTTGAGGGTACCACGGGCGTGAGCAGGGGCAATCTCTGACAGGTACAGAGGCACAGCCTGCATCACAACAGTAAGCCAGGTCAGTCATGCAGAAACCTATGGGTGGTGGACATGCACACAACTTTGACAAAAGCAATTTGCAGGGGGTATCACCAACAGAGTTGCATCACAGCCACAATGCAAGATGCACAAATTGGCAAAAGCAGTTTGCAGGGAATGTCACGAACAATATGCACAACGCAAGGATGCAGTCAAATTACACAGGTGCTGGCAGTACAGCATATGGGCAGTACGTATATGACTGCAGATTCTGTCCACATGTGGGTGAGCATACCTGGTTGGCAAAGCCGACACCGGCACCAAGGCAGACACGGCCAATGATGAGCATGGCCAGGTCCTGGGCAAAGGCACACAGAATGGCACCAACACAGAAGGAGGCACCACCCATGATCATGACCAACTTTCTGCCACCAATGCGTGAGATAGGGCCGGTGAAGAAGGTGAAGAAGGCACCTGCAAGGGGTGAGCATACAGAGTTGCAGCAATGATGATAGAACAATTGGAGGTACAGCAGAGTGAGCAAGCTCAACATGGCACACCATATTGGCAGACAGCAGTGATCAGCAGAGCAGGTAGTAAGAAGCACAGAATAGGACTGCATATGCAAAGACATACTGGGTAGGTAGCAACAGCAGTGCTCAAGAGCAGGACTGACCTGACAGGAACAGCACTGAAGTGAAAGCTGCCAGCTTCTGGCTGTTGTATGAGCAGTATGGGTTTACGGTTGCTGCAGCTGCCTTTTGGGCGGCGAGGTCAGGGAAGAAGATCTTCTGGAAGTCCGGGAACGACTCCACACCACCAGTGACACCCAGGTCGTACCCGAAAAGCAAGCCGCCGCTGGCAGCAATCATAGACACCAAGATGACGTACCAGGTGACCTTGCCGTTGTACTCGGCGGCACGGCCACCAACGTTGGTGACGACCATGCCTCCTGCCATTTTTGATGTGTAGACCACGAAACCTGAAAGACAAAAGGAAATTGGTCAGTACGTCAGACTGAAAAGGAATCACTGCTTACACCAACAGACGTCCTCAACAGTCGGGCAGTCGTTCAGTCTGGACTCGTGATCACAGTCGACAGTAACAAAAAACGCAGGGCGTGAGTCAGCGACTGTCAAGTGTACCCAAGCACAGGCAGGACAGGCAGAACTATCAAAGACCAAAGTGCACATGACGATTGTGAAGCAAGCGGACCTACCTAACAAGGGCGCACGGGTGATCAAGAGCTCTGCAAAGCTGTCCGACCTTGTGACAGACACCCGCTGCAACAACCAGCGCCCGCAAGAACTCGCAAGACAAGCGTGACGGTCCGCGCTGCTGGATGTTGTGCTGTCAGTGAAGTCTGTGCGCTGCTCATCAGCCAGCGCGCCTTAAAATCCTTGATCCCTGAGTCAGCGCACGTTAACACATCGTTTGTCACATTAGTATTCGCATCGTCACTAAACCAGCGCTCCGGGGCCCCAGCGTGACGCCCCTGTGGATTGTGCAGTACTTAACAGTGCACGTGATTGACCCCGAGTGACAAAAGATATCTGCAAGCAAATCCGTGTGTGGATAGCCATTACTACCCCTGGACGCTTATCAGTAAATATCAGTAAACGGTCTGGCCAGAACACTACCACTGTCTGACATGAATCACGCACGAATTTCGAGGACACCTCGGTTCGTACAAATTGTATGCACATTTTGATTCATGACATGCAGCATGACAATCAGCCTTTGTAGCTTGTCATTCGGCTAATAGCAAGAGATACACGCTGTCATTTTCACCTAGACAGGAGCCTTGCTCACCTCAGAACTGAATGTCTTGAAAGCAGACTGACTTGCTTGGTGCCACGACAGTCGCCAACTGGGTATGTAGATGCCTATAGCGTGGTAGTTTCATCTCCTCGTGCAGCTTGGCCAGGGTTCCTTTGTAGGCTGACTGCTTGCGCAGCAGCACAGTCTGGAAGGCATGCAGGCCCAGCCACTGGATATGGCAGCGCGAAATGCTGTTTTGGCACTTCACCTTGAGCCTGTGCATTCATGCACTGCAGTGAGCTACCACAGTACTTCTGCGTACTGCCACAGCATTACATGGTCACTCAGTTGTAAAGCTGCCCCCAACTGCACAACAACATGTTTTGCATCTCAATGTAGCATTTCTATATGCAGGTTTCGGTGGGCCTAGGTTTCAAGCAGCAAGCAGCTGGTGCAAATGCCAGCAAGAAGCAGACATAGATCCAAGATTGAACATACAGAGGTCTGCTGCCACCCACAACATACCAGGCAGCACACCTGCCATTGTCTGAGTACAAACAATGACCCTGCAGCACAAAACAGTGACTGCTGCATCAGCAAACCTGCCATTGTCTTTGTACAGACGATGACCTTGCAGCACAAAACAGTCACTGTTGCACAGAAGTTGTAGAGAGCATGTGAAAGCAGGTGTGAAGGTGGCACCTCCTGCAGGCTCCCTGTACTCTGGTCTTCACCAGGTTGGATAGATACTCAATGCCTCGCTGTATCACCAGCCATGCCAGCTGTGAGTCTGCCTGAGCTCTGAGTGGCAGCTCTTTGACATAGCAATGGAACTTCATAGCTGCCAGCAGGAAAGCCTGTAGTCATATGTGCATGTCAGCTGTTGATCTGGTTTTGATGAGGTCAGCAGCTGAAAATCATAGGGTCCTGATGATGACAACACTGGGGATATGGTGGCTCTAAATTGCATTGTATACAATGTACAAATGCCAAGCACATGTGCCTTAAGCATTGTCCCAAGGTGCCTGCAAAAGACATGCTGTCACACAGACAAGAGACATTTCCTCATTTGACAGCATCAAACAGCACAAGCCATGTCATGCCAGGCCAACACCAGGGCCCGGCAAGCACAGCCAGGGCCAGGCTGGCTCTAACAACAATAACTTACTGGCGTTCCAGCTAACCGTTCTTGCCAGGTACCTACTAGGTGGGCCTAAACCCTAGTCCTGTGAGCCACCATGCACTAACATGAGACACTAATTGCACCCAAGGGGTGTGCGCTGACAGGGCAGGTGCCATAGACGCAATTGCAAGGCAAAACACCTCTGCCCACTACCCGACACGGAAGCCTGAGAAACCAGCATGTTACCACTGAGGCTTGAACCCATGACCTGCTGCGTCACATCCTGACACATAGCAGCTTATACCAAAGGCTGGCTCTGCCCCAAGGCAAAATTGACAAAGCTCTAGCGCATGGCGACACAGCTCAAGGGCATACCAAATCATGCAGTATACCTGATAGATGTTCAGGCGCACTGTAGTGGATGAGGTGATACTGACATCTAGGATGAGAGGGTGGCACTTGGGCTGCAGGTAGTGGCACAGCTTCTGGCACAGCTGCTGCCCTGGCTTCTGCATAAAAAGCATGCTGTCAGTCAAGACGCTAGGGTAAGAATGATTTGGTCCCAACACTAGGGTCAAGTTTGCAGTGCCAGGGTTGAAATGCTAGGGTGTCATTTGCAGCAGGAATGCTTTCCCCATGGCAGGATGCAAAGAGCTTCGCTCAGCATTTGTTGACTGGCTTTCAAGGTAAGGCAGCATGAACTGCATGATCACAGGTTAACACTGGGGTGTTTTGCAAACGAGAAAAGCAGCAGGAAAGTAATGGGTCTGCGCACAAAGAGTGGAAGGGCAGCTGTATCAAGTGGCTAGCAGGCAGAGACAGTCACTGGACAATACCTTGGACAGAGGCACTGTAAGAGTGCTTGACAGGGGCAGCCCTGCATAGCGGGTGTAGTCAGCCTGCAGCTCCAAGTTGCTGGTGTTTATGAGCAGGCCACACCATTTCACAAATGTTGACCCATCTCCAGCTAGATACGTCCCTCTCTGCAGTACCGATGACCTTTGTCAAGACATTCAGGTCATCAAGGCTGTGACCGAATAAACACCCCGTCAGTCACTTACATTGGAATGTGTGGGGCTTTGTTATGATCAATGTTCTGCTCAATGCAACATGAGTCAAACGATTTGTAAAATAGGGTTTGGCACCATGCCTACCAATGTGTGTTTTGTCTGTTTTGGGTGAGCAGCTTTCAAGGTGCGGACAACCATACCCTAGTAGTGCTCTATAGCAGTTTAGAGAAGCAGCTGGCCGTCAGCCGAGCAACATCAGAACACAAGGTATACCAAAAGCAAAACAGGCAGAATTTTGCAAGTTGTCAAGAGCAGATTGCAGTCAGAAGTTAGGCAATGCTCTGCAATTGCACCTAGTGAAGTCAATCGGTGAGTCAAGTGAGTTTGCAACATACCTGAAGGTGTGTGCCGTTGCTGGTGGTCATGTCAAAGCTGAGGCGAGTTTTCAAGGGGTTCACATTTACTCCATAGTCTGCAAATCCTGCAAACATGCCAGTTGGCGTGTAAGGACACATAGCTCATGTTCCATATTGAAGGAGGTAGCAAGCTAGGCCAATGTTTTGCTGTATGCAGGAAAACACCTATGGATATGAGCAGGGTGTGCATGATTTGTGCAAAAGCCCTGCAATGTGCTTGATGCCTTGTGGTAAGCAATGTAGTAAACACATGGGCGACACTGGCAAAGATCTGCATGGCTTGTGCAGATTCTGCATGGGTCTCAGTCAATTGCATTTTGAACGCATTGGGTCAAACCATACTTTGTTCAGGCTTGGTCCTGAATCTGCAATATGATGTGAATTGTTCAGGTGAGAACAAGCAGCTTGCCTTTCAGCAGCTTGTTGACAAGCGCCTCTGCTGCTGTACGTGAAGGTGTGATGAACAGGAAATCATCAATCAAGCGCATCAGCAAGGACTGCAGCCTGGGCGCCCTTCTGTCTGAGCCCTTCCCTGCAACCCCTGCTGCTGCTGCAACAGGGCCCCCCTTTGCCTTCTGGCTGTCCCTTTGGTCAACTTTGCTTTTGAGCCCTGTGGACTGACATGGGGCCGATGCATTGCCTTCTCTTGAGGAAGCTGAAGGCTGATGGGCCAGTTGTTCAGAAACAGCATTGTCCACCGGTGGGTAGACAACAGCAGGCATTTGTGTCAGACGCGGTTTCTTCAGCTGCTGATGGTCTTGCTGCTGTTCAGCTGCTTCATCATCACAGCGAGCAGGGTCAGTATCAAGCAGTGGCATCAGGCTGCCAGTGCCAGCAGCTTGGCTAGCTGACCGAGTGTACCATGCTTCCCCTTCCTTGCATACCTCTGATGACAATGCGTGAAGCCCATTGCCACTACTGCAAATGTGCCGGCTAGACTCTGCATCTGTCTGTGATGGCTGTGTGAGCCACTGCTCTCCATTGTCTTCATCCATGTGTTCATCCAGAATGCTGTCAGCCTGAGGCAGCCTTTCTCTGGCTGTGCTGTGTTCATGCTGGGCAGGCATTGGACCTATGCCAGCCTGGGATGCTGCTCCTATGTCTTGGGACAGATCTGCTCCTCCTTGGGATGGACTTGTCCCAAGACGCATCTCGGAAACCAGCTGCTCATCTCTCTCTGCTGCGTGGGCCAGGTCAGTCAGGTGCGCAGCTGAAGAAGAGGTAGGGTGGAACACTGAGGTGGGCTGACTGGGGTGAAGGTGGGGTTGCACATGGGCAGAGGGGTGCCAGGAGGCCTGGGGCAGCAGGTCTTGGAGATGGGTGGACTCTAAATCAGCTAGGAAGATGCTGCACAGAAATGACGACAAACAGGAGCCCTACAGACAACACAACCAGGTCACTTGCACTGCCCTGTGATACATGACTCATACAAGCTTGGCTGCTGTTGCCCACAGCAAGGGTTTGACACATGACTGGTGTCTTGGCAGCGGTGCAAGTAACAGACACAGCGTCAGACATGCTTGGCTTTGCGCAAGATTTGATGTCTCCAATACTACATTTTCATGAATCCTTGGCCTCGTTTGACCCCTTTCCCTACGTCTGATCTACCTGCCAATCCCCTGGCTGCTAACTATGGTCAATCGGGTCTCAAAGCAATGCCACAAACTTGACTTTGGGGTACAGCACTTTTCTCTCTTCTTCTGTCACGAAGGCAATGGATGGATACTCAGATGCATGTGCACATACCTGAGGTATCCCCTTGCTTTGATAGTGCCACTGCTTCCCAATGCGCACAATGTTGCGCTGCAGATGCTCTCTCAGCAAGCCAACCACTGTGCTACGAGCCACTTTGCTGTATACCACCTGCACGTTCTAGGTGGCTTCAGTCAGACCAGAGATGCTTCAGCACAGGTTCATGTCAACCATGCTGGTGTTGAGTGCAGAACTGTCCACTGGTATGTTGTTCGCTCACAATCTGCTGGCTTTGCTGTGGATGTTGTTGCAGCAGATGGGCTGATACTCAGAGATACTGATAGCTGCTGACTGAGGATGAATGAATGAAGAAGACATAAAATGTATAGACCAGGCTGGAGAATGGCTTGCAGCGGTACTCAGCTCAAAGTTCACCCTGCTGGCACATCATGCTAGTACACCATGCTGTTATAGAAAAGAGAGAGAAATGTTTACGCTTGTCAGCAATGATAACAGGAGCCTCCTAAGGCGGCCTCCTGGAGCCATGCTGTTATATTTACACTTCAAATGGCAGCATGTTGATCACCAGCATCGGTGCCTCACATCCCGGTCTATAGACATTCCCCATGATGTTTACAAGCTGTTGTGGGAGGTCCCAGGCACAGACCTGATCAGAGAAGACTCTTTGGCTGGATGCCTTTGCAATGGGTTGCAGGAAGTGTGGGAAGCCAGCAAAGCCTGAGCTGGCGTCCACTGCTGCGCTCCTGTAGCGTGTCCTCACCCCTCCCAGGTGCGGCGCCAACTACATGTACACTTTTGTTTCTTCATATGCTTTTCCATATGTTTTCCTTGTTTTTTCAAGCATGACTAAACTTTCGCATGATTCAGTCGTGACTGGCCTGTTGTACATGGCATACCCCAATGGTTGCTGGCATAAATGTGCATTTCTGCTGAGGCTAAGGCCCTACCCGTGCGTGGGCATGAGCTTGTGTGCACTGCATACACAATTCCATGGTTACCAACAGACCAAATGCAGCAACACTGAAGAGCATAAAGGGCACAGCATGCGGCATCTGGCTGGGATCTCTGCTTCAGTCTCCACTGCCTAGGGTGTGGGACGCCGAGAAATGCATCTTTGCTCTGAAAGTGATGTGCTGCGGTCAAAGAGTGTCTAGGAGTGTCTCCAGTGTATTTTGTGCTACCATGAGACTATATATCATGTACATATCTGTGCTATACTCCGCAATGCTCAGCACAAATACATGTTGAGCTCTTTCACTTGGGCATGTAGCTGCTTCTGACGGCAACAATGCAGATCACTCACAGGGCATACCTCAGAATACTTGATGATCAGATACTCTGGGCTGCGCAGCAGCGGCTCAATGATCCCCAACAACATACCAGCATCAATATTGTCAAATGCCCTCGACACATCCACGCTGACAATGTACGGCGCAGTGCATGCTGCTGTGTTGCTGCCTCTGTCCTGATCACCATTGTTCAATCCTTCTTCAAATGGTTCCCCTGCTAGTCTATCAGACCACTGTTGGCTGCCAAAGTCTGCAGCTGTGGCCACCTCTGGGTGGTCCATGCTCATATGAGCGTTGATCTGCTGTGTGAGGGGGGATCCCAGGGGGGCTATGGATGACTGATGCTGAGGTGGCAATGGTTTGCACGGTGGGGGTTTGGCTGCTCGCCATCGCCGTAGGAAAGAGTGTAGTTGCTTGTAGGCATCATTGTAGCCAAAGACTGAGCCGCCTAGACATTGAGGCTGCCTGCTCGTTTCAAACTTCAGGACCTGTACATGAAGCATGCAACTGGCGCATTCTACATACGGTCTTGCATTCAGTTGCATGCCGACATTCAAGCAGCACTGCTTTGTGGCAGAGAAGGCGTGCAAAGCAACATGACCTGTCAAAGTGAGTTGTGAGTAGCAAAGCTGTTACAGCTGAGCTGATTCACCAACCTAAAGACAGCACCAAACAAAATTCGCACCGGCAAGGGGGAAAATCAATGCAGTCTCAACTGCTTCCCTAGCAAAGGAACGGACACCTGATAGAGTGACAAGAGCGTTTGATTCCTCATCACCTGTAACACGCTTTGCAGCTGCTTGTTGACTGGTTTGAAGACCAGCTTGACCTTCTCACGCTGTCTGGGGCGCTTGCAGGACAGGCGTGTGCGCTTCCCTGGAAAGACAGCCACCGAGCTGCTCCCCAGGTTGGCAATGGGCCGCAGGCCTGCAAGACATAATGATCCGGCTAAGCAGCATGAACGGTATAGTTTGTGTGTGTATGACCTATACATGCACCACACGTGCTGAGAATATTGACAAATGGAGACTTGCGTAACGGTGCGTGATCATCTTCACAAGCATGTGCCAAGGGGCCTGGACAAGACAGCTGGTTTTGCTGCGAGAAGAAAAGGGGAGGGGGGGTTTGTCACATTGGGCATGGATGCTGCAGAGTGCAGGAGAAGTCTGCTCATGAATTGCTAAATGTTTGACAAAACAAAGCTGCAGAGACACAGGGGCCTAGTCATAAGAGCAGAGATGAAGGACCACAAGTCAGACGCACAGTCAGCAGAGAATCTCCTATCCCCGCTCCTGGGTTTATGCCCAAAGATGCATGTGTGCTGAGTCTCAATGTGTGTGCTGAGTCAAGTGCGCATGCCTCAAATAAGTATAAAGACAGAGTAAGCACCCCAGGTTTGGCATATGACTGACCTGTCTTCTTGGGCAGAAGCCTGAGCTTGGCAACACCAAGAGAACGTGACTGCAGACATGCTTGAGCAGCTGTAGCAGGTAACGGCGTGTACATCTTGCCAGTGAGACCCTCATAGGCTGTGGTCTTCAACTTGGCCCATACGGGCTTCCTGCAATGCAGTGAGTTGGTGCTTGTCTAGCTTTATGCAGGCAGGTTTTGGAGCTGACATTGGGCTATAGACAAGTTCATGTGCAGATATAGCGGCCTGAAGCCTAGCTGTGCTGTCATTGTCGCCACAGGTATGCTGCGTGTTGTGTTGTGAAACTGCTGGCATGCATAGATGACCTGCATGACCCAGGTCCCCAAAATGCATTTGCTTGGGCGGTAGTTGTGGCGGCAGCAAGCTGGATGTCTCAGTTGGATTGTTATATAAGCAAGGTTAATAGGAAGGATGTGCAGTAGTGGTTGAGCTCTGTGGGTGACTAGCTGACACAAGCGCAGAGTTGCATCCCTCATGCTGATGCCTAGACAAGCACAGAGTGGCATCAAGGCATGCAGTACAGAGTGCAAGCCTGATTGAGGTACAGAGGTTGTTGCAGGAAGGCTTCACTCTATACACTGGTGCCAACCTGAAGTACAGAACTTGCTGCCGGTATGCTTCACTCTCTGTGCAGTAGAAGTGGGCTCTGATGATAGGGATGACCAGTTCATTGTAGAGCCACCGGGTCCAGAGAGCTAGCAGCCTAGCCTGAGCAGCCATCTGTGATGGCGGTTGGCTGCCTGCACAACACAATGTCATGTAAGATGACAGGTGATGAAGTATTAAGCCTATGGTTGTGGAGACATGTGGCAGCATCAGTCAAACTAAAGTCGCAGATATGTTGTGTGTTGAGCTAGTAGACAGGTCACCAGGGTGCTGCAAGCACAGTGTAGATGCAAAGGCGATGGCCACATAGAGAAAGCTGCAAGTGGCAATCTGGCATGTCTTACAGCGCATCAAAGGTAAGTCAATACTTTGAATGGGGAGTTGAGTGCAGAACAACTGACCACCAAAAGATGATGCAAAAGGATACACACCATGAGGTATGGGTGGCTGTATAGCAGCGATGGTAGCCAGCTTGATGCCTTGCATGGCCTGATGCACTGACATCTGCTCATACCGCCGCAAGGAAACAAAGCGATGAATTGCTTGTCGCATAGCCCTGCGACTTGCCTTATCACCCAATAGAGCCTGCAGGCTGACATGCAGGTTGACTCGCAGGCTGACACTGATGAGGACATGCAGTCGCGCAGTCAAAGCTTCCACTGCTTGCAACAGCATGTTGGTCAATGCATTGCTGATGCAGTCTTCATGCCAGCTCAGTGCAACATACAGCATTCAATGTAGATGTGAGTCTGATCTCAAAGGACATGTGATCCCAGCAAGTCACCAGTGTGATGTAGTGCCAGGCACACCTGTGGAACAATGTGGCGCACAGCTGACCAAAGGAAGGCCGTGACAGCTGCATGTGGCACATGGCTTTGCAGCAAGAGCTGCTGCAGCTGGCCAGGGTCCCCAGAATTGAGAGCTCCATCAGCTGTTTCTTCTTGTTTTGAAACAACACGCTGTACTGCACCTTTAACAGCATGCTGAGCATCATCCCCAGCACCATCCCTAGTATGATCCCCAGCAGCAGCCGATTCAGCAGCGGCCATTGCAGCATCAGCTGTGCCGGCAGAGGCTTCAGTTGCAACAACCAATGTTGTGACTTTGGCAGCAGCAGCAGCAGCAGCAGCAGTATCAGCAGTGGCCACAGCTGTCTGCATGCTGGCAGCTGGCGCACATGAAGGAGCTGTGACAGCAGCATTGGGAGCCGCGACATGGGCTTCAGACGCAGCTGGCACAGAGGCCACCCACCGGCGGGCTTCTGAGGGTAGACGCCTGTCCTGCTCTGGCCTGCAGATGCTGGGTTCAGCTGCGGTGGGATGACAGGGAGCAATGGCAGTGCTGGGATCTCCAAAAGCATCTGGGCAGGAGTCAGGAAGGGTGTCAGACATTGGGGCATCATCATGGGCTGAATCTGACACTTCAGAAGCATGGCTGCCGGGGTCAGTCTCTGGTCTGACCAGGAGCTGCAGGTCATCAGCAGTGTATGCTTCAGTGTTGACAGCCGACGCTGGTGCCTTTACAGACGCTGCCTCCATTGTAATGCCAGCAGCAGGACCCGCAGTGCAGACAGCTCTTGACGGTGATGGAGATGCATCTGGCGAAAGGTCCAGCTGAAGCGTCGGAGCGTTGCAACCATCAGAGGCAGGGGTAAGCAGCTGGCCGTTGACCAGACTGTCTGCAGCAGTGACCCCATCTACGCTCATCTGATCACAGGCTTGAGGCTGCCCATCATCTTCAGTGTCACTATCAGCAAACACCAGATCCTGAGTCATGGGCTCAGCAGATATCAAGCCTGCAACATGGCTACCTTGATGATCTGATGCGCTGGCATAACCCACGGCAGAGCCCATGGGATGTACTTCCATAGAGCAGGGACTTGTACCAGGGGTGCCCAAGCTTGCGTCTTCTTGACTACTCTTGACGCCCATGCCGTGGTTGCCACTCTGTATGCTGCCAGTCAAGAGATCTGCTGAGGGTGCACTCAGCATGTTTGTCTCCTGTGTGGGCATATGCTCTGCTGATGCTTGCCCTAGCTGTGCTGGCTGGTGCACAAGACCTGCAGCCTGCTGATGTGGCGGCTGCTGCTGCTGCTGCTGCTGCTGTGTGCCAGTTTGTTGGTCTGCTGAAGGGGGATGAACAAGCTGTGGTGCAGAGAGGCCCTTTAATTGCGCAAGGGCTGCCGACAGGGGGCAGTGATGCCTGAGCAGGATGGCAAAAGGGCACTTGCTTGCTCTGCCTGCAAGCACAAGGGGAAATTGCACTGAGCCTGCATTCTGTGACAGTTATGTTGCTGATGTGTAGACTGATTGCTGCTTGCTTCTTGTGGCTTGCATGAAGCTGCCTAGCATCATCACATAAGCTCATCACGCAGTTGAAGCGCAAGCTGATGTTCCTACAGGAGCAGTCTCAGGCTCCAACGTTTGGGTTCAGCACCACACCATTCACAAGCTGATGCATGGCTTATGCACTGCATCCACTGCACATGCACCAGCCAGGCAGACCCTATTGCACATAAACCAGCCATGCAAACTTCTTTGGGTGACAATTTCTATTCTATAGCTGTGGCAGGCTGTGGACCGCAATCTGGTGCTAGAGCTGTACCGATGACTTGTCCCAGAGCTGTCACAAAGGCATGGTGCTTAGGAGGGATGCGCCTTGGGGGTGGCGGCAGGGGTGCTTGCTTCTGAAGCCTTCCTCTCTGGTACATTCCAGCACTGCCAGAGTCAGGCTTCTGCTGAAGTATAGCAGCATACAGCACCTGTGCACCGTCAGGCTCTCCAGCAAGCTGAGACAAGATGCCTGCAAGCGGAAACACCTGTCACTCAGCAGCAGACATAAATTGCACCTTGTGACATAATTCGAAGCTTGTGACCGTATTGGTAGGCCTTATATGGATGCACAAGACAGGCTGCTCTGGAGAGACAAGACTTGTCCTCCTTGTACCTAGCTCATCATCAGCTGGAAAGCGTTCTCATTGTTATCATTATCATTACTGTGATTGCGTCAGTGCTGCGCAGTGCATGTCATCAGTTGAGCATACTGTGTTAATGAAGGCTTTGTGATGGTGCAAATGCTGTATATGGGGAGCTGGAAAGATGAGGTATGCAAGACTGAACTGTGTCATAACATTTGTGGGAGCAACAATAGGAGATGCCAGGCCTGCACTAGCTTTTTACACATCTAAAACAGCGACTGGGTCAAGAGACTCACTATGCTTCGGCAGCCCAGGGACTGCAAAGAATGAGCTGCAGTAGAAGATGCCAGCTCGGGGCAGCATCATCTGAGATGGAGTTGTCCAGTTCTTGGGAGCCAAGCCATGTTGCCCTGGACTGCGATCTGGCTGTCCCGGCACCGGCCCTTGATGCTGCTTCTGCTGCTTCTGCTGCTGCTGTGCTTGCTGCTGCTGTGCTTGCTGCTGCCGTGCTTGCTGCTGCTGTGCTTGCAGCTGCTGTTGCTGTGCTTGCTGCTGCTGTGCTTGCAACTGCTGTTGCTGTGCTTGCTGCTGCTGTGCTTGCTGCTGCTGCTGTTGTGCTTGCTGCTGCTTTAACACATTTTGCAGCTGCATGTCCTCTGGCTGCTGATCTGCTGCCAACGACATTGCATGCTGCCTTTGCTGTACAGGAGGTTTCCTAGCGAGCAAAGGGCAATTGTCTTGCATCACAGGCTGGCAGTTGGCAGCTGTGGCGTCATTCTCCAGGTCTAGGCCTGCAGTTGCAGTGACACATCGCGGTCTAGGATCCTCAAGCACACATTGCTTGAAGACAGTTGATCATATCAAATTGATCTTGTGCCTACGCATGCCATGCACCCCGGCCAGAAAGCATGTAATCATGATGTGTGGCAATGATGGCTTGTGAAGCTACATCGCAAAGCTGTGTAGCGTACCTTATCAACAGTTGTGGCGGCAGACATGGCAGAAGCGTATCAGCACAAGCGTGTGTTGCAAACAGCAAACATGTTGTGTGGTGGTGTACTGCAAGCAAAGCACATGTGCATCAATAGCAGCTTGCAATGCATAGGCTGCTGAAACAAGCACAGGCACAAGGAGCTATCAGCAAGGCCCAACTCAACTCCCAAGCCTGGTCTCTTTAAGAGCCTACATTTGCAGAAGTCTTCCAGCTCTCTCAGCGCCTGCACAGCTTCATGGCCGCTACCCATGTCACAGTCCACCTCCTCACGCCTTGCAGCTTGGCCAGCACTGTTGTCAAAGTCCCAAAGCTCCATTGCTGTATCACCCAGTATTTGACTAGCGGGCTCCACAGTCTCCATACCAACAGCCTCAGCAACATCAGAGTGGAGGGCAGTCTCTCGTCCACTATAGGGAGTAGCATGCATGTTTGTGTCCTGTTCATGATGTATTGGCTGATGTATGCTGCCATGCGTGGACCCAGCTGCAGCTACATTGAGGGCGACTCCAGATGGGTATCTCTGCCGTGCCTGGGTCAGCAGGTCATGGTGGGCGGCTTGAGCAGAAGTTGCCTGCAATAGGGGACTGTACTCAGCAGAGGATCCACCTTAAAACATATATCTTGTGTAAGCAAAAAAAGCATACATGCATTGAGCTGAGAGCTGGTGCCGCAGCTTCAAAGGGCAGATCTTGACAGCAGGTATGCTGTGTCCTAAGATGTAACCTAGAGTGTCACCGCAAATAGTTGATGGCACTGAATGCAGAAGATGCCCAATGAAGTAAGCGTCAGCCTGACCTGACTCTCAGATTTCAGCTGCTCGTCAGAGGACCTCTTCTGATCTGGTCTTGCAATCGTCATGCCTGCATGCATGCATATGGCTTACTCAACAGAAGGAGTAACAGCCTTGGTGAGCAGTGTCGCTGTGTTATTTCAATGACACAATTGTTGTTCATAATAGTATGCTTCCACTGTTGTGACATTGTGAAATGCTGTAAAGGCATTGACAGCACTTTAAATGAGGTAACGTGAATGCGCTGGGCTTGGGGACAAGTTTTTCAAGCACAATCAATGAGGATTGTGTACACTCAGCAACTGGTAGACAGCACTGTGGTACCAGAGTCATCCGCTGTTGCCAGTGCAGCGTCGTTATTCAGGAGCTGCTGAGCATGCCGCAGCTTTGCAGCCTTCTTGCGCTGCCAGCTGGAGGGCCTTGGCTTGCCCTTCTTGCCTTTTGCCTGCTCCCAACTCCCAGACGCTTGCTTTGTGCCTGCTGCTACTGGCTCTTGTCTAGACTGCCTCACAGAGGCAACAGCCCCATGGCTGCTGCTTGGCTGGTCTTCAGAGTACAGCAAAACCTGAGCATATCTCTGATCCACAGCACATGCATCGCTGAGCTTGTGCAAGGCCTGTGAGGTTATGTCAGCCTGAGAAGAAAGGGCTGTATCCTGAAGCTGCTCCGAGCGCCTGGCTGCCTCAGCCGTTGTACCATGCACGCCGGCCTCTGCCACAAAGGTGTTGCAGGATGCTGTTTGCGTCAATGGCGATGCTGGCTGCAGAACTGTTTGTGCAGCTTTTGCTGGAGGATGGAGGGGAACAGGCAGGGTTTTGGGCGTGACTGACAGCATGCCTGGCAGCTGCTCCTTGTTCTGCTGCTTGGCCACCTGAAGGGCAAGCAGCTGCACCAATGGTGCACAGACAAGATATATGCTGATACGCTTTCATGTTGCTCAGCACATAGCTTGCGCAAATAACGATATGGCTGTATTTTGAGAAGTTGATGATAACTGGGCAAATACCAATGGTAATTGCCAATGCTCAGCAATCAAGCACAAGTGTTTGTTGCATGTGTCTTCAAGATGTGCAGCTCACAGTTGACCTGTGCTGTAACAAGCAGATGCAATGAATAGTCCTGCTTGTTGAGAGCCTACTTGCAGATCTGTGTGCAAGGTCATGCCGGCAGCAAACTCATGTTTTGACAATAGAAATCCAAGTGCAAACATTACCTGAGCAGCAGGTAGGCCGGTGACTTGAAGATAACACCCATTTGGGAGGGGCACAAAGATGGTGACATGCATCAGGAGATGCAGCATGAGGGAATCTCCAATGCGAGACAGTAGCAGCTGCCAAGAGGGTTGTTTTAGCTGTTTGATCGTGGTGTTGGGATAGTATGCCTCTGTCCTATGAAGCCCTTGCACATATTGTGCCTTTGATGAAGGACGTCTCTGTAGCAAACACAAAGCTACCGTCATACAAATCGGCACAGTAACGAACAATATGAGGGATGTAGGAATGTCAAAAGGCAGCCTGTGACAAGAAAATGCCATTTACACAGGAGCTTTACCTTTCTGAAGCCAAAGCATATCACATTAATGTCGGCTTGAGAACAGATCAGTGTCTCTATTGCTCTCAGCACCAGCTGCAGGTGCAGGGCTAAAGCTTGGTGAGCACAGCAGAAAAGCTTGGTTAAATTGCAAGCAATCCGCGGTCACCTCGGCTTGCGTTGACTGCTGCTCCAGCCTGACATCCTTGTTGATCTCTGGCGAGTCAACATTCACGACGGCAAAGGCTTTTGTCATCAGTGTCTCGGCGTAATCGGCTGGATCGGTGGTAGTGATCAGAAGTGCCGACAGCTGATTTGCGGCTGCGGTAGCAGATGTAATCGACAGCAACGTCTCACTCAACGATTTGCCATGATTATACATACGCTGCAGTATTGCAGGAAACGATGAACGGCAGTTGTGAGCCTGCATCGACCTAGCTTCGTTGACTGTGCCGGACCCTGCAGAGTTGAGTTTGTTCAGGGATCCCGCATAGCGCACGAGTCGATACTTCCCAATATCAACATAACTGCTTCACCCCGGGCGGCATGCACTCAAGAGCCATCGCGTCAGTCTAAATCTACAGCACTTCCGGAAAGCATTTTTTCGTTCGTGTTGCAGGCTAGGGCCTGAATCAATTGCCCAGACCCTAGCAAAGCATGCAGTGCAGTGTAGCTTGCGACTGATTTCACCGTGAAGTTCACGGCGTAAATTTGCGGATAGTTAATTTGCTGCTAGCCGCGCCTTGTATCCAGTTGAAATTTGCGTGAGTGTTACTGTCCCGCTTATCATTCAGCTGCTGTTAGCTTTCTGAAGGACTGTGAATTGATAGGCCAACGCTTCACGTCCGCCTGTCGCTTTTGTGTCGGGAGTTAAACAGAGGCTAGCTTGGAGCATCGTTCTTTGATCTCTTGACGAACTACAGGCTCCCACCATGAGTTTCATGGATGCCAGGGAAGCTGGCTCCAAGCCTGGATCAGGCGGGGCAGCCAGTCAGCAAAATGAGGTCAGAACCCAGTTCGTGACAGTATGAGAGCATAACGATGTTTCTATACGCCTCATGTGCAATGACATGCCATGCACCTCTGCAGGCCATTGACAGACGAGAGCGCTTGCGACGCTTGGCACTGGAAACTATAGATCTTTCTAAAGACCCCTACTTTATGCGAAATCATTTGGGACAGTATGAATGCAGACTGTGTCTCACATTGCATAATAATGAAGGCAACTACCTTGCTCATACTCAGGTATGCTGGCCAAAATCTATGGCGCAAAGACGTTACAATCTGCAGTTGTGCTTGACAATCAGGGCGCCACTGCACAGCCTTTGCCATGACTGTTCCCTTTGAATGACATAGGGAAAGCGGCATCAGCAGAATCTTGCTAAACGTGCTGCAAGGGAAGCTGCTGAGAAGCCTGCATTGCCACAGCCAAATAGGCGAGCTACAACAAAGCAGACTGTCAAGATTGGACGACCTGGGTACAAGGTTACTAAGCAGTATGACCCAGAGACAATGCAGCGGTCTCTTCTCTTTCAGGTGCAGATGCAGTCATGCTTGGACTATGCATTTCGTTTATTTGCTTTTACCGACAGTGGCATACATTTAGGTGACATACAATGCTTTCATCTAGGCCTAATTTTACCCACATTGTCAAGCAGCTACACACTTGCTGAGAGAGCATTCCCTGATTGGCAACGCCGCATCAGTATAGCCTCAGGTCGAGGCAGATTGCGAGCACTTGATGCTGTGACTTTGTCATAATTGGCAACTGCTGCATTTTGTGGACCAGGACAGAGGCATAATTGGGCCTGATGGCTGTGCTTGCCTGCAGATTGATTATCCTGAGATTGAAGAAGGCACAAAACCACGGCATCGCTTCATGTCTGCATATGAGCAAAGGAAGGAAGCACAGGATAAAAAGTACCAATTCCTGCTGTTTGCAGCTGATCCTTACGAAGTCATTGCATTCAAGATACCCAACAGTGAAGTGGACAGATCAGACCGCCTGTTCTCGTACTGGTAATGTTCTGCTCAATATTTTGTTTGTGCATAGCAGCTTGACTTGTTGTTTGACTTCCTGCTTTCGTATAACACAAAGCCTACCCTGCAGCAGGTTTAACTCTTAGCATACATTTACCATGATAATTGACTTGTTGTTTTCATACAACACAATACTTACTCTGCAGCAGCTACAAGCCTTTGCATACATCACCAACGGCGTTCAACCAGTTGTCTTTCATATAAGACAAAACCTGCTCTGCAGCAGCTACATTGGCCAAACATGCACTTGGTTGTGATGCGGTCAGAGCATAGTGACAGCAGAGTCGCAAGTTTGTCACACTGGACCATGATGGGACCAGGGTTCACGGAGTATTACCAGACTTGGTTACGCCATTGGCGGTTGGATAATTCAATTATCCAACGTGGAGTAACTTCGGATAATCGGTGAAGACCTTTGGCACTTTTTCCGAAAACAGTGTGCAGAGTTAGCTCTCGTCGAGGCGCATCTATTGATGTCTTCAAATCTGAAAGTGAAAATGCAAAATATTTCACTGTTGCTGAGTTACCACATTTACCCCTCTATAACATTCAGTATCTTGCCCAACACATGCACTTCAGCTCTGGTGTACAGTCATTGCTGTCTATAGGTAGCTACGCATTGCCACTGCTAACGGTGACTCACAATAAAAACTGAAATGATTGCGCATTTCACCATGGGTTGCATGTATATACATGATTGCAAAGCTAGACCTGTTGAAGT
>JAABUP010005775.1_pt1 | contig 18427 bp, 18 predicted proteins | sample 5559201 | NCBI WGS metagenome assembly JAABUP01 (sample SAMN10711887, study PRJNA513373) | rock metagenome | isolation source: Antarctica rocks | place: Antarctica
GGTTCTGGAGACCCTGCTCGGGGCTGCCATCGGCGTCGCCGTCAACGTCGTCATCGCCCCGCCGGTGCACACCCGCTCCGCCGCCGGCGCCTTGCGAGGCGCCGCCGATTCCGTCGGTGAACTGCTGGGCGACACCGTCGACGCGCTGGGCGGCCGATGGCCCCCAGAGCACCGCGACTGGTGGGTCGTGCGCGGCCGCGAACTTGCCACACATCTGGCCGCCGCCCGCCAAGCTGGTGCCCAGGCCCGGGAAAGCCGCCGCCTCAACCCACGCCGCACCGTGCGGCGTGGCGGCACGGGCGACCTTGAGCGGATCCTGGACCAGCTTGAGCACGGCGTGGACCGAGGCGGACTGTCGTCGGGAGCTCGACCGCATGGCCCGGGAAGTCACCAGCAGTCCCGGCCTGGACCCCGGCGACGTGGTCGTCCAGACGTCACTGGTCGGCCAGCTCGACCGGTTCCTTGCCCAGCTGATGACCTGACCCGGACAAGCGATCAGGGCTGCGAGCAGCCCGCGGGGCCAAGCGATGCCCCACTGTGGACCGTCCGGTTCAGTGGCGGATTGGTTGTCCAGGCAGCGGCTGCTGCGAGGGGTGGTTCTGCCGGTGGTAGTCGGCCCGTATTCGGCAGGTGGGACGTGCTGCAGCCAGGCGTCGTTGAACCACGGCACCCAGCTGCAGCTGGCAAACTCGAGGTCGTCAACGCCGCGGAACGTGGGCCTCCGCTGCCTCGTCGGCCGCCGGACGGCGACTGCGCCGACCGCTGCTGTCGCAATGGGTGCTACCGCTCTAGCCCCCTGTGCTGGCAGCGCCGGCGACGGACGAACCCGTCCGGCAGGTAGCCACGGCTCCCGGGCGACCGATCCACCCGCAAACTCAGCAGAGCGAAACCTGCCTGGTCCTTCCCAGTTCTTTGAGCGCGTGGGTATCAACTCCGCAACGTTGGGGAACAAGCCGCTTGCAAGATCACCCGTCGGGAAAGTCCCGCTGTAGTCGCCCGCCGTGGAAAGGGTCGACTGTGCGGATGCGCACCACCTCCAGCCCGGGAGTCGCCGTCATTGCCGCGCTGCTGGCCGGGCTGGCAGCATGCTCGGGCTCGAGCTCGACCGGCGGGTCGCAGCCCGGGCCGGCGGCTGCCGCCACGCCGTCGAGCCAGGCTGCGGTGCCCACGCCCGCTGCCAGCGCGTCGGGTGCCGGCCCGGCCTCGTCCGCGGCGGCGCTGCAGGGGCTGGAGAACGCCTACACCGCCCTGGTGAAGCAGACCCTGCCCTCGGTGGTCGAGATCCGCACGCCCAGCGGGCTGGGCTCGGGGGTGGTGTTCGACGACCAGGGCGACGTGGTCACCAACGCCCACGTCGTCGGCGACGCCACCAGCTTCCAGGTCGTGCTCGCCGGCAACAACCAGCAGCTGCCCGCCCGCCTGGTGGGCACCTACCCGCCCGACGACCTCGCCGTCATCAAGCTCACCGGCGGCCGCAACCTGCACCCGGCCCGCTTCGGGGACTCGGCCACGGTCGCCGTCGGTGACATCGTCCTGGCGATGGGCAGCCCGCTGGGGCTGTCCAGCAGCGTCACCAACGGCATCGTGTCAGCCGTCGGACGCACCGTGTCCGAACCCGCCGATGCCAGCTCCCCAGGAGCGGTGCTGCCCCAGGCGATCCAGACCAGCGCCCCCATCAACCCCGGCAACAGCGGCGGCGCCCTGGTCGACATCTCCGGACAGGTCATCGGGCTGCCGACCCTGGCCGCCGTCGACCCCCAAATCGGCCAGGGCGGCAGCGCCGCCCCCGGCATCGGGTTCGCCGTCCCGAGCAACATCGTGCGTGACATCGCCGGGCAGCTGATCGCCACCGGCGGGCGGGTCACCAAATCCCACCGCGCCGCCCTCGGGATCAGCGTCGCCGGCCTGGTCGACCCCTCCGGCAACCCCCAAGGGGTAGGGGTGCAGAGCGTCCGCCCGGGCGGCCCGGCTGACCGGGCCGGCATCCAAGCCGGCGACGTGATCACCAGCGTCGCCGGCCAGCAGGTCCCCGACCCCGCCACCCTTTCCACCGTGCTCGCCACCCTGACCGTCGGCCAGACGGTGCCGGTGGTGCTCCAACGCGGCGGCGCGAGCCGCACCGTCCAGGTCACCCTCGGCAACCTCGGTAGCTGAGCCAGTTCTGGTCTTGTGCCTGTGGTCGCGGTCGAGCGTCCTGGTGGGCAACTGCGTCCAACGAGCGCACTTCCGCAAGCGGAACCGGACCGTTGCCCCTGCGGCTACCCGCTCACGGGAGTGAGCCCCGTCGACGGCCGGCTGCGTCGTGCCCGTCATAGCCCTGGTGCTCACTCATCTGCGCCTTCAGGGCTGCCTCGAGCGCCGTCTTGGTCAGCCGCCCCACCTCGCCGGCCTCACCAGACCCCCTCGGCATGTCCTGCTTCGACGAGTTCTGACGCAAGCGCTGCCGACCGACTGGATGCCGCTGACCAACCGCACACGGCCGCTCCTTCGCAACCCAGCTCACGGCTGTGTCAGGACCCGGTGCACCGGCCTGTGGGGCGCCGCGCACGCCCTCCAGCGTCGCCTCCCCTGCACCAGAGCGGTCGGCAGAAGTTCAGCTGCGCTCGCGGCTGCGGCGGGTCGCCTTCTGCTGGGTGTCCGGGGTCGAGTCGAACTCGACGTTGATCTTCTGTTCGTCAGCGGCGGCGTAGCGCTGCTGCTGCGCGTAGATGGTGTAGGCGCGGAAGTCCGCCTGGGTGGTGGGCTGGTTGGTGAAGCTGCGCAGGCCCCGGGGGCACAGCCGGTACTTGCGTACGACGTTCACCTCCGCCCCGAGCAGGGTGAGCTGTGCCTGCAGATGGAAGAACGTCAGCAGCCCGATCACAGTGGCGAACGTGCCGTACGTGGACTGGGCGCCTTTGAGCTTGTGGGTGATGAGTGCAGTTCCCAGTAGCTGCAGGGCATACCAGCTGGCGCCGGCGACGAACCCGCCTGGCAGGGTGTCGCGCCAGGTGAGTTCGTGGACGGTGAGCCAGTTGAACAGCAGCGTGAACAGGGCGGTGTTCAGAGCGATCCCGACCAGTGCCCCGATGACCCGGCTGAGAACTCCGAGCGACAGCCCGTAGGAGCCGGCGCCCGTGACCGCTCCGCTGATCAGCGTGGTGACGATGAACCCGGTACCGCCCAGGAGGACGGCCTGCAGGCTGCGCAGCGTGCGGGGCAGGAACCCGGGCCACTGCTGGCGGGGGACATTGTAAACGGTGTTGAAGGCCGCCTGGGCTTGCTGGGCGACGGCCAAACCACTCCAGAGAGCCAGCACCGAGCCGATGATCAAGGCCGGGAGGCTGCCTGTCAGGGGGTGCACCGCGTCGTGCTGGCCGATGATCGGGAACAGACCCAGGGCGCTGTTGAACACCTGGGTCTCCAGGTGGGGGTCGCCGTGCAGGACGAATCCCAGGACGGTGGCCAGCGCCAGCAGCAGCGGGAAGATGGAGAAGAAGGCGTAGTAGGCCAGGAGCGAAGCGAGGTTGGCGGCCTGGTCGTCGGAAAACTTGGCGTAGACGGCGACCGGGAACGCCAGCCACCGGTGGCACCTTTGAAACCGGTCGATGTCGTCCAGCACGGGCATGAAGGGCCTCCTTGTCGGGAGTCGGGGAGTCGGGAATCTCGGCTGCGGGGGTGGACGCGCGGTACGGCTAGGCGGCCCGGACGGGGCCGCCAGCGGGTTGGAAGAGGGAGTGCGCCCGCCTGGTCAGGGCGTGACCCTGCCAGGTAGGGAGGTGGATGCTGGCGACTGACCGGTGACCGGCTGTGGGCTCGGAGCGGCTGGGTCGGGCTGGTGGCGGTAGGCGTCCAGGACGTCGCGAGGCGCCGGGTAGTAGCTCTGGGCGCCGAGCAGCGCGGTGATGCCGTACCGGTCGAGTTCGGCTCGTACGGGCTCTGAGGTGTTGGTCAGCAGCAGTCGGCAGTCGGCGGCGGCCAGCTGGTCGTGTACGCGCCGCAGCGCCGCGGCGGCGGTGAAGTCGATGTCGCCGATGGCAACGCAGTCCAGGCAGAACCAGCCCGGCGGCGGTGGTGCGGCCAGGAACGCGGCGCTCTGCTCGACGAGCCGGTGGGCGTTGGCGTAGTACAGCGTGGCCGCGAACCGGTAGATCACCAGCCCGTCGATTGTGCGGACGCGGGCCGTTGCGGGGACGCTGCGAAGGTGGCCGCCGGGGTCGGGGACGAGCACGGTGTTGTGCGGTGCGTAGCTGGTGCGCAGGTGGTCGATGACGGACACGACGATCGCCAGCACGATGCCTTGCTCCACGCCGATGAACACGACGGCGGCGGCGGTGAGCAGTGCGATCACGAACTCGTCGCGGCGGACCGCGAGGATCTGCCGCATGCCGATGACGTTGACAAGTTCGACGCCGATCAGGAACACGATGGTCGCAAGGACCGCCAGGGGCAGGTAGGCCAGCGGCCCGGTCAGGAACAGCAGTACCAGCAGCACGACGAGGCCGGTGGTGAGCTGGGCGAGCTGGCTGCGACCGCCGGCGCTGTCGACCATCTGCGTCTTGGTGGGACTGCCGTTGACGACGAAGGTGCCGGTAACGGCGGCGGCGGCGTTGGCCAGACCCAGACCGACCAGGTCCACGTTCTCGTCCAGGGTCTCGTCGTACTTGCTGGCGTAGGCGCGTGAGGTTGCTGAGCTCTGTGCCAGGACCACCACGAAGATGCCGGCGGCCGTGGTGAGCAGGGCGGCGGTGTCGTGCGTCGACAGCGTCGGCAGGTGCAGCCCGGGTAGTCCTTGCGGTACCGACCCGAGCACGGCGACGCCGCGTCTGTGCAGGTCGAGCACGCGGCTGGCCACGATGGCGCCGACGACGGCCAGCAGGGCCCCCGGTACCCGGCGGGTCAGACGCCGGACGCCGAGGACCACGGCCATGACGGCGAGCGAGACCAGCGCCGTGCTCAGGCTGGTGTGTCGCAGCCCACGGGCGGTGGCCAGGAGCTTGCCCAAGGTGCCGTGCCCGCCGGCGTGGATGCCGAGCATCTCGGCGAGCTGGCCGGCCGCTACCTGGACGCCGACACCGGTGAGGAATCCGATCAGGACAGTGCGGGACAGGAAGTCGGCGAGAAACCCCAGCCGGATCAGGCGGGCGAGCAGCAGCAGGGCGCCGGCGAGCAGTGCGACGAGGCCGGCGAGCTCGACGTAGCGCGGCGAGCCGGGCGCGGCCAGCCCGGTGACACCGGCCGCCATCATTGCTGCGGTCGCGGAGTCCTCCCCCACGACCCGGTGCCGGGAGGAGCCCAGCAAGGCGAAGACGGCGATCGGCAGCAGGATCGTGTAGAGCCCGGTGACCACCGGCATCCCGGCGATCTTCGCGTAGCCCAGGACCTCCGGGATGCCCAGCGCAGCCAGCGTGACCCCGGCGAGCACGTTGCCGGCGATCTGCGACCGGACGACCGGCAGCACACCCTGCAGCACCGGCAGAGCGAAAGGGCGCTGGTGGCCCTTGGCCCGATCGGAACGCTTGGGGGCCGCGGCGGACGCTGCCGTCGGGTCAGAAGTCATCTCAGGCTCTCCGAGGTGTCGCCAGGGGCTGGACCAGCCGGCGGGTTGCCGGCGGGGCGCTCCGCGCAGGCCTGGAGCAGGAAGGCGCCGAGGGTGCCGGCCAGGGTGGTGACCAGGACCAGACCGACGACGAAGCCCGCGACCATGACCAGCTGACCCAGCTCGGTGGTGGGGTTGACGGTGGGGGACATGCCGATCACGGTGGCGGCCGACCACAGCAGCGCTGCCTGCAGCGTCGGCAGGTCACGGTCTGGTCCGCCGTCGAACAGGTAGCCCAGCTCGCCGACGACCACGATCGCGATGGAGCTCAGCCCCGCGAGGTAGGCCACTCGGCTACGCACCAGCTGCCCGGCGGTGCCGACGGTGCGGTAGGAAGCGGACAGCACCCGGGCGGCGGGCAGCACCCGGCCGAGCCGGGCCAGGCGCAGGAAGCTCAGCAGCCGCAGGGTCGGGGCTAGCAGGCCAAGCAGCTGCAGCCAGTGCGATCGCAGGAACCGCAGTTTGCGGGGAGCCAGCCACAGTTTCAAAGCGGAGTAGGCCACGAACACCGCCCAGATCGCCGTGATCGCATCGCTCAGAATCCTGGCGGTGGCGTGTCGGGCGGGTAGTCCGAGCTGCGCAGCTACCAGCAGCGCGAACACCACCCCGCGCCAGCTCAGGATCGGGTCTGTGCGCTCAGTGAACTGCTCGAGCCATGCGCTGAACGCGCTGTCACTTTGGCGCAGTACCCGGGCCCCGGCGAGCACCCCGGCCAGCCGTTTGCGCACCGCTGGGCGGCTGACAGCGACCAGGCCGACAGGATGAACCGGGTACGCCGGCCCCTCCCGCCCAGGCCCTGCACTGCTCACCGCGCTGCCCTTTCGTCCCCAGCCACCGTTAGCAGCTCATAGACCAACCGGGCTCAGGTGCTGCCGGCCCCCGCACGCATCCCCCGGCGGTGGGCTGCCGGACCGGGGCAGGGGACGACCGGCACCGGTCTAGTGCTCGTCCCAGTGGTCGTCGTGGGCCGCGTGGCGGTGCCCGTCGTGCAGGTAGTCGCTGTGGTCCCCGTGGGGTATCACGGCGTGCCCACACTCTGTGCCGTGCGTGTGGTCGTGCCCGGCATGCGGGGCGTGGCCGGCGCCGGAACCGGAGCGGCCGGCGAGCCGGGACAGGGCGTAGGTCCCGCCGGCGGCTGCCAGCACCACGGGCCATTCCAGGACCTCGAGGGCGCCGAGCAGTGCGGCCCCGCCGTACAGGGCGAGCCGCTCAACCCCTGCACTGCCCTGGCCGGCGCCGGTCTGCTGGCCGGCGACCCGGGCCTTGACCTGAGGCAGGGACAAGGTGAGGCTGCCGAAGGGCAGCCGGACCGTCGCCGTCGCCGGTCCCGTGCTTGCCAGCTCGGCGGCTGCGGCTCCTGCCTCCTGGCTCTGCTCGGCCTGGCCGTGCTGGTCGTGCTGGGTGGTGTCGGTCATTGCTCCTTCTCCTTCGCTTCGTTGCCTGGTTGTGCTCTGGGATCCGATGAGAGCAGTCATGTTGGCCGAAAGGCCCGGCGGGAGGTGACCGCGGCGTGCACCATCTTCCGGTCGCGGTGGGCCGCCTCGTACCGCTCGACGGCGGCCAGGTCGACGTCCCGGTCGTCCAGGTGCTGCACCACTAGCGGCACCGTCATCTGGTCATAGCCCGGCCAGGGCTCGGCTGTGGCGGCCGACGGGCGCGGGGCTCGTGGGGTGTCCCGGGCCGAGCGGGGCTGGCGCTGGTGGCGGGCGGGCGCCGGGGCCGGGGGCTGGTCCGGCGGAAGCGCCGGCGAGGGGGCGGCGGCCTGCAGGGGTGCCTGGTCGACCGGCACCGACGGCGGCGGCGGGTTCTGCTGCCGCGGGGGTGACGCGGCCGGCGTGGCGGTGGGCGTGCCGGCGTCGGCAGGAGGGGAGCTCAGGTCTGGCTCTGCCCCCCTCATCTGCACTGGTGGTTCGGCGGGGGCGGGCATGGCGTCGCCCAGGGCTGATGCGGCTGGGGCGGGCTCGTCTCGGACCTGGTCGTCGGGTGCCCGGAGGGCGGGTGGCCCCGTCGGCGAGGGTTGCCGGGGGGGCCGGGAGGTGAGCAGGTAGCCGCCGGCTATCAGCAGCGCGACGGGCCAGTCCACGACGCCGAGCGCGGCGGTTCCGGTCACCGCGGCGAGGAAGGGCAGCCCGCGGCGTTCGGCGCCGTGCAGGCCGAGCAGCTGGGCCGGGACGGCAGAGACCTGCCAGGCCAGCTGCGGCAGCGCTCGAGCCCCTGTCGCGGCGGCTTTCGGCTCACTCATCTTGCTCCTCTTTCTCAACTGCCGGTTCGCGACGTCGGGCAGCTTGGTCAGGGACGGGTGCGCCAGCTGCGCAGGGCCAGGTAGCCCAGTGCGAGGGCGCCGGCGACGGGCCACTCCACGACTCCGGCGAGCAGCAGGGCGCCGGCGCCGAGGGCGACCGGGACCGGGCTGGCTGGCAGGACTCGCTGGGCGACCGCTACCGGCGCTCCCAGCACGCTGGCGACCTGGTCGGTACGGGACCTGGAACTGGCGGCCGGGTCGGGCCAGTTGGGGCTGGCGGTGGGGTTCGCGGTACTGGGGATGGTCACGGGCTGCTCCGTTCTGATGTGGTGGCCGTTGGTTGCTGGCGCCGTGCGGCGCGGGGCGTCAGCCGGCGGCGTCGAGGGCGTCGCCGAGGGCGCGCACGGTGCGGTTGCGCCGGTCGTCGGACAGCAGATGCCCGAGGCCGGTGAGCGCGGCGATGGGCCATTCGATCAACCCGAAGGCGACGGCGCCGCCGAGCCCGGCGTAGAAGGCGAGCTTGTCCAGCGGCGGGAGGCTGACGTCTACCCTGGTGTCGCCGAGGTGGAAACGAAGGTGGCTGCTGTTGGTGTCCACGGCGTGCTGTGCGGCCTGCCGGTGCTGACCGCCGGGCCGGGCCGGGTGGCCGTTGGTGGTGTGCTGGCCTGCCCCGGACTCGGCGCTGCCGCGCCCGGCAGCGGGAGTAGTCGCAGTAGTCATCTTGGCTCCAAAGGGGTCGAGGTGTGCGGTCATGCGTCGACGGCGGCGGGAAGCACGGGAGTCAGGCCTGCTGATGCCATCTCGCGGTTGTCGCCGGCGTTGGCGCCGCCGGAGATGCTGCTGACGTCCGGGTCCAGGCCGGCGGGCAGCAGGTGGGGCGCGGCGGCGGCCAGCAGGGTGGCGCCGGTGGCGCAGCCGGTGGCGGTGGCCCAGGCCAGCGGACCCAGCGGGGTGCAGCCGAAGAACTGGCTCAACCCAGGGGTTTGGATGATCCCGGCCAGGACGGCGGCGGAGCCGACGCCGGTGACGAGCACCAGCGGGTTGCGGCCGCCGACGAGCAGAGTCTGGCCGAGCTGGGTACCGACCAGAGCGGCCAGGGCGATGGTGCTGGCCCGCCGGCGGGTGCCGGTGACCCGGCCGAGCTGCCAGGCCGCGAGCGCCCCGGCGCCGGTCGTCGTCCCGCGGATGGCGATGTCGCGCAGCAACGGCGCGCCCAGCGACGGCACCCCGCCGGCGAGCAGGGCTTGGCGCTCGGCCGGGTCTGCTGGGGTGCCAGCCAGCGCGATCGCCATCGAGGGCAGCAGGTCGGTGAGCATGTTCACGAGCAGGAACTGGCGGGTCCCGATCGGCGCCCGGCCGGCCAGCGCGGTCCCGGCGAGGGTGAACCCAACCTCGCCGGCGTTGCCCCCGAGCAGGATCGCGACGGCGTCACGGACCCGGCTCCACATCGCCCGGCCCTCGACCAAGGCGTCGAGGATCAGGCTGACGTCCGGGTCGGTCAGGACCAGGTCGGCGGCGCTCCGGGCCGAGGTCGAGCCGTGCGCGGCCATCCCGATACCCACGTCGGCCAGCCGGATCGCGGCGGCGTCGTTGGCGCCGTCGCCGGTCATCGCCACCACCCGCCCGGAACGTTGCAGCGCGGCGATGATCCGCAGCTTCTGCTCCGGCGACACCCGGGCGAACACACTGGCCTGGGCCACCAGCCGGGTGCGGGCCGCGTCGTCGAGGCCGGCCAGCTCGGGGCCGGTGACGACCCGGCCGGTCGGGATCCCGAGTCCGGCGGCGATCGCCTGGGCGGTGACCGGATGATCGCCGGTGATCATGACGGTGGCGAGGCCGGCGGTGTGCAGCGCCGCGATGGTGGGGGCGGCCTGCGGCCGGGGGATGTCGACGAGCGCGACGAACCCGAGCAGGGTCAGGTCCTCGGTGAACTGCTCAGGGTCGGTCGCTGCCGGCTGATCGGCTGCCGGCTGATCGGCTGGCGGCTCGCCGCCGTCGGGCAGCACGTCGGTGACGTTGCGCCGGGCCACCGCCAGTACCCGCAGGCCGCGGCCGGCCAGGGCGTGCACCATCTGCTGGGCCTGCTCCCGGCCGGCCCCGTCCAGCGGACGTTTGCCGGTGTCGTCACGCTGGTGGGTGCAGCGCGGCAGCAGGACCTCCGGGGCGCCCTTGACCACCAGCCGGACCTTGCCGGTCGTGCGGCCCAGGGCGGCGGAGAACCCGCGGTCGGACTGGAACGGCAACTCGGACAGCTCGGTCCAGTCCTCGTCGGCCAGCCCGGCGGGTAGGTGCTGGGCGGCGGCGTCCAGGATCGCCCGGTCGGTGGCGTGCGCAACGGGCTGGGTGTCCTGCGGCTGCGGGCAGGCGCGGGCAGCGGCGCGCAGCACCCTGCGGCCCTGCGGATCGGCGGGGTCCCACTGCTCGTCCAGGCCGGCGAGGCGGGCGAGCCGCAGCCGGCCTTCGGTCAGGGTGCCGGTCTTGTCAAAACAGACGGTGTCGACCCGGCCGAGGGCCTCCAGCGTGCGGGGCGAGCGCACCAGCACCCCGCGGGCCGACAGCCGCCGCGCCGCACCGAGCTGCGCCACCGTCGCCACAAGCGGCAGGCCCTCGGGTACGGCGGCGACGGCGACGCTGACACCCGAGGCGATGGCCCGCGGCAGCGGTTGACGGCGCAGCACCGCCAAGCCGGTGACGGCAGCCCCGCCGAGCAGCGTGACGGGCAGGCCCCGCCGGGTGAGCTGCTCGAGCCGGGCCTGCATCCCCGCGGGGGCGCCAGCCCGGCCGGCCAGAGTCAGCGCCCGGCCGGCCTCGGTCGCCGACCCGACCGCGACGACAACCGCCCGGGCCGACCCGGCAAGCACCGTCGTGCCCTCATACACCATGCAGACCCGGTCCGCGAGCTCGGCGCCCGGGGTGGCCTGGGTCTGCTTGTCGACCGCAGCCGACTCCCCGGTCAAGCTGGCCTCGTCGACCTCCAAGCCGTCCTCGCCCAGCAGCCGGGCATCAGCCGGGACCACGTCCCCGGGCTGCAGGTCGATCACCTGCCCGGGGCGCAGCCCGCTGGCCGGCACTGTGCGCACGGTGCCGGCAGCCGCGTCGTCGTGCTGCAGTGCGTGGTGCCGGGCGTCGGCCGGAGCACCGTTGTCGGTCCTGCCTGAAGGGACCGTTTGGACCAGGCGCGCCGGGAGCTGCTGGTCGAGCAGCAGCGCACGCAGCGCCTGGTCGGCCCGTAGCCGCTGGGCGCCGCTGACGAGCGCGTTCGCGGCGAGCACCCCGCCGACGAGCAGGGCATCGGTCGGGGACCCGATCACCGCCGACGCCGCCGCGCCGGTGGCCAGGACCGGGGTCAGCGGGTCGGCGAGCTCGGCCCGCACGTTGCGAGCAAGCGCACCCACTGGGGCCAGTACCGAGGCCGGTACGCCGAGCAGGCCCAGGACTGCGCGGCTACGACCCGCCGGGGTGGTCGGCGTGGAGGTCGCCGCCGCCGGGGGCGGCAGGCGGCTAAGGACCTCGTCGGGTTCCAGGGCGTGCCACGGGGTGTGCAGCACCGCCTCCGGTGGCGGCACGCGCAGCACCTGGCGAGCGGTCATCGTCCCGGACAGCAGGGCGGCGCCGGCGGCGGCGGTGACCGGCAGCACCGCCCGGGCGGTCCGGGCCGGCCCACCGACAGCGGTCAACAGAGCACCGAGGAACGACGCTGCCGTCGCTGACGTGACGCCGCGAGCGCTGAGGGCACGGGCCGCGGGGACCGCGGCCAGCAGCCGCGGCACCTCACCGAGTCCCGGGCCGCACAGCACGTCCGCCGCCCAAGGCACCCGGCCCGCAGCCGGCACCACACCAATCCCCACATCAGCGGCGTCCAGGGCGTCTTCCTGCGCGGAAACCAGCGCGACGACCCGGCCGGCGGCCTGCAACCGGCGGACCTGCCCGGCCAGCCCTTCCCCGTTCTTGCCGCCGCCGAGCACCTCGTCGGCCCGGCCGGCGAGTTCGGGGGCTGCCGGGTCGCTGGTCAGCACAAGCCGCAGCCCCGCCACCTGGCCGGCCGAAAGGACCGCGTCGGCGTAGGGGTCGAGCTCGGTGCCGACCAGCACCTGACCGACCGGTGTCCCGTCCTCGGTCAGCACCTGCAGCGACAGTCCGGTGTCCTGGTCCGGTTCGGCCCGCTCGAGGAGCGCGAGACGGTGACGGTGCCGGCCCCGCGGGGGTGGCAGCGGCAGGTCATCGCCGTCGGCGAGCAGCCGCTGGGCGGCGCTCCACACGTGCTCGGCAGTCCACGCACCGGACAGCGGCAGCGCGGACAGCACCAGGGCGCGGTCGTCGTGCAGCACGGTGCTGTCGACAACGACGGTGTCGACCCGGTCCAGGCGGCGCAGCGCCGCCGGGTCTCCCACCACCAGACCGCGGCGGGACAGCCCGGCCGTCAGCGTGTCGGCGAAGGCCTCTCGGCCGGAGCGGGCCGCCTTGGGGGCGCCGATCAGCAGCACCCTGCCGGCCAAATCAGCGTTGCCGGTCGCGGCGAGCAGGCCGCCGGCGGCCAGCAGCGAGCCGGCGGCAGCCCGGTCGGCGTGCCGCTCCACCGCACCGGGCGGCAGCGGCACAGGCCGGGCAACCCGGGAGAGCGGCACCCCCCGCACCGGCCGGTCCGGCGCGGCCAGCTCGGCTTCGCGCCGGGTGAAGCCGTCCCGGCGGGCCTGGGCGGCGAGCACCGCCTGTGTCCGCTGCGCAGTGTCGACCAGCAGCGAGGGGACGCCCTGGGTCAGTGCCTGCACGCCGGCGGTCGACACCGCCAGCGCCAGGTCGGTGGCGGCCGTACCCAGCCGGGACTCCAGCAGCTCACGGACCCGGGGCTGGTTGTCCACCAGCACCACAGCGGCCGACGCGCTGCCAGGCAGCAGCGGCAGACCCGCCAGCCGCCCGGCGAGCGCCGCGGACAACCCGGCCGCGTCCGCCGCCAGCGCCCATGCCTGCAGCCGCAGCGGCTCGGTGTCACCCGGGAAGGACGGCTCGTCGTGCCGGTAACCCGGACAAGCGACTCCTGCCGCGTGTTCGGCAGCCGCCACCGCCTCGGCCAGCTGTCCGGTCGCCACCCGGGCCGGGTCGAAGCGGACCACCGCCCGCCGGGTGACCGCATCCACCCGTGCCCAGGACACCCCGTCGAGTCCGGCCAGTGCCTGCTGCACCCCGGCCACCACCGCCGGGCACTCAGGGCCGTCCAGGCCCCACACCTCCAGCTGCGCTCGTCCGCCCGCCGACCACAGCCGGCGCTTGGGGTCTGGCGCGAGCAGAGCCGTGGCGGCCCGCGTCACCGCGGCGGGCCCGGCGAGCCCAGCGCTGGCCGCGCCGCGGACGGCCCGGGAACCGGCCGACCCGGCGGCTCGGGTCAGGCTCCACGAGGAACGGGCAGAGGTGCGTACCAGCATGGGACCAAACCCGCCCACTGCGCCCACGGCAGCCAGCGCCATCAGCGGCCTGCCACGGGCAGACAGGACGGCATCAGCAACACCGCGCTCAGGCGCCGGCGTGCGGCGCGGCGGGCGGCGGCACCGGTACAGCAGAGGCCGAAGGCCCTGAGCCTGGTGGGATAGCAGCCGGGGTCGCCGGGCCGCGCACCTGGTCAGCCAAGTAGGTCCCGGCGACGACCAGCAGCGTCACCGGCCACTCCACGACTTCCAGCGCCCCCAGCGCGACCGCGCCGGCGTAGAACGCCGCCCGCGACAGCGACACACCCCCTACCGAATGCACACCAGTGCCCGCCGGGCCAGCGGGGGCCGGTTCCCCGACACCCGAGGACGTCCGGGTGGCCCGGGGTTGCTGCTGGCTGTCCGGACGGCTCGGGCGGGTGAACGTGGCACTGATCAACGGCAGTCGGATCGTCGTCGTCCTGCTCCCGCCCGCGGCCCTTCGCGTCTCGACTGCGGGCTGCGACCCGTCACCGGCCTGCGACGGCGTCGCTTCCGGCTCGGCCGGGTGGACCGCGGCGGCGCTTGTGCCCTTAGCGTCGGTCGTGACCATGGCCTACCTCGCAGTCGTGGGTGCCTGAACAGTCAGTGCGGCCAGGATCAGCTGGGCCGTGTGTAGGTCGTACCGCGGAGAACACTCGCGAAACGCAAACGTTGCCATCCTATGAACAACAGGCGACCAATGGTCACCACCCAGCACACACGTCTACTGTCGTCGCGGCACTTACCAGCGGCTGGCCGTCGCGCTGGTTAACCTGGCGCGCTCCCAGCGCCAGAGCGAGAAATGCGTCCGCGGACCCGTGCTGTCCAGCTCGGGCTGGGGTGGTGCAGGATCAGCCATGGCCACCACCACTGCCAGCACGCCGGCATCTGCCGCGCTGGCCCGCCCACTGTCTGCCGCGCTCACGGCCCTAAGACCCAGCCGGAGCCAGCTGCCCCCGGCTGACAGCGTCGTGTTCTACGCCGCGCTGGCCGTCGTCGGCATCGTCGAAATCGTCGAATGGCCAGCGGTCCTGATCGCCGCCGCCGCCCAGGTCCCGCTCGACCGGCGCCTGGGCCCCCTCGAAGACCGGCTCGCCCACACGGCCGGCTCCCCCGCCGGGCCATCAGGCCGGTAAGCACAGCCCGACCGCCGCCAGTCGATCAACGCGACCCGGACGGGGCGGGCGTTGGCACGTGTTACTGCAGCGGGTCCGGAGCCAGGGCGGTGCATTGGCCTCCTACCCGGCCGCCGACGAGACCTACCAGGGTCGCGCTTCCCTCGCACGCCCCCTCGGCCCGCCACGGGTGACCACCGTCGCGGAGCACCACCAGGCGTGCCCGGCGCCGGCAGATAGCCCTCCACCCCGGTAACAGACACGGCCTTCAGGGCGGTACTGACTGCGGCGCCGGCTAACCAGCCCGGCGGCGTCCTCAGCGCCGGCCTCCGCCGGCATCACCAGCGTCACCAGCACCGCCACCAGCCGGTCCCCGGCCGGCCCGCTTCGCCTGAGTCAGCCGGCGATCCGCCGCGACCGCTGGTCCGGCTACCCGCCGCGGATCTCAGCGACGGTCAGCAGGCTCAGTAGCTACTGGCTCTGACGCAACCGGCGGCGCTGGGCCTGCACGGCCCGCAGCCCGGCGACCAGCTCGGGTTCGGCGTCGGCGGCTTCGGGCCGGTCCAGCAGCCGGCTGAGCAGCTGGAAGTAGCGGGTCGGGCTCAGTCCCAGCAGGCGCTGCGCCTGGTCGGCGACCCGGGCCTGCAGACCAGGGCCGCGGGCGAGCTCGAGCACCGCCCGGTCGGTCTCGGTGAGGATGCCGGCCAGCAGTGACAGCTGCCCCTCCCCCGCCCTCGTCGCAGGGGGACGCCGGCGGCCGCTCACGGCTGATCCCCGGCACGCGCCGGCGCGACGGCTGCGTCTTCGTCGCGGTCCGGTGCGCCGGCGGTGCCGCCGGCGGTGACCGGCTCCGGCGGCCGGGGCGGCAGGTGCCGGTACAGGCTGGTCCGCGGGATGCCGGTGGTGGCGACGACCTCGGCGATGGTGTGCCCGGTATCGCGCAGGTGGCCCGCCCACGCCAGCTTGGCCGGGTCGACGACCACCGGCCGCCCGACCCGTCGGCCCTTGGCGGTCGCCACGGCGCGGGCGTGCGCGGCGCGCTCGAGGGTGTAGGTGCGTTCCATCTGCCCGAACAGTGCCAGCAGCACCACCGCGAGCTGGGCCATCGGGTCTGCTGGGTTGGACGAGTCGACCTTGATCGGGTCGGCCAGGTTGCGGACCCCGACACCGCGTTCGGCGAGCTCGTGGATCAGGTTCAGCGTGTCGCGGACGGTGCGGCCCAGGCGGTCCAGGGTGTGCACCACGATCACGTCGCCGTCGCGGGCGTAACCGAGCACCGAGCGCAGCCCCGGCCGGTCGGTGCAGGGACAGCGCCGTTCGTCGGTGGGCGCAGAGAGATGCCTCCCGACACGGGTGCGAGACTGTAGTTGTGCAAAGTTTCCGGTTCGAGGGATTGAGTCTGACGGTCGCTGACGTGGAGCGTGCTGTGAAGTTCTACGTCGGCACGCTCGGGTTGGAGCTCGCCTACGACGCCGCTCCGGCTTTCGCGATGATCCGTAGCGCCGACGGCGGGACCATCGGTCTGCTGTCGCGGGCCGAAGCCGCCAAGGACGGCGTCATCGCCGGGGCGGCCGAGCAGCACCGCGGCGTGCACGTCGAGTTCACGACCGACGACCTCGACGCCCTCTACACCGAGCTGTCGGCGGCAGGGGTCCGGTTCGCTGCCCCGCCGCACGACGAGCCGTGGGAGCGGTCGATGACGGCGTACGACCCGGACGGGTACAGCGTCGAATTCGCACAAGGCCGCCGCGGCACCATCAACCCCGGTGACACAGCGGCCGGCACCTGACGACGCGACCATCACGGGCCGCGTACCGGCAACGTGAGGTGCGCGTACGGGGAGCGGTGTGCTCGACGCGCGGACCTGCGTCATGGGGCAGGCAAGCGGGCTGTCGAGGGCGTCGGCAAGCGCGCGTCCCCGCTGGGTCCCAGTTTGAGGTCGGGGATTCGGGCAGCCACTTCTCACCTCCACGCCAAGGCCGGGTGCGGTCAGGACGGCGTGTAGGGCTCGGTCGCATAGCAATGACCCAGTTGGGATCGATGACTGGGACCCGGCCGGCTGGACCTGTCAGCTGGCCTGGTTCGCCGCGTCGTCGAGGACACGGCGGACCCATTCCGATCTGGAGGCACCGGAACGTTTGGCCGCGCGGCGGACGGCCTCGTCCAGCTCGCGCGAGAGGCGCACACGCAGCAACGGGGACTCGCCCGAGGCGGACAGCGACGGGCGGCCGCGGCTGCGAACCTGAGCGATGGCGTCCTCGACGGCGGCGTCGACGTAGGCGTCGTCGATCAAGCGTCCCCGACTGTCGTACAGCTCCTCGTCCTCTGCCACGTCCGGGCCGAGTTGGTACGTGGTGGGCTTGTTCACCTCAACGCCTCAGGGCGGTCGGCATGACGTGGACCACCACGACGGCGTCGTCGAGGTCCAGTGCCACGATCTCGAGCTCGATGCCTCGATCGTCTTCGCCGATCCAGACCAGGCGAGCGTCCGCGGTAGCGGTCATCGGCACGTGGTCGGGCACGACGGAGTCGATCACGAACTTCGCGTGGGCCTTGCCAATGCGGTGGCGTCGCGCCGAGCGATACCACCGAAGCGCTCGGCCCACATCTTAGTGTGGCACAGAAACACGATTCGAGGGTGTGCCGCCAGCGGATCCGCAATCGGCAAGGAAGATCAGCTCAGTTCAGTACTGCAGCTGCTCTCGGGCGCACCGGCTTGGAGTTCACGCGGCTGCGTGGGCGGTGAGGATGCGGGGTCCGTTGTCGGTGATGGCGATGGTGTGCTCGACGTGGGCGCCGGGTGAGCCGTCGGCACTGCGCAGGGTCCAGCCGTCGGAATCGATGCGGTAGTCGTCGTTGCCGCCGGCCAGGAACCATGGCTCGATCGCGATGACCAGCCCTGGTCGCAGCCGCATACCCCGTCCTGCTCGTCCTTCATTGGGGACGGACGGGGCTTCGTGCATCGCATGGCCGACGCCGTGTCCGCCGAAGTCGGTGTTGATGCCGCAGCCCGCGGCTCGGCCGATGCGCGCGATCGCGGCAGAGACGTCCCCGATCTGCGCGCCCACCTTGGCCGCGGCGATACCGGCCGCGAGAGCGGCCGCGGCGGTGTCGATGAGTTCCTGATCGGCGGCGCGCGCCCGGCCGACGGCGAAGGAGGTCGCGGCGTCGGCGGCCCAGCCATCCAGCACGGCACCGCAGTCGATGCTGAGCAAATCTCCGTTCTGGAGCCGGTAACCATCCGGGATGCCGTGCAGGACAGCGTCGTTGACCGAGGTGCAGATCACCGCCGGGAACGGTGACGAGGCGAAGCTGGGCTGGTAGCCGACAAAGGGAGACGACGCGCCGGCGTCGGCAAGCACGCTGCGCGCCACCTGGTCCAGGCTCGCCAGCCGCACCCCGACGGCAGCTTGGGAGCGCACCGCGGACAACACGTCGGCCACGACGACGCCGGCGGTGTGCATCGCCTCGATCTCGGTCGGTGTCTTGAGCTCGACCACGAACGACTCCACAAGACGGTGCCGGTATAACTATCCCGGCATTAGTATCACGCCATGGTCAGGCCGATGCTCACTGCTGAGGAACGAGCACGCGGACAGCGCCTCGGCGCGTTCCTGCGCCAGGCCCGAGCCGGCCGCAGCATGGTCGACGTCGCCGCGCAAGCCGGTGTTCCGGTCGAGACACTGCGCAAAATCGAAGCAGGCCGCATCCCCACGCCAGCCTTCTTCACCGTCGCCGCCCTGGCAGACGCCCTGGGCCTCGAACTCAGTCATCTCGCCGCTGGCGCAAAGGGCTCTGACCGAACCTCGCTCACTGCCTAACCGCCAGCACAAGTCGCGGACGTCGGTCGATCGTTCAGGACGGCACGCCAGCCCGTAGACCGATCGTCGTATAGCGAAGGTGCTGCGCAACACCCGCCGCCCTCCGCGCTGCGTGCGTTTGCGCAGGAGCGGGTGTTCCGTAAGCCCTGCCCGAGAAAAGGCCCGGTGAGGATGGTCCTACGGCACTGCCTCAGTGTCAGCGCTGCGGCGCGCACTCCTTGTTGCGGAGC
>JAABUP010005778.1_pt1 | contig 18417 bp, 18 predicted proteins | sample 5559201 | NCBI WGS metagenome assembly JAABUP01 (sample SAMN10711887, study PRJNA513373) | rock metagenome | isolation source: Antarctica rocks | place: Antarctica
CTGGGCGTTGATATCTGTGAGGTGAAAGGTGTCAGAGAAGAGATTGGCGTCGCCCATGGCAGGTAATGGCCGCGCAAAGACTCGAGCAATTTGGACAAGTGACACGTATTTAGTTGATATGGTAAAAATGATAAGATTTTTCTTCACCCGTTCCAAAGATATAATTCTGCTCAAAGCGGACTTTGAGATCTGGGTATTTCCGGCTGACTAAGGAGTCTTGGTGTCGGCATTCTCTCGCTAAGGTCGCATCCTCTCTTTTTACAACATTACCAATGTCCTTTCGCAAGCGAAATGTGGGCCTTACAGGTCCATCTGACAATGTCATAGCTACGAAATATTTGCAATTACCTACGAAGAATACGGGATCAAAAGCACCTCCAGGAGTCCGCCCATCCCCCTTGGATGGCCGTCCCACAATCTCTTCTGGCACCGAAAGCTTCGACGAGCTTCAAAGCGGTCATGCTGGGCTACCTCTCGGCAGTTGTATCATGGTAGAAGAAAATGGTACGACGGACTTTGCTGGAGCTCTACTGCGGTATTATGCTGCCGAGGGCGCTATTCAACGACAAAAGGTGCATGTTGTAGGTGTGGGTGATCAGTGGGGAAGAGAGTTGCCTGGACTCATTGGTTCTGCTGGCGATGGTACGGCAAGGGATGCAGGTCTCGCTGTGGATAAGGAGAAAATGAAGATCGCATGGAGGTATGAGAGGCTGGGTGAATTCGGTGCCGGAGCAAGAGGTGGGATTGCTCCACCGCTGCTTTCTCTTACTCTTCGTGTAAATAGGAAGAAGCCGTTCATTAAAAATGTCTGCATCTTTTGAAATCATAAGTGCTAATACACACAGCTTCTCCGACGCCCAACCGCAATCCCCCGACTCCAGCATCAGAAGAGCCCGATTCAACCGCACCTACAGTATTCCGCCACAGCTTTGACCTAACTAAACGCCTCACCCTTCCCACAGAGTCAGCTATCAGCTTCATACCTGTACCGTCTAATACAGACCCCTCAATATCACCCTACGATTTCGTACTGGAATTCCTGACCAATGCACTAGCCACCACCACAACATCCAAAATCCATCGCTTTATAATGCCCACTCTCCTCTCCCCAGCGCTTTACCCACCTGACGCGTGCAACTCTACTTTCCTCCTCCCTTTCCTGCATTCTCTCCGCTCTATACTCCGCATTCACTGCCACAGGTTATCGGTTATGCTCACAATCCCACTATCTCTTCACCCCCGTTCCACAGGCTTAGTATGTTGGATCGAACAACTTTGCGATGGAGTTTTTGAATTGGCTCCTTTCCCGCACCGCATTGATCTTGAGCCACCTAGCTCAGGGGTGAAGAAGACTGAGGAGAAGCCCCAAGGAATGGTAAAGGTGCACAAGCTACCCGTGTTGACCGAGAAAGGGGGCGGAGGTGGTGGAGCCGACGATTTGGCATTCTCCTTGAGCAGAAAGAGATTTACCATCAAGCCGTATAGCTTGCCACCATTAGAAGGGGACAACGAGGCGCAGAGAGGGGACGCGGAAGGCGGCCAAATGAAGGTTGATATCGAGTTCTAGTGGTTGAGGATCATAGTCGAGAATGTCAGAAGCCTGTCTCTACTTGCGATATTCGTCTGCTAGGTTTCCTTGCTGACTGACAGCCTCCACTTTCGAGGAGAGGCGTATGAATCCGTGAAGGGCCCGAATTCGGTCCCACACACTATGGCGTTATTGGAACGCCGTTGAGAAAAGAGCGAATGAGGGCTTTTGATAAGGACTCAATGACGGTGTCAGTTCTATGACCAGTCAATGATGGACGATACGCACTATTGCTAAATCATGATGAAAATGAGGTACTAATCTGGACTTTCTTTTTGCAGTTCTCATTCCAATGCTGTAAGGTAAGAGGTCCTTATCATTGTTCTTCCCACTTTGATTTCTAGAATGATTTGCATCTGCGCCTTCCCTCCTATGCTCAGAAGATTTCAATTGTCTTTTCCAATGATGAGTCGCAGGCTCGTAGTGAAATTCTCGCCCTGGCAGTCCTGACCATGCGAGTAAATTCAGGCATGATGATTTCAGGCGAGAAAGTAGCAATTTTTATGTATTAAAGCGACTCAGGAGCCCTGGTCGTCTCTTTCCAACATCACTACTATTTGCGTCCAAGTATTCGAAAAAGCTCAACAACCAGTTCCTCAAAAGCGTTATATCAGCTTATCAAGGCCTGCGCATATCGGTACTAGCAACTGGTTCCGCTTGTCATGCTACTCATTTGTGGCATTATTGTAAGCGACCCATTGTTCAATCCCCCTGCCAACGTCATGCTTTCAACGCACAGTCGTTCACGCGCTGGGAACCTTACATATATCAATCTCTTCAGTCTTTCAAACCTTGAAGGCGATCACGAAGATGGGATCTTGTTTGATTTAGTTTGCCGATCATACGAGACTGATCTCCCTCGTACAATGATGAATACAATCTCCTTTCTAATACTGCTATCCACATTTTACCCAACACCAACCAAACAGACAGAGATCATCTTCGACGACCCCTCCCTCAAACCCATCAACCCCTTCTCCGCCAAACAAATTTGCACCAACGCCCGAACCGAAACCTGCTGCGAACCCCTATCCCTTCAAATCGACTCACTCCCTCACGCCAACTGGTTCCACCCCAAACGCGTAACCTACCGCGACCTCCCTCCGTCCACGCCCCGAACCCACTATCTGGCCGTCTTCACCTACGAAAACGGCCAAGTGGCTTGTCGCGGCAAAGTGACGGATTACCTTTTGCTTGTGGATCAGAAGAGCTGGCAGAGTGTCGCTTTGCGGTATCCGTATTTGACGGGAGCGACATACATGGTGAGGTCGGAGCCGGTCCCGTTGATGTATAATGTTTATCCGGACGTGGTGGTGTATCAGGGGATTAATTATACGGATGACAATCGAGGGGATGGGGTTTATTTAGGGGATGATGGGAGATATATTCATGGGGTGCCTTTGTTCTGTATGTCTAGCTGAGAGGAGGGGATTGGATTATGTTTACTCACAAGATATACAGTAGCGCCAAGATTTCGACAGAGCCCACGAAATGGAACCTCGTCAACTCAATAAATTTTCGCCCATGACCCCAAGAAGACCCAAAGGATATCACCAAGTCTAGCGTATCTTCATTTCAACCAAATCTTCCTCCAACCCACTTTCCCGACTAGACTTGAACGGCTTGCTTTCGACGTATCCAAATCGCCCTACCAAATTGACCAACAACAAATTATCTATTGTTCTCAGACCACAGTGCTTTTTGCTCGACATATCAAGCAGAGATCCGGCTTCAAACGCCAGACTCCACCAACCTCCCCAATATCATCCTCACTAAGCTCAAGGCCGAGGACATCAATACACCTCCTAAATAATCGAAGATCTCTCCGCCAACAGACATCCAAGTGAGAAATAGTGTCGCTCATTCATCAACAAAAGCGAGTAGCCTCGGTCGTAAAAACCCAATCAACGGATTCCGCGCAAGCAGTATTAGAAATTCATCGCTTACAACGTGCGGACGTGAGCGGTGAGTGTAATGTTTATCTACCAGAAGAACTCCATACCTTCAGCGTATAGTGAGATACCTTCGGCCGCATCAAGGGGAGACAGTAGACGATGTCTCCTGAGACGGGACTTTTGAGTTTCACCGAATCCGTGATCATTCGATGCGCGAAAGACTGTGTTGGAAATCCGGTGGTGTGTGTAGAAAGGGGGAAACGTGAAATCATGGCCCGGCCAGGGGATCATGGCTTTTAAGCTTGCGTCGGATACAGTCATCTTGGTGTAGAGTACATATCTTCCTCGATGAGAAGACTTTGTACCTGTCTAAAAGCGTCTGTCAGCTTCTATTGCTAATTACCTTCAACATATCTGATCACTGTTACACACAGCTTCAATGGCACGAGGACAGCATTAGAGTTCCAATGTAATGTCTTTCTATTACAAACCTTCCCCTCTGCCATGAATGATTATGTACAGCTTGAGCTAGAAAAAGCTTCAAAGCAATGTGAATTACAAATGCATCTCGCTGTCATATGTACCGTAAAGTGGTCTAGTCGAATGCCGATAGAAGTCGAATACAGGGCATAATATATGGAGGTATGCTGACCAAAGCCAAGCGATGCTCTTACAGCTCCTCACTGTATTGATCCCATCCAAGAAATGTACATGGTCCAGGGTATCGGGTGGTAGCCGCAGGTGGCATCACCAGGACCTGACTAAACTCCCAGAACGCCAAACACGGTAGCATCAACTCATGACGCACTGGTCATAATGGTGGATTAAGAAATGTGTGGAAGTCGAATCAGATTCCAAAGCCTTGTGGTGGGCCGCTCGCACCATTGTCAGACGAGTCGTCTCCTTCAATCGTTTGCTTCCAGTATTCAGGGAGACACACGCAGACAAGCTATTCCGACGTCAGCTAGACCTTGAAGTCACATTTTGGTGCTACTTACGGGAAACGCTTTGAGCTCTCCAGTGGGAGGAGGAGAATCTCCCCTGCCCGACCCATTGGAGACCCCACTATCTCTTTGCGATTTGCGCTTCCCATCGTAATCTTCTGCGCGCTCGTTAATTCGAACCCCAGTCGCCCAACCATCGTCCCAGATGCCAACGACCTTAAGCATGTCACCTCTTTCAAGCTCAAATTCATCGCCAGCCCGTGGCTGGTATGCCCAAAGGGTGGCAACTTTGTCGTGGGGGTGAATCTCGTCATTTGAGTAGTAGTCTTTGAAGAATGGGAGCTGCTCTGATTGGCCGCTTGCAACGCCCTCTGGTGATGAGATTTGTCCTTCGGTGTCCGGCGAAGTAGGATCATCTAAGGCTCCCAAAGCAGACTGGCTCGACAATGAGCCGTTCCGCTTCCCTGCAGCCGGAGGGGGCTGTCTGGTTCGAGACTCTGGGGTGTCCCCGTAGTAGGCATCCGAGTCGGAAGTGTCGCCGTAGCGTCTGTGGCTTCCAGCTGCAATTCCACCTGCTGCTGTGTTGCCGTACGACGGGGAATCACTGGAGTTCCCTTCCAGAGCAGACATCCTGGCCACACGTCCTCCAGGCTGTGGCCCATAATCTGGCGGAAGCTCTTGAGTTGCTGCTTGGGGAGCAAATGCCATCGCAGGTCCACCTTTTCGTGGGGGTGTCGGTTGGTTGAAGATGTTGACCTGACTGTTTCTCCTACGCCTACGCAGGCACAGACAACACCAAATTAATAGACCTATAAGCAGAGCTGCCCCGAGCACGGAGCCTATGACAATTCCAGCGATCGCTCCTTTTGAGAGCTTGGAACCATGGTGACTAGCGGCAGCACTCGCGGAAGCTGTAGCACTTGCTGTTGAGGTTGAGGACGGAAAAAGTGGAGGCATCGAGGTCAAGGTTGGCAAAGTCACGCCTGGGCATCGGCTGGTGACATTCGACGCGATGCAGCATGAATCTGTAGCATTAGGAGAGCTCGATGCGCAGTAACCACACAGGCCTTGAAGATTGGTGGAGAAGCCGCAGTTCTTGGACTCGTTCTCTTCTCCATTTATGCACGCTCCACTGAGTGAATCGCTAGGTAGAGCACAATTGGTGAAGTCTGCCCTTATCTGGTCCAAGTACCCTGCACGAGGTGTGCCACAGAGTTGGCTATTGACAGCAATTCCTTCCTCACTCGTGGCTTGTTGAGCCTATGAATACTCAGTGTCCGCTCGGAGATCTAGAACGGAAAAGATACTCACACATGATTCTGCACAGAGAGGAGGCGAGTCTGTGCTGGATAGCGAGCATGGCTTTATCGAGTTTTGTACAATAGCATTACATATTACACTAGTCGTGTATCGTGCGTAAAAGTTTGTTGTGTTCTTCAAGTCGATGCTGCCACAACCTAACAGCTGCTGGTATCTAGTTGAGGTTTTAGTCACATCTGCCAATCCTTTCTGTCCTTCAACCTACTTCGACTGAACGTAGCTGGAATTAACGTATTGGCTCAGTTGAGTGTCAAAAGAGGAAGTGCTCGAGACGTATGCGAGAAAAGGGCTATGAGCTGTTAGTCATTGGGAGCACCGCTTGGAGTAACATATTAAGAGGGATCCATACTATAATGAAGTAAGAGACGAATCGGTCGAGAAGGAGGATCTGTTGAACGCTGGACACTGCGTTGAGCCCTTCAGTGGAATGCAGCTTTGTGCTGTTGCCGTAGGAAATAGGATCGCGAATGCTGCGAGTAAAGCTGCGGAATTTGCCATGCCCATGTCTCTTTTCTTTTCCAATCCATCGCGGTGCTTGCGGAATGATGAGGGCTTCATGACTGCGCGACACAAGCTTCAAAGGCTTCCGCAAGATTGTGCGTCAGCACATCGTGGTCGTTCGCGCTCCTTCCACCACCTCTCTGTTTGTATATGCAGGCACTCCTGGTATGGTAAATGATCGACTTCTTATCGCCCTTTCATTACTAATGATTCCCAATTGCTGTTTGACTTGCTTGCTAAAGCTGTGGTGGGTAGAAGCGACACGAAGGGATCCTTTGAAGAATCGAGGAACAAGAAGTGAACGTTAACGAGCGACAGCGTGAAAGAAGGGAAGGAGCGACCTCTTGGGAGGGAAACACAACGAAGGAAGATTATTGGTCAGGGGAAGATGAAGGCACTAAGATGTGGGCTGCACCGCTACCGAAACCTTATCTCCCACCCCTGTCGTACCTCATTTCGAGCTCGGATCCAGCGCTAGAGTAAAGTGTACATCCACCAGTTGTAACGTGCGTACGAGTACAGAACATCAATGATAACACTGTGTCGCCGCCTTCTCAGCTGTGCATGACCCAGTATGGATGAGCACGTTGAGGCGCAAGTCTCTGGTGGGCAGTCATCTATTCCCGAACTCGCTGAGAAGATCGAAAATCAGTCCATTAAAGACCAGCCAGAAGGCATCTTAGAGAAAAGCGGTCAAAAGTCCGGCAAGAAATCACAGCAAGGCAAGGCAAAATCTGGCAAACAACCTCAGGCGCAAGGGGGTGAGCCGTCTGGCAAGAAGCAGCAAGGGAAGAAGAAGATTGAAGGCGCTGCTCTCATAGGCATAGACGTTGCCAAGGATGCCGACTTTCCAGAATGGTACCAGCAAGTCCTGACCAAAGGTGACTTTTTAGACTACTACGACGTCAGCGGATGCGTAAGTCCATAGGAGCCCATTGGCATGCCATCAGCTAATGTGCTGTCGGCATCAGTATATTCTAAAGCCCCCCTCGTACTTCATCTGGGAAGAAATACAGGGGTGGTTCAACAAAAGAATAAAGAGCATTGGTGTCGAAAACTGCGCTTTTCCCTTGTTCGTGTCTGAAGAAGTCCTCCAAAGAGAGAAGGCACACATCGAAGGCTTTGCAGCTGAGGTAGCATGGGTCACACACGCAGGCAAAAGCCCTCTCGAAAAGAGAGTCGCGATCCGTCCTACATCGGAGACTGTCATGTATCCCTATTACGCTAAATGGATACGGAGTCATCGAGATCTTCCACTTCGATTAAACCAATGGAATTCGGTTGTGAGATGGGAGTTCAAGCACCCTGTTCCATTCCTGCGCACTCGCGAGTTCCACTGGCAAGAAGGGCACACTGGTGCGTGGGATCCGGTCATGAATCTTTAGCAAAGTTTCACTAATGCGTTTATCCTCACGTAGCACATCTCACTCTCGAAGACTCGACGAAAGAAGTCCGCCAGATTTTGAACTGGTACGCCGGAGTCTATGAAGAGCTACTAGCAGTTCCGGTAGTCAGAGGTCGTAAGACTGAAAATGAAAAGTTTGCCGGCGCGAAGTTCACCGAAACAATCGAGGGGTATATCGCTACAACGGGAAGAGGCATTCAAGCGGGCACAAGCCATTGCCTTGGTCAGAATTTTAGTAAGATGTTTGGAATAACGGTGGAAGATCCCTCGTCGAAAGAAGGAGAGAAGAAACCCCCTCTCAATGTCTTCCAAAATTCTTGGGGTCAGTAATCTACAGACTTCCTTCGCTGATAAACACACAATTCCAAAGCTAACAACAAGTCCTGTAGGACTGTCCACTCGCACAATTGGCGTTATGGTCATGACTCATGGGGATGATCGAGGTCTCGTGGTCCCCCCTCGCATCGCTCGTCACCAAGTCGTCATTGTTCCTGTGGGAATCACGGCCAAAATCACAGAGGAGGATAGAACGTCACTTCACAAACAAATTGAGGCTTTAGAAGAGATCCTGAAGGCTACAGATATCCGTGTCATTGCTGATCAGCGAGAAGGCTACTCCCCAGGCTGGAAGTTCAATGACTGGGAGATGAAGGGCGTACCACTACGGCTGGAATTTGGTCCAAGGGATGCGGCTGCACACAAAGTCACAACATCGCGTCGTGATATACAGGGCGATGAGGGCAAGAGCACAATCGCCATTACGGAACTTGCTACAGGGGTGAAAGATCTTCTGGACACGATTCAAAAGGACCTCTATGACCGCGCCAACGAGAGCTTCAAATCGCATACGAAAAAGATTACGAATTGGGATGACTTCGTCCCAGCTCTGAATTCGAAGAACGTCTGCCTGATCCCTCACTGTCTGACAGAGAAATGCGAAGATGAGATCAAGGAGCTCAGCGCGAGGAAGGAGGACGATGGAGTTCCTGCAGATGAACGAGCACCTAGTATGGGTGCGAAGAGTCTGTGCATTCCGTTTGACCAACCGGAAGGTTTGGTCAAGGGTGAGACTAAGTGCACAAACCCGAATTGCACCAACAAAGCAGAAGAGTGGTGTCTGTTTGGCCGAAGCTATTGAGTTTACTCTCGATTTCCTCGAAATTTACGACTTGAGATACCCCTAGAGATGTGACGCGGAAACTCATATGTCAGCCAAGACTAAAGATTTTGTTGATGGAGCGGCCTATGACATTGAGGTCATCCGGTCAGCCATGATCCACGTGAGAGATTCTAATGAAGGGCCCAAAGGTAGCTGCTGCTTGCTTTTCTCATGTGAGTTTGCTCTACGATAGACTTGCGGAGAATTGAATACCTCGCCTGCGATAGATAGACATGAGCTAGAAATACTACCATAGTCAATTAGTGACAAAACTACTGCTTTGAATCAAGCGTCGGGCAATTTCGTCGAAAATTTTGACGCTGTGAGTCGTGAAACATTTTACGCATCTCCGTGATCTTCACATACTTTTGCCATTTGAATTACAAGAATGCTTATGTCTGACGAGGTCTATATATCAATGATATCAATGCCCATGCCCATCATCTCCTCCCCTCTGCTCCGGATCGAGCTTAATCAACGTATCAATCCTCATAACCGCAATACACGCCTCCACCGCACTTTTCAACTGCTTCACCTTACTCATACTCGGCTCCAGCACGCCCGCCTTAACCTGATCCACCACATTCCCATTCGTCAAATCCAACCCATAATTCTTATAATTCCTCCTCTTCGCATTCGCCTTATCCTGCTCCGCCGCATTCGGACTCTTTGACCCTTTCGACGGCGAAGCGGGCGGGGGAGTGTCTTGGATCCGTTGAGACTTGGCGTGGTAGTAGCGGAGGTGGGCGATGAGGTCGGAAGAATCTTTGGCGGCGTTGACGGCGAGGGTGCGGGGGATGATGAGGAGGGATTGGGCGAACTCGCCGATGGCGAGCTGTTCGCGGGAACCGACTGTGACGGCAAATTCTTCAAGGTAGATGTGTAATGCGGTTTCCACGGCGCCGCCGCCGGGGACGATGCTGCCGCTTTCTAGGGTTCGTTTGACGGCGGAGAGGGAGTCGTGCACGGAGCGCTCCATTTCATCAAGTTGGTAGTCGTTGGAGCCGCGGAGGATGATGGATGCGGAGGTGTGGACTTTGGTGCCTTTGACGAGGATGCACTCGTCGTCTGAGATGCGCTCTTGGACGACTTCTTCTGCGTGGCCCAGGGATGCGGCTTCGAATTTCTCGTCGCCGTTGAGGTCGGAGAGGGAGGAGACGAGGGTGGCGCCTGTTGTTTTTGCTATTCGGCGGAGGTCTTCTTTCTTGCAGCGTCGGACGGCCATGGCGCCTTTCTCGATGAATTGTTTGAGGCAGAGGTCGTCGATACCTTTGGTAGTGAGGACGACGTTGGCGCCGGCTTTGAGAATCATGTCTACGCGCTCCATGACCATGCCGGCTTCCCGTTGGCGGATTTGCTCGAGCTGTTGGGGGTCGTCGATTGTGATGTTGACGCCGAGTTTCATGCGTTCTTTTTGGAGGTTCATGTCTAGGCATGCGATTTTGGCGTCTGTGACGCGGGTTTTCATGGCTTGCGAGGCGACGGTGCAGTTGAGGGCGTATCCTTTGACAAGGGTAGATTCACGAGAGCTCTTGCCGTGGGCCTTGAGGACGTTGACGGCTTTGACGGGGTATTTGGTTTCATTTCGGTTGTTGGTTGATTTGACGGATTGCATGGCGTCAACCACCATGTTTGAGAAGAAGTCTGAATCTGAACCAATAATTTTACTCGACATCGAGGTTTTGGCTATGCTGATGAGAGACTCCCGGCCCAGATTTTCAACTCTAGTGCTGATGTTCTCGTTCATGTACTTGACAGCTTCGCGGAGGGCAAGGCGGTAGCCTGTTATGATCGTAGTAGGGTGTATCCGATTTTTCATGAGTTCGTTCGCTCTGCGTAAGAGTTCTGCCGCTATGATAACTACTGACGTCGTTCCATCGCCGACCTCCTTATCTTGTTGTTGTGCCAGATCCACAAGTATCTTTCCCGCCGGATGCTCCACGTCTAGCAGACTCAGTATTGTTGCGCCATCATTAGTCACAGTAACATCCTGAGTCTCTCAGCATATAGACTACTTTGGGATTTTTCGAACGTCTCATACCCCTATATCGTCTACCATCATCTTGTCAAGCCCTGAGGGGCCGAAAGAGCTTTTGACGACATTCGCAATAGCTTGCGTTGCAAGGACTGCGATTCCATTAGCAATATATAAGTCTTGACACCCAGAGCACAAGCACCATTTTGATCTCTTATGTCTGCTCCACTTATTTTAGTACCTCCTAGAAACAGCGTTCCGGCATTTCTGGGTTGCTCAAACATGCCGGCCATGGCGTATCATGTAGAAGCAGGAAGAAGGCTTTCTGTTCGAGCAAGTGCAGTTGGCCAAAATGGATTCATAGTTTTTGATAGGGCTGATCGGGTGTACGCGCCAGGACGCGCCGGGAGTCCGCACAGGGGCTAAAATAAGGTTCATACCCTCAGTCCATCCGGAACCAAAGCCCAAAAGCGCCTGACCTCGGGGGCGCTCATCCACCTCCCCAGGTCAGGGTGACGCTCATCCCATGCCCTACAAACGCCCAGAATGGAACCAGACGCCATAGCATACGATGCTCTTGAGAGACGATGGAAGCTTGTTATGGTGCTAATTGTGCTCATCTATGCTTTTCTTGTCCATGTTCTTCGGTTCCAAAGAGCCAGAAGCTTGGAGAGAAAGTATGCGCCTGCAGGCAGAGAAAGTTTTCGCAACATGACTGCAGATGACGCACAAGCCATACTAAAAACACTTGCGGAGTTGGAATTTCCGTCACTCTATGGCCTGGCAATGGTCGTGGCTCTCTTCAGAGTAGGCGGCGTGCACAAGTACCTTTGCTACTCGCCGCTGACTGAAATGAATGTCTAGACGTACGGCATCCCAAGTGTATCTTCGCTTCTCGTGGCGACCGGGCAACTAAAGAACGCAGAAACTACATCCAAACGCGCTGCTGATACTGGGGTGCTCCTTCTCGAATTTGGATTGAATAAACCAACGTCGGAAAGAGCTATCGAAGCCATAGCTAGAATGAACTTCCTGCATTCTAGGTATCAAAAATCAGGCAAGATCACCAACGACGATCTCTTATACACGTTGGGTATCTTTGCGCTAGAGCCGTCAAGATGGATCAACCGATATGAGTGGCGGAGCATGAGCGACTTGGAAATGTGTGCTTGTGGCACCTACTGGAAGAATATGGGTGATGCAATGGAGATTTCGTACACGAAACTTCCCTCATCGGCCAAGGGATGGCAGGATGGGCTACACTGGTTAGAAGAAGTGAAACAATGGAGTAATGCCTATGAGGAGGCGCATATGGTTCCTGCTGATACCAACAAGCAGCTTGCAGATTCTCAGCTAGATTATTTGTTGCCCATGTGGCCTGCTAAATATCGGGATCCGTTCAAGATGGTCATTTTTGTGCTATTGGGAGACCGATTGCGGCGGTCGATGATGTAAGTCAAGAAATTTGTCTGGACTACCCTTGACTTATCAAATTGCAGGTATCCCGAGTCACCTGTTATCTACCACAAAATGGTCAATGGCATATTCAATATCCGGAAACTAGTGATTCGCTATCTCGCCTTACCTCGACCTGGTACTCTGCGAAATCATTGGATAGAAGCTGGAACCGACAGTCGACACGGACGTTATTTTCTGTCTGATTACCTAGCGCATCCCTGCTATGTCAAACCCACATTGACACGAAGGTGGGGCCCGGGGGCTTGGATCACTAGGCTTCTTGGGTACAAAGTACCAGGCGACGACGGCGACAAATATTATCCCCAAGGCTACACCTTCGCTGACATTGGACCCAAATCGCTCAGCGGTAAGGGCACAAAAGAAACGGATGAAATTAGGGCGCGATTGGTCTGCGGAAATCGAGGGGGTTGTCCTTTTTCCCCTGGAAGGTGATGGACTGAGGATTGCCCAATGACCGTGATATAATACTCATGCATCAGGATTCAAGAAACACACCAGCGTCTGGTGTCTTTGACTCGTTAGATGATCTTCGATACGCGACCTAATGCGTACTGCGCAGTGCGCAGTGGAGGAACGGTTTAGCCATTAGACGCCTTGGCTTAAGATAGGGTTGAATAGCTCGTTTGTAAAGGTGAGCTTAAACGACTTAGCTTGTGTTATAGCATTGTCATTCATGCAAGCCGTACGACGCTCCGATCAATGAGGAGGATGCTTGTTGGGCAAGCGCTTGCTGTCTTTTAGTGTCGTCTCATCCTTCGAAGTCTAAATATAGCCTAGCGATTTCCAGCCTTGTGTGTTTTCTTTTCGGTCTCCACTATTTGATCCAGAGGTGGCTCGAATGATAGCTTCTCTCCTCGTGTACAAGGTGTACAGGCCTCTCAGGTCCACAAAACCTGGTTTCCTTGAAGATGTTGTCCTTGTTACAGACGCTGTTTCTAATCAAGAGATCTGTATAGATACTCAAATCCTCTCTGAATCGTGTGGAAACAAATTGGGCATGGGATGATCTCAGAACTCCTCCAATTCTATCTCCGCTACAATGATCTCCAGTACGACAATACATTTCAATGCCTCGAGCGATCACCAGCATATGTTGGGATGGGTCAGCCAACCTAATCAACGTGGTACGATCGACATCATCTGGAGCTGTGTCGTCACACTCAGCATATGTGTATGGGCAATGCTCCATCTCAACGTTCCCGCCAAAGCTGATAACCGATTCCATATCTTTGTCCGTCAGGTCCGATGGATGACTCTTGCTATACTTGCTCCGGAGCTGATCTTGCTCTTTGCAAGCGGCCAATGGGCCTCAGCAAAACGATCGGCGGCTGACATGCGGGAATTGGGCTATAACGATTGGGCAATAGTGCATGCGTTCTATGCTGACAGTGGAGGATTTCTACTTCACTCCCAAGATGCTGCGTCGTTCCCAGTCACTGTAAAGCAGATCTGCTACCTCGTGCAGAGAGGATATCTGTCAGTACCAAAAATAACAAAGAGAGAGATATGGGACAAGAGCAAGGCAGATAGACTTGCGAAAGCAATTGCAGGCTCTCAGGCCATTTGGCTTATGGCCCAAGTTATTGCTCGCAGTGTCCAGGGTCTACCGGTCACGCTCTTGGAGCTATCAACCATAGCCTTGATCACTTGTACTGGAGCAACAGCACTCTTGTGGCTTCAAAAGCCACTAGGAGTTGAAACACCTACAAATATTCACCTCAAAACGAGTATTGCGCACATATTACGACTTGCTGGAGACAAAGCAGAAGCACCTTATAATGACACTCCTCTGGAATTCATTGAACCCAGGCTGTATGCATCTGGACAATTTCCCTTGCACCAATTTTGGGGTGTCCAAGAACGACCGCTGCCTCGTATACCTAACGACCGTGATCCACGGCTTCACAATCTCGGGATGATTCTCATTGTCACCATACCTACCGCTACCTTCTCGCTTTTGCACCTCATTGCATGGGACTTTGATTTTCCAACCAAAATAGAATTACTACTATGGCGTTGGACGTGCGTCTCGATGAGCATTGTCTTGGGAACCTATTGTATGGTTGAAGCTGCCAGCATCATGGCAGAAGGCTATACAACAACAGGTCTCACCACTCTCAACAGATATAAGCTTCGATGGCCGACCAATCTGTTGTTCTTTATACCTGGCTTTCTATACATGTGTGCGCGTATCATTGTCATCATTGAGATCGCTCTTAGTCTCCGGCGTCTCCCGGCTGGATGTTTCGAGACCGTTCAGTGGACTCAGCTTCTTCCGCATTTCTAGATCGCGTATAGAGGTATTGTGTGGAGTATGGAGTAGTGCCTGGGCTTTAAAGTTTTCACTATTATAATTTCCGAGGCTTACGATCAAACGACAACGGTCATGCTGATGGAACTTTGTCCTCATACAAAGCACGATAATCCTAACGAAGCGAGGTGTAGATAGAAGAAGTATATAAAGCAATTGGAAAGCTAAATTGCTCGAGACCTGCAGTCTAACTTTCAGACAGATGATAATTCCACAAGGTAGTCCGGTACTCATCACTCTGCAAATGGGGGTCAGGCAAATCCATCATTCCTGACATTTAGGACGATACTTTAGGCAATACCTTGCCTGATTGAAAAGCATCAGTATTTTATAAACGTTAGACGGCCGCTCAGGGATACTATAATTTGTTTAGTCACTGCTGATGAGGCAATGGAATGCGTTTATCGTTTTGAATCTAAGTCGAGCTTTACTCGTACCTTTCTATCTGTAATTACTACGTAAACTGAATAGATATTGGCATAAGCTATTCCTTTCCATCGATAATGGCTCTAATGGATCAGTGGCAGACTGGCTATCTTTCGTAATTGACAAAGCGCACAGGAGCTCTGTCTCGATACACCAGGCGTTCGCTCAACAGCTGCGGTAAGGTAGTATGCGGCTCTATGGGCGGTTTCGTAAACCTAGAATGGCCAATGTGTACACCATCTGGCGATATCAACATGGTCACACCCATATTCACATCGGCAGATCACAGCGCCTGAAGCATATCGCAGACCACAAGACAGACACAGTACAGTGAGTCTCATACTCACAGCTCGGGATCGATATCAATGCTCTTCACTGTGGATTGCGCAAATGATTGCATAACCTCCGCCGCAGAATGGCAGACTCGTCGGCTTTATAGGGATCAAAGTCTTTAGAGGGAGGGATCAATGGCAAGATTGTGGATATGGCTAAATTGATGTGCGAGGACGGCTTAAAGTCACCAGCTAGGCTGGCGGCCTATGTAGTAGTAGTAGTAGTAGTAGTACTCATACAGCGACTCCGGCCGCTAGGCTATGCGCGAGAGGCATCCTTATCTAGGCTTCCTAGGCCTGAACGTGGTAGCTCGAGACTATATATAATTAGGCTAAATAGTAGTCTTCCTAGGCCACTCCCCCTTAGAATAGGGAGGAAAAGCTCTCTATACTCGGGTTTGGCCCGTGGCCTAAGAAGCTTCTAAAATAACGCTAAAATTAACGCGATATATATAGGACCCCCGGAGGGTGCCTAGCCGTAGTGGCAGCCACGGCGTTTAGGCTATCCTAATACGCTAAAACTAATAGATATCCCGTATTCCTACTCCTTTATTTGTCCTAATTACTTTCATCTCGAAGGTGTGTTAAATGGCTATTTTATATAGCCTAGGGTGTCTTCTCGATGGCCTATAGTAGAGCTAGGTGTTTAAAGGTATAAGGGTCTTTACTTAATCGTCTCCCTAAAACTTATAGCGTAGATCAGCGATAGCGACTATATTAGGAAAGGATTAAGCTATGATAGAGGTGTCCTAGCAGAGTGGCCGTTTTATATTTAGCCACCTAGCTAATAATAGGGTGTAATTATAGGTAGGTTACTTATTCCTTCGTAACGGAAAGTTTCGACTTTTCGCCACGCGCGGGTTGTTTACTCTACTTAAAATCCGAAGATCCGAACGCGACGTCATAAATCCTTATCCCACAGCCCAGCTGCGTGTCAAAAGATAGCGCTCGTTCCGGCCTATCTAGTAATAGGAATGAGCTTTTTATGGTATATATCAAGGTGGTGGGATTTCAAAAATTGGTTTGGAACGTTGGGTGTTGTTTTTCGGCTGGCGGCCTATGGTGACAAACCCACACGTGATCGATTGAACGCATTCATACTAGAGGGGCCGATATAATAAAAAGGAAAGTGATGAAAAATGATACACATCCAGAACGTCATGGTCACCATAGTTGCCTCTAGCAGCTGAAGTCTTGTGATAAGCAGTTGATTGCTGTAAACCAAGGGTACTGCAATGCGGCTGGTCGAGACCTGAACGATCGCCAGAATTCCTCCAGAGGCTGTCGTAGATAGAATCTATGTGATTGGGTCCAAACCTGTATTTGATGAGCGACGGCGTTTGATCGTGAGGTAAGTTGTCTAAACTCGAAACGAAATCTGGGGCGCAATCCTCTATGATACCTGTATCCTTCCGGCTCCTCGTTGATATAACCGGAGTATGCGTACAGGATTTGGCGAAACCATTTTTCCTATCGCACCACACCTGCAAGTTGTGGCATTCAAAACACGCCATCGTTGCTGGCGGGGCTTTTCACTCCTTCTTTCCCCCGATCGATCGGCGAGAATTGATGACTTTCAGGAACCGATTGGGCTGGTGACTGAAGGCCTTTGTACGTTCTCCTCTTACAGTTAGTCTTGCATGCGATGCGATACACTTGAATCTCAGAAAGCATTCCCATAGAATAGTACAGTAGTCGTCACCCCGCGAAGGGAGGGTAGCAAGGCTCATCGACCCTAACATCTAGGGCGGTGCTTTGCATGATAACAATCATAACATACATAATCTAGCGTGCAGCTGGGGTCCTTGAACGCTGGTCAACCGATTCAGTAAGGATGTCGATGCTTTGTGTTGTCGATAAGGAGGAACTTGTGGGTTGTTATGAATGCGGAGAGGAGTTGAGTTTTGGTGATATCGTTTTGTAGTAAGTATATATATAAATTATATACACCCCGAACTTAGGATTTATGATTACCGTTTTCGATCGGGAAAGGGAGCAAAGCCGCTTTAGAGGGAGCACCAAGAGAGCAGAGGGGGAGCAGCAAGGGAGCAGAGAGGGAGCAGGGGAGAGCACCGAGGGAGCACCGAGGGAGCAGTTTGAGGCAGTGCCGGGGCGTAGCAGGAAGGGACAAGAAATGGACTTTCCAGCGGTCCAGCCTTCGGCTTGAGCTGCCCCTTTTGCTTTTCAATGACTCAGGCCGCGCCTGCGGCGGTTCTACTGGACTTGTGTCACAAAAAGGCTCAGATTATTCGTAAAGCTCTCATGCGAAGAACATTAAACCATCATTACCGTCCAAAATCGAAATAGCGCGGGAAACCCTAGGTCCAAGCCGCCAATAAAGTACTTGATAAAAGCTCGAAGGCATTCACGAGCCTGAAATCGTGGTATCCCGCAGCTAATAGTGGATTCGGCCTAATGAATAAAGCTATTTCAGACGTACCGTTCCGGCTCTTATACAAATCTTTAAATGAGCCTAAAGAGATTCTATCCTTTCTGGCGATCAGCTATTACTAGTATTATCCTGATAAGACCATAGTAAAAAGACTATCAGAACCGTCAAATGGGTGGTCAATCTCTTTTACTATACTTACAGATGTTTTGGTCTTCTTGAGCAGTGCTATATCAGGCAGGAAGATGAAGACGGAAAAGAGCCGCTATTGGCTGCATAGACGTCATTTGTAAGAGTGCGGACAAAGTTTTGCTTGCAATCAAAAACGTGAAATTATCTGTTCTAGAAGACTGTGCAATACATATGCACATGTTTAGCCTTATTCACTTACGTCAAGGACATTACGTTTAGCATCTTACCTCTGCAATGCGACATATCTGCTCCTTACGTTGGTTTGCAAGAGCGTGGTGTTAAGAATTACGGCTTGCCGCTGATTTGATACAGTCGTTGGAATTCCTCCAGTCAACATACATGGAAACAATGCAGGAGCCATCTGAGAGGTTTACACCTGGATCTTTATTACCGAAAGCGGACCTTATTAGATTGCTGGCGATCGCCGCAGATCTTTATTGTCATGAATTTCACGTAGGGATTGGCAGAGTCGACGAAGAATCAAAATACTCTTGAAGTACG
>JAABUP010005779.1_pt1 | contig 18416 bp, 17 predicted proteins | sample 5559201 | NCBI WGS metagenome assembly JAABUP01 (sample SAMN10711887, study PRJNA513373) | rock metagenome | isolation source: Antarctica rocks | place: Antarctica
GGCTTGCCGACCAGCAGCTCCGCAAAGATGCAGCCCACGCTCCACATGTCGATCTCCGGCCCGTAGTGCTCCGAGCCCAGCAGCAGCTCCGGGGGCCTGGCCGCCGCCCGCGCCGCTTCAGGCATGCCCGAGCGCTGCACCTGTCTGGTCAGTGACAACCAGGGAACCTCTGCTTCACATCAGCTGCGCGAACCCATGCCCGAGCTGCTTATAATGATATACGGCATGCGCCATGTGAATCAACACCATGTGGCCTGTCGCCAGGCCACACCTGCACAGGCAGGTGAAAGGACACAAGCGCAGTGTGGTATGCCAGGTCACCACCACACGCGACACAGAGCATGCGATTTTGCCCATGCAGCTGGCTGATGCGCATGGCGCAGGACGCGCACCGGTACCACAGCGTGATGACGCGGTTGGTGTAGCGCTCGTTCTTGTCGGTGCTCGCGTACTTGCGCGCGAGCCCAAAGTCGGCCAGCTTCAGGATGCCGCTGTTGTTGATCAGCAGGTTGCTGGCCTTGAGGTCGCGGTGCAGCACGTTGCTGCGGTGGCAGTACGCCAGGCCGGCCAGCAGCTGGCGCATGTAGCACTTGACCTGTCGCGCGCGTGCGGACGGAGCGGGCGTCGCCGCGGGCGTCGGCGCGGGCGTGCAAGCGAGCGCCGCGGCTGTTGGGCAAAAAAGTAACAAACCCCCCTCTTCCTGCGGAGTGCCTACGAAAGCGTGTGGGCTCGACACAAGCTGACTCAAAGTTAAGTGGCAGATCAGCAAGTTGCACAGGACGCAGTCGCCACCCTCTATACGAGTGAGAAGAGTGAGGAGCCGGGCCGCGCACGTGCTCCGGCTTGAACTTGTATGCCTTGCGCTCCATCAGGCCGGTCAGGTCGTGGTCCATGTAGTCAAAGACCATGTAGATGCTGCCCTTGAAGTTGTTGCACTTGTGCGCTGCGCGGCGCCGGCGCTCGCTCAGGAGCCCAGCAACAGCAGGACCCAGCCCGGCAGTCGCACGCGCTTGAGGCCCGAGCTATGACGGCCAGGAATACTTTCCACGGGCACAGTGGCCTGTTAGAGCCGCACACAGCGCTGCCGTTATTTTTACGCACGCGCTCCGCCTGGGGTCGCACATTGCGAGCGCACAATCTCCTTGAGGCGGATCACGTTCTCGTGGTCCAGGTTCTTCAGCAGCTTGATCTCGCGGATCGCCGTGATGGGGAAGCCCTCCTTCTCGTTGTCCATGCGGATCTTCTTGAGCGCGACCTCCTCGCCCGTCTGCTTGTCGTTCGCCAGGTACACCTGCGGCGCAGCGTCTGCCGCTGGCGAGGCTGACTCACACCAGGCAGCGGCGCAGCGCCGCCGCAACACCCAGGGAAGCAGCCCTGCCAGGCAGCTGCAGGAGTGACCACAGCAGCGCAGGGCCGCAACACCAGGGCGGGCGCACCTGGCCATAGGTGCCCTCCCCAATCTGCTTGTTCTTTATGTAGGACTGCTCAACCGTGCGGCAGCCCCCAAACTGGTCGTCGCCCGCCGTCCCAGACGGCAGCTCCACCTGCGCAGCCAGCCTTCTTTGAGGTGCGGTCCTGGCAGACCTGAAGAGCCCGCAGTGCACACAGGAGGCCATAAGCCAGACGCCGGCCAGTGCAGCGCAGCACGCGCAAAGCAGGTGCGGGTGCAGGCAAGCATGACGGGTGACATCGCCCGGTGAGCTCGGCACCTTCCAGCGCGGCGCCTGCTGGCCTTCAGGCTGGCGTGCCCCGGCCGAGCTCGGCGGCGGCGCCTGCATCCCGGGTCGGCGGGCTGCCGGCGCCCGCTCAGCAGCCCGCGGTGCTGCTGTGAAGCCAGAGGGCGCAGCACGCAGCGGCCCCGCTGCCCTCCAGCGTGGACTGCGCCACCAGCAATGCGCCTTGCAGCTTGCGCTGGCTGCTTCACAGCACCCAGTCGTGTTCCTTACAGCACCTGCGGCTGCGCTGGGAACAGAGAGCTGACTTTGGACGCTCGCTCTCTCAATTCTCTGATAGGCTTGGCCTTTAAAAACCCACACATATTATGAGGTAACCCTGCTGATGGCGGGATGCAACGTTTTGCTGCGCTTTGTGGCCTGATTAGCATGTCCGGGCGTGCTCAAGCACCTGGGGCGCCTGAGGAGGTTGACGCCAATCCGTCCGAGGTCGCCGCACAAAGTGCGTCACAACTCACGCGCCCAGCATATGCCCACCGATGCGCCTCTGCTGCGGCTCAGCACGTCGTCAAGAAGAAGCTGACGCGCGTGTGGCGTGCAGGTGCCAGTGCTCTGCTGCAGAATCCAGACATAGTCAATCTTATTCAGGTGCGCTCGGTAAGCGCGCTGATCCCAGGCCAGCCGCACGGCTGCGCCGTCGCAGCCTAGTTGCCACAAGTGTGCAGCTGCCACCGCTGGACAGGGAGCTGCAGCTGTACCATCAGTGACTGCCGCTTACAGCAGCGACTGTTGGTGCGCCGGCGCCTTGCTGACGGCTGCGCGCCGGCCGGCGCCGCAGGCGCGGCTGAACCGGATGGTGGGGCAGCCGTCGGGCTTCATCGAGACGCTGCCCAAGGCGGTGCGCGACCGGATCGAGTACCTGCGCACGCTGCAAGAGAAGCACGATGACCTGGAGGACAAGTACAATGAGGAGCTGCGCGCTCTGGAAGCCAAGTACGAGGCGCTGTACGGTGCGCTGCGAGCCACGCTCCCCGCTCACATGACGGCGCCCGCCAGCGCCTGCGCGCCAGCACACTCGCAAAGGGCACAAACAGGCAGCAGACATGCGTGCACGACTGCCGCAACTTGCAGGCATGGCTGCAAGAGCGCCCCCTCCAGGCCTGCGCAGTCTGTCGAGTGGCATTGCACCGGTCGGCGTTTGTGCCGCCGCGACTGCCACACCCTCTGCGGCCCCACCGTTGCGGCTGTGCACTTGCGCTTGCCGTGCGCCAAGCACGCTCCACTCGCGTACGGACGCGGTAGAGCTGTTGTGTGCTCGAGACAGGCGCTGCGTCTCACCTGGCTCACCTTGCGCTGGCCGCTTGGCCGAGGCTTGCTGCAGGCCCACGGTGTTGCGGCGCTGCTTTTTGTCAAGGCACCCGCTGCGGCGTAAGAGTCGCGAGATGCAGAGGCCGCTGGGCGTCACTTGACAGGCGCCTTGCAAGTGACGACGGCCGCGCCTGCCCGCAGTGCTGCTGCAGGGCAGGCGCGAAGCACTTGCGTCGAAGGAGGCGGAGCAGCTGCGGCGAGCTTGCAGGCACTGCGGGGCACGTTGTCTATTGACCGAGTTCCCTGTGAGATGCTGCAGCCCGGCCTGCGCACAGCGCTGCTGCCGCAGCGCCGCTGCGTGAGGAGCGCGCGCGCCAGTACTGAGCAGGGCGAGGAGGGGACGCCGATAGGGGCGAGGGCTGCAAGCGCACGCGGCTTGCGGGCGTGCGAGGCGGCGGCTGATAAACGCGCGCGCGCGCGCAGCGCCGCTGTACGAGACGCGCGCCAAGATCGTGAAGGGCGAGGAGGAGCCGCCGGTTGAGGCGATCGCGGCCGGCGCGGGCGCCGGCGAGGCACCCGGCGGCGGCGCCGCGCCCGCCGGCATCCCGGAGTTCTGGCTCGGCGTGCTGCGCGCCAACGAGGTCACGGCCAATGTGGTGCGCGCCTGCAGCAGCCGCGCGCGCGCGCAGGCGGCATGGTCGCCGCATGGGCTCGCCACGCCTGCACCATGCCCGGGCCTGGGCTGTCCAAGTGAAGGCTCAAGAGCGAGACGCAGTGTCTGGCAGCGCCGGTGCATCAAGACGGCCTGTGCCGGAAGTTGAGCCTGTAGGCTGCAAGCCTACAACACTGCAAGTGTGTCTGATAACTGTATGCTGCCATCAGGCGCATCTGGGACCCCAGTGGTACAGCCGCGTGGATCCCGAGCCACCGGACAGATGCGATCGCGCCTGTGGGCCGGCGGCGCAGATCACGGAGAAGGACGAGGCGGTGCTGGCGTACCTGACAGACATCACGTACGTGGACCTGTCGGAGGAGGCGGCGCCGGCCAAGGCAGAGCCGCCGGCCGTGAAACCAAAGGCGGAGGACGAGGAGGCGGAGGAGGACGACGAGGAGGACGAGGACGAGGAGCCGCACGGCTTCAAGCTCACGTTCCACTTTGCGGCCAACCCATTCTTCCCGCACGCGACGCTGGTGCGGCCTGGACAGCCGGCCCCGGCGCCGCTCGATGCCCGTCGCGGGCTTGCTGCAGCAGAGGCTTGCAGCAGCAGCGGGGGCGACGGGTAGCCCTACCCTAACCTAACCCTATGTGACCCTACGTGCTGCGGCGCACGGCTGCAGCGGCAGACGCGCCTGCTGCTGCGGGGCGTTGTGCGTGAGACGCGGCAGCCGCGCGGTGACGGCCGCTGCCGCGGCGCAGACAAAGACGTACCACATGGTGGACGACGAGGAGGAGATGCTGCAGAAGGCGGAGGGCACCGACATTGAGTGGGCGTCCGGCAAGAACCCCACCGTAAAGGCGCGCCCCGCGCCGCCCACCGCCGCCTTGTATTGGCCTTATGAGCCACGCCACAGCGCAAGCGGTCGCGTGCGAGTCATGCGCTCCGATGCGCAGCGTCCCCCCGGGGCCAGAGGGCGGCGGTCATGCGGGCGGCGCAGCGCGCAGGTGATGAAGAAGAAGGCCAAGCCGGTCAAGGGCAAGCCCGCGGGGCGCATGCTGACCAAGACCGAGCCCTGCGCCTCCTTCTTCAACTTCTTCGCGCCGCCGGCCGTGCCGGACAACCCGAGCGAGGTGGACGAGGAGGAGATGGAGGAGCTGCAGCACGCGATGGAGGAGGACTACGAGATCGGGCGCGCCCCCGGGGCTGCACTTGCCCTGCCGCGCTGTGCCCTTGCCGTCGTGAGGCGCCGACGCAGCATGCGATGGAGAAGGACCCACGAGATGGGCGCGCCCCGAGCAGCGCTTTTTCCGCCACACTGCGCCCCTGCCACTCTGGAGCGCCGGAGCGCCTGCTGTCTGCTCTGGTGTTGCAATGGCCCAGCGTGCAAGCGCGCCGGCACGGCTGCCCCCGCGCGCATGCCGCCACATGCGTGCGGTACATGCTCACATAAAAAAAATGGAATTGAACGCTGGCAGCTTGCAAGGTGCCCTTGCATGTCAAAGCCGCTGAAGTTAAGGATGCATACTGCTGCGCCTGCATCCTGCACGGCGAAACGGCGCGCTCATGTGGGCGCGCGGGTCGCGCGCAGGGAGATCATCCGCTACAAGCTCATCCCGCGGGCGGTGGCGTACTACACCGGCGAGGCGGCCGAGGACGAGGAGGACGACGAGGACGGGGACGAGTACGATGACGAGGACGACGACGACGAGGCGCGCACCGCGTCTGGGTGCACCTCGTGATTGACATGCGACATCAATAGTTGACATGCGGCATGACCCGATGGGAGTAGTCCTGGCATGGTGTGAAGGTGTGCATGCAGGAGCATGATCCTTGATTATCACGGTACCAAAGTGGTTAGGTCTGGGGTGGCCAGGCTTTGGCGCACGTGTCTGGCCGCGGGCTGCCAGCAAGGCAGCAAGCCAGCAAGCCAGCAAGGCCTCAAGCATCATGGGGGCGCCCCCCAGCGCTGGGCGCAATGCTCAGCTGTGAGCGCGAGGGCAGGACGACGAGGATGACGACGAGGACGACGACGACGACGATGAGGACGACGGCGCGGTGCCGCACGGCAAGCGCGCGCTGGACGCGCCGGGCGCGGGCAAGCCTAGAGGGAAGGGGAAAGCCGAGGTAGCGCTCCCGTGACCAACCCCCTGCTGGCCAGGTAGGCCTTTGGGCCTGCCCCGCCCGTTTTTTCATCCCTGCTGCATCCGAGGTCGGTGTGGGGGCTGTTGTTGTGTGGGATGGCTGTGAAGGCAGGGCTGTGAAGGCAGGGCTGTGCACCAGCGGTCTCTGTCTAACATCGCGCGGGGCCACTTGTTGCGCGTCAATTACAAATAGAAGCCCAACTGACCTGCAGCAGCATGCGGCTTTTTTGTTGTTTGCGTTCACCCCCTGTGCCCTGTGCTGGTCGATGTGCGATGCCTCAGTGCAGCAAGCGGGCCAGCAGGGGCAGCCCATAGTGGTTCGTATGTGCGCTGTCAGGTGCCACGCACACAGTCGCCGCCGTGAATCGTTGCATGCAGGGTGTTGCTTTGAAGCCAGACATGCACTTTTAAAGTGCAAACTCTCAACTGCAGCTTATCCTGCGACGCTGCATGCGGGCGAGCCAATGCATGTCAGTGCATCAAAAAAAGCATTCCATCCCCCTGCTCCGGTCCTGCTTGCCAGCCAGCAAAGGGCTGAGCCGGGCGCGCGCGCGCGCGCAGGCGCCGCCCACGGACAGCGGCGAGAAGCCGCCAGAGTGCAAGCAGCAGTGATGCGCGGCGGCGGGTCTGGGGTGGCGCCTGCCAGGCCGCCCGGCTGCGCCTGGGCTGCCGCGAGCGGTGCGCAGGGGTAGGTGCCACGTTACCTCCGGGCTGACAGGCTGCGCAGGGTGCGCAGGGCGAGCCTGGGGCTTTGCAGCAGTCGCAAACCGCGAGGCCTATACTGGGGCATCCGGCGGGGCACTGCGCGGCGGCGGGGCAGCAGTGATCCATGGAGGGGGCGCTGGGGGTTGGAGGCACCTGCTGCGGGTGGGAGCAGCGTGTAAATAATGTGTTGCGGGAGGCCCTGCGATTTGCTGCCCCAAGCTATGCATGAGGCCAGTTGTCTGCTTTGTGGGGCATCGGTGAACATGTGGGATGGGAGAACTTGGCATGCAGTTGGCCAGCGAAGCAGGTAGACACATGCATGCCAGCGTGGCATATGTTGGTTGGGCATAGACACACTGTAACTAGACACCAAGCGCAATAGCGCAGGAGTGCCACGCTGCCATGCGACACAGGTCAGACATGCGACGGAGGTCCCTGACATGCGGGGCCTGCCTGAAGACATCACAGAAACTGAGGCGGTGCACACAGCATAGACGCGTCATGCGACTGCTTCCCAGCAAACATGCGTGCTGCTTCACGGCCGCAACTCTGCACGCGCAGGGAGGGCATCCGCCTCATCCCTGTGCATGGACCCACCCACAGGCACATGCTCACACACAGGACACGTGCTGCGTGCAGGCGCTTGCGGTGCTCATGCTCGCGCAACGCGGGTGTGCAACAGCCGGCACGCAATTTCGCCATCGCCAGCTCGCTCTGCATGCGCCGGCCGCGGGGCCAGGCACGCATGGTGCCGCCGGCCATGCACACCGGCCGGTCGGCGCGAGCAGCAGCGCGGCGCTCAGATGCGATCTCCAAGCGCCTGCCGCAGCCGCCCCGCATGTGCTGTGCTCGCTGCTGCATGCAGCCACCCGCCGTGCTGTGCGGGCTAACTGCTTTCTACGCAGATCCCACCTCCAGGCCACCTGGCCGCCCGCATCCTGCCGACGCCGCGCACGGCCCGCTGCCCAAACGCTCCGCCCGCGCACGCATGCTCACCTTCGCCGCCCCTCAAGCGAAAGAGTCGTCATCAGCGCGGCGGTCATGGCCACCCTGCCCGCGCGGCGACACCGCCGAGCCGCGGCCGCCGTCGCGCCCGCCTGCACCGGCGCCGGCGCCGCGCTCGCCGTTGACTGCAGCGTCCAGCCCGATGATGCCGCCGCGCAGCACGTCTGTAGCTAGCTGCGGCCTGTCCCGCGCTCCGCACAGTCAGCGCCTGCCCTGTCCAGCAACGGCAGAGCACGTTTGCACAAGGAGTGCCGTGAGAGTTGCGCCGCACACGCACGCTCGCAGTGCCGCACACGGCTCCAGTAGCTTGCTACAGGCAGTATCGCAGTGGTCTCCCACGCTGCTCCAGACCTGCTGCCCATGCGCAAAGAAAAGCAATGACAGTGCACAGGCGGCGCCTGAGGGCGCCAGCGCCGGGGTGCTGAATGCGACGCGGCGAAAGGGCGCACTTGGACGCGGACTTTGGCAGCGAGGGCGCGCGCGGGGGCGCCCCCGCCGCGTCGCCCGCGAGGCCCGGCAGCTGCAGCGCGCGCGCCTCGCCCGCCGCCACGATCGCCGCATGGAACAGCGGCGGCCCGGTCACCAGGTTGAGCAGGATCACGGTCATCTGCGCGCGCCGCGGCGGCCGCGCTCAGGCGCGCCGCGCGCGCGCGCGTGCCCTCGTTCCGCGCCCGACCCTTCCCACTCTGATGAGCCCCTGCGCTCCAGATTCGAGCATGCTGTGTCGGTGCTGGGTGCGCCCATGCAGGGCTGCGGCGCGGCCTGGGCGACCGGGGCCCTGCCCAGGGTGTCCGGCATGGCGGCCAGGGGGCGCGGGCGGGGCGCCGGGCGCCGGGGCGGGGCGTGCCATGAGCGTGACAAACTCCGGGCCCCAGTCCGGGAAGCGCGCGGCGACCGCCTTGGCCAGGCCCATGGCCACGCCCGCCTGCGCAGCACGGTCAGCGCCATTGCTGGTTCACTATTAACCATACAGATATACAACAGATTTGAGACATAAAGATATATCACTGTCAGTGCAGTGCAGGCTACCCTGGACGACGTCGAGCAGAGGTGTGAGAGACGCAAGGGGGGTTGTGCGCAGTGGAAGATCGCGCGCCTGCGTGACCATGCCGTACCAGACCTTGCGCCGGTGCTCCGGCGGCGTGCCGCCCAGCCACGCGCCCAGCCAGCTGCCGACGTAGATGGCGCCGATGCGCACCGCCCACACCAGCGCGGCCGCGCCCAGCGTGCGCGCCAACGCGCCCTGCCGCCCCCCGGCCCGCCCGCCTCGGTCAGCGGCCCTGTCCGCAGCCGCTGCCGCGCCCGGCCGCACTCACGCCGCCCGGAGAGTGCGCTCGCCCGTCTGCACAGCTCCTTGCTCTGCCGCATTTGTTGCGCTCGCGCAAGCAGGATGCTGGCAACTGTCCGCTGTCCTCTCAGCATGCGCGCTCTGCTGAGCAGCGTCCTCTTCATACGGCTAAATCATAGTTTCCTTAGAGGCCATGTGGTGGCCCACATGGCCGACAGCGGGTGGGGCCGCACCAGCACGAGCGACGCGCCGGCCAGCGAAAAGAATGCCATGTTCACCATGCCCATGACCGCGGCCAGCGCGGCTGCCACCTCCTCGTGCACCCGGCCCGCGGCTGCCTCGCCCCTGCGGCGTGCGGCCCCGCTCGCACAGCCAGCGAACGACTCGGCACAGCAAAAAACCCTGGCAGTGTGGTGGCACCAACAGGCACATGCAGTGATGAGAGAGCTCCGCGAGCTGGCCACCATCCGCTGCTGAACGCGTTGGGACTGGCAGTGCAGACCTCCCACTATTGCTGTCAGTCACAGATATGCTGCACCTCATGCACCTCTGCATGTCGCAAGCTGCCACTCTGCGAAGGAGGCAGTGCACTCGAGCTATAGGAGGCAGTGCCCTCAGCTCGGGGCGGGAGCGCGCTTGCGGTTGGTGACCGTCACGCCCGCCAGCACGCAGGCCAGCAGCGGCTCCGCCGAGAAGCGGCCCGCCGCCCAGAACACGCCGACCGCTGCGCCCACCACCACTGCCGTGCGCGCGCCCGCCTGCCGCGCCGGATGCCGGCTCTGGCTTGTGACCCTGCGATTGCAGTTGTGCATGAAACAATGCAGGGTGTGCTGGCGGCGCAGGCCGCAGGCCCAACGTAACGGCTCACAACAGGCATGGCGGGCCGCGCCTTAACGCGCATGCCCGCCGCCGCAGGCATCCGCCGCAGCGCCCAGCCGAACGGCCGCGCGGGCAGCGCCATGACGCGGCCGACGAGCGCGCCGGCCGTCACGCCGAGCACGACGCTCGTGGCCAGGCTGGCCAGCGGGCCCGCCAGGCTCGCCAGGCGAATATGCTCGTGCGCGTTGCGCATCACCTGCGCGCGCGGCGTGCGCGCGGTGGATGCGTGACGGGAGCGCGTAAGGTATGCGAGCGCGCTCAATCACGCTGATGCAGATGGCCCCACATGTGCATGAGACCCAACACGGTCTGCTGGAGATACCAGCCACTAGAATACCCATGCTTTATCTGCTCAGTTGTTTGCCACTGGGCCACTAATCTACATCTTTTCATCTACATCTGATAACAGTTTTTGGTGCAGCCAGAACACAGATACACTGACCGGCATGCAGCTGTGAAGACACAAAGCGGGGGACCATGCGTCGACAACCGCACGCACCAGCGCGGACAGCTCGATATTGAGCGAGAAGCAGATGAAGACCAGGACGTCCTTGGTGACAACGACCGCCATCACCAGCGAGCAGTACGGTCCGCGGCCCTCCGTCTCCTTCAGCACCGCAATCTGCGCGCACGCCGCCAGCCTCACAGTTGCGACCTCAAGCAAAAAGACGCATGACCCCATGCCGTGCATATATATACACAGATGCGAAGATGTTTCCAACCCAAGAACTGCTCAGTCCTCCTCCATTCAAAACCTGAAGCTGACGCCACAACAAACAGCTGGGGCGCAAGGCAGCCTCGCAAAGTGCTGACCGCTGTCTCCGCAGAGCACCCACGCAAGCTGGCGACGCTCTTGCCGGTGGCGGGACGGGGCGGCGGCGCGCCATGGACGCGGGCGAGCGCGCGATCGCGAGCGTGGCGGCCATGCTGGCGAAGGTCTGCACGTGCCGCCAGGGCCGGCCGCGCAGCAGCGGCAGCGCCGGCGCGAGCGCCAGCAGCGCCGCGTACACCAGCCCGTAGCTGGCCAGCGACACGCCCAGCGTCACGTACAGCACCTGCGGGCGCGGCGCGCGGGGCGGGTGTTGGGTAGGGTGCGTGTAGGGTGGTACTTGTCCCGCCCGCCCCAGGACCCTGCCAGTGCGGGCGCCCCTGACTACTGCGACTGTGCTCCCCGCTCGGCCAAAGCCTGGCAGCGGGGCGGGTCGGCGAAGCATGCGGCAGTCCTGGGCCGCGCGTCACGTCTAGGGGCCAACGCAGCCGAAGGGGGACCTTGCACCTCCTCTGCTGGCACACTCGCTACACAGCCCGACCTCCCGCTTCCCTCCCCAAGCCGATGACAATGCAGGGGCGCCCCGCGCAGACATGACAGGCACAGAGGGGAGCAGCGCATGCTAGCTTGAGGCTGCGAGCTGCGGCGCCCTTCCGCGCACCTGCCCCCGGATGCGCCGCAGCTCGGCCCACTGCAGCTCCGCGCCCGCGGCGAAGGCTATGACGGCCAGGCAGGCGCGGTCCACCTGCCGTGCGCGGCAAGGCCGCTCGTGCACAGCACAGGCCGGCTCGCGCATGGCGCAGGCCGCCTCGCGCGCAGCGCAGTCCGCGGCATGCGCAGTGCACGCCAGGTGCGAGCCTCGCGCCCGGCGCCGGGGCGCGTGCGCCTGGGAACCCAAGGCGCCGGCCGCCTTCCCAGCATTGTGCATGGCGGCCAAGGCAGGCGCGGCGCCGCAGGCTGGGGTCACAGGGAGCCCCAAGCGGGAGCGGCGGGGTCTGCGGTCGGCGCGCACGCACCACGGCCAGGCTCGGCAGGCCCTCAGCCCGCAGCAAGTTGAGCCCAAAGGGCCCCACGAGCACGCCGCCCAGCACGTAGCCGGTGATGAGCGGCAGGCGCAGCGCCTGCAGGCAGGCTTTGCACGGCTCAGTGCGCTCGGCAGCGAGCGACACAGACCAGGCAGGCTCCGCGTTCGGCGGCTTTGTGGTGCTGGCTATTCTCACCCAGAATAGCCATCACCACAGCGTTTAGCCGCTCGCGCTGCCAGGCTGATAACCAGAGCCGAGGCGCGCGGTCGGGCAGGCACCTGGGCCAGGCGCCCGGCGGTGAGGAGCGCCGGCGCCAGCATCGCCAGGACGCACAGGTGCAGCGCCACGGCTGCCATCGCGGCCAGAGTGCTGCGCCCGGGTCAGTGCGTGCTCAAGCGCAGCCATGGCTGCCCATCGATCATGCTCGTGGCCGCGAGCTTGTCAAGAGGCGTGGGGTTTCCCCGACTCCTGCCTCCATCTGCCAGCACGTGCGCCTACAGAAGCTCCGCCACTGTGTAGCAAGCGCCTGGCAGGCAGCGCTGATTTCCCAAAGCTTGTGTTACAGCGTGTGCTGCGTGGTCAGCTAGCACTACCAGCTTCTGTCTTGGTCTGCCAGAATTATTGCCGAGCAAGATGTCTGTACAGGCCTGCTTTCACGGGGTGGCTCGGACAGCAGGACCTACCTGATGCGCAGCACAGCAGGAAACCTCCCTCGGACGACCAAGTGCAACAGTGCAAGAGGGCGAGTGAGGGCGACTGGGTCACTAGAGCGAGCTCGAGAGTGCCGCCCGGGCAGCAGCGCATGATTGTCTGGTGCTGTGAGCGCTGGCTTGTGCTGCATGAAGCGCCCGCCCAGATGTCTAAGTCCAGAGACCGCCTGAGCTGAGCACAGTCCAGATGCCTACAAGCGTCACGATACCAGACACTGGTTTTGTGGTAGATGGATTCAGGCATCCGCCGGGGCCGCTTGTGAGTGCATACTTCCTCACGCACGCGCACGCAGGTATGCAGCACCCACACTGCGCGCAAAGGCATCCTCAACAGCTTCACTGGGTTCATACTGGTGTGCTCTGCGCGCGCCAGACCACTATGCAGGACTAAGTGACACATGGCGTTCGGGCATCATCTACTGCAGGCGTGCCTCCAGCGCCTGTATTTATAGAGGCTGCAGTTGTGTGTTCAAGCGGAGGTGCTGCTACAGACACTGTGCAGCCCCAAGAGTGCGCGACGCGCCACGCGTGCTGACCGCCTTGCATGGCTGCTCGGCAGTGAGGTCACGGCGCGCCTGGCGGTGGCGATAGTGCAAGTCAGCCCGGACCTGCTGCGGCCGCTGCCTATGAACACGCCGGTGACTGTGCAAGGCGCGCGCCCCTGCTGTGCTGTTCACACCGTGGGTGCCCCACTGGAGCCTCAGGAGGCTGCTGCAGCACCCCACCTCAGGCTTGCCCCCCGTGCATAGTTGCTGGTCTGTTCTGTACATGAGAACACAGCCTGGTGTGATTAAGTGATCCGCCCCGGCTCCGCGGGGCCCCCTGACGCTCGCGGTCCCGACTACAGTCCGGGGCACCAACGTGCGGCAGGCAGCGCGGGGCGCCGGGCGGCGCCGGCGCAAGTGACGCTGGCGGCGCGCGCGACGCGCGCCCTGCCCTTCACCTAACCCACAACATCGCGCGCCAGGCCTGTGCGGGCCGGTGGAGGTGACGCTGGTGGACGCCAACCACTGCCCCGGCGCGGCGCAGCTGCTGTTCGCGCTGCCGGGCGGGCGGCGCTACGTGCACGTCGGCGACTTCCGCTTCCACGCGCGCATGCTGGCCGACGCGCGCCTGGCCGCCTTCCAGCGCGCGGACGCGCTGTACCTGGACACCACCTACTGCAAGCCCGCGCACTGCTTCCCGCTGCAGGCGCGCGGTCGCGGCCGCGCGCGCGCGCGCGCCACCGCCCCTGCTGCGCCGCCCGGGCGCCGCCTTGCTTGCACGCCAGCCGCATCGTCCCGCTGCATGCGCGCTCCTGCGCGTCCCGCCCGTGCCGACGCGCGCCGTCGCCGGCGCGGCCGCGGAAGCGCGCGCAGAGCATGCTCGCTGGTGGGCCTGCGCATGTGCGCGCCGCTGGCACGCGCACCTGGCTCCGCGCATTTCGGTGCACTGTTGACGCCTGGCGTGCGGGACGGCGCGCGTACAGGAGGATGCGGTGGAGTATGTGGCGGCCACGCTGCACAGGCTCATGAAGGAGGCGGAGGCCGAAGGCATCCGCCGCCTCTTCCTGATCTCGGTGCGCGCCCGGAGGCCCCTGCGCGCTGCCACTCAGCTTTGTTGGACAAATGGCACGAAACCCATAGAGATTGCTTCGTAAGACATCATGAGATTAGCCAGCTCTGGCCGAGTTGCCGCGCTGGCTCGCCGCCCCTGGCTCGCAAGGCGCTGCACCCGCCCGCGCTGCTCTGATCCAGCGTGTGCTGGGGGTTGGCGCTCCAGACGTACGTCATCGGCAAGGAGCGCGTCCTCGTGGAGGCGCGCGCCCGCGCCCCCCCCGCCTCGACACGCTCTGCCACACACCCAGAATCAGATTTTGTGCTGAACACCTTGTTGTACTGGAAACCCTGTTGAGCAGGCACGGAGCCCGGCAGGTGCACCGGAGGTGCAAGTGCCCGCTGTACGTGCCGGAGCGCAAGCTGGGCATCATGCGCTGCCTGGACTGGCCGGGTGCGGCCCACACCTTCTTCGTGCGCTTGCTTGGGCTGCTGCTGCGTCCAGCACGTGCCGCGCCGCCTCGCTCGCTGGCCTCGCGGCCGCTGAGTGCCCGGCGGCGCTCGTTTTTTAGAACGCCCCTGTGGCTCTGTTCGACGCGCGCTTGTAGGTTGTCAACCCGCATTGTCATCTTTATTCTTTTTTGGCCTCCAACAAAGCGCGGAGCTTGCAGGGCCTGTGCTCCATGCTAGCATGCTGTAGAGTACCCACGGGCATGCACTCCGCACGCAGACATCGACATCGAGGAGCTCTTTACCTCTGACCCGCAGGCGACGCTCGTGCACGTCACCGGCTGGGGCGTCTTGGGTGCGCGGCTGGCCGAATCAGACCCGTCGTCGCACAGCCTGACACAGCCGCCTGCAGCTCCTGCCAGGAGGGCGGCGAGGGTGTCCCGTCCCAGGGCCGTTGAACAGCGCGGGCGTGAGTATGAAGTGTGCGCGTGTACAGATAATACGTGTACGCATACTCAGTTTGTGCACAAAACGCAGGGCTCTCATCCGGGGCAACCTCGTCGAACACCTAGCCTGCACTGCTGCATGCGCTGCACGCGCCGCCTGAGAAGGGGTCACTCTGCGTGTAGGCGAGGCGTTCCCCTTCTTCAAGCCCAACTTCACGCGCATGGAGTCCTACCGGGCGGACATGGGCGCCGACGACGTGAGGCGCCCACCGCTTGCTTGTAGCATATTGTCTATGAAGCGCCTGTAAAGCATGTATCTTTGAAGCACAGCCCGTGTGATGGTTATATGTTCGAGTGTGATATCCTTGCACTTGCTTCCCATAGAAATAGGGCCTGAGTGGATCCTGCTCAAGTGGTCTGTGTGACTCAACGTGGCGCGGGATGAGGGCCCAGGGAGGCACGACGTGCACTGCTCGGCTGTTGTCCTTTGCACTTTTGCCCCCTACGCTTGCCCGTGCATCAGCCATCGTGCTAACATGCCCCGCTGTGAGGCGCGAGCAAGCGCGCCCGGAAGCGCCTGCCAGCAGGCGAAGGGCGGGCGGCGAGCGCCGCCCCTCCGGCCTGCGCTCAGGCGCGGCGCCGGCGCGCCGGCGCGCGCAGGTCGTCGGCGTCGTGCCGACCGGCTGGACGTTCCAGATGAAGAAGGCGGCGTACCCCGTGCGCTCCAAGGGCGCCGCGCACATCCACCTCGTGCCCTACAGCGAGCACAGCAGCTTTGCCGAGCTGCAGGAGTACGTGCGCTTCATGCGCCCCGTCCAGGCGCGCCCCCGGCCCCTCCCCTAATCCTAACCCTACTCCGCCGCGCCGTGCCCGCTGGGCCTGCGCCAGGCCCTGCGCCAGGCCCTGCGCCAAGATCCGGGCGGGCGGCCAGGGCCGCGCTCGCCGTGCACGCCGTGGCCGCCGGGCGGTCGCGCGGCTGGGCAGCCCAGGGCGCGCTATTGCATGGCGCGCGCGGCGCCCAAGCCTGTCCGCGGCGCAGGTGGTCCCGACGGTCGGCGTGGAGGGCGCGGACGGCGAGCGCAAGCTGCGCGCGCAGCTGCGCCACTTCCGCCACCTGCTCGACGCGCCGGGCGCGGGCAAGGCCGCGTTTGCGCGCCTGTGGGGCCGCGCCGGCACCCGCGGCGGCGGCGGCAGTGGCGACGCCGACCAGGCCGCTGCCGACGCTGTGGAGGCCGCGGACGAGGCCGCCGCGGACGCGGCGGACGAGGCGGCGGCGGCGGCGGAGGAGGCCGCCCAGGGCGCGGGCGGGGCTGCGCCGGCGCCCGAGGCGGCGGGTGCGGCAGCGGGCGGGGCGGAGGGCGCGCGCGGCGCTGCCGCGGCTGCTGCCGCGGGCGCGGCGGGCGGCGGGCTGCTTGAGCGCGGCAGCGCCAGCGAGGCAGAAGGCAGCGGCTGCGGCGAGGCGGCGGCCGCGGCGCGGGCGACCGCGGACGATGACGCGGTGTCAATCAGCAGCGACGGCTCCGCGCCCGGCGCCGCCGCAGCCGAGCCCCAAGCGGGGCTCCGCGGCGCCAGCAACGGCAGGGGCGGCGCCGCCAGCGCGACGGAGGCCGCCGCGCTGGAAGCCGCGCTGGCCGCCGCTGGCGGCGCTCGCCCAAACGGCGGCTGCAGTGATGCTGGCGCAGGGCCGCCGGATGGCGCAGCGGGCGGGGCGGGCAGCGGCGGGCACCACAAACATGGCAGCGGGGCGGGCAGCAGCGGGGGGCACGAACACGGCGGCGGGGATGATGCACTGGCGCAGTTGCGTGGCGTGCTGGGCGGCGGCCTGCCGGCGGCGGCGGCCGAGGCGCTGCTGCGCGCGGCCGACGGCGACGTCGGCCGCGCGCTGAACGCGCACTTTGAGGCCGCGGCCGGCGCGGCGCGCGGGCCGCACGCCCCGGCTGCCGGGAGGACAGCGGGCGGCGCGGGCGTCGGCGGCGGCGGCGCGCCGCCGGGCTCGCCGCGCGGCGTCGTGGCGCAGCGCGCGGGCGCGGACCGCAAGGCGGCCGACGCCGCGGCCGACGGCAGGAAGCGCAAGGCTGCGCCGCCGGCCGCCAAGGGCGCCAGGGGCGGCGGCAGCGGCGGCGGCGGCGGCGGCTCCAAGAGGGCCAAGCTGAACGCGTCGCAGCGCGCAATAACCAGTTTCTTTGCAGCCTCGCCCAGAGCGGGCGCTGCCGTCAAGGCGGAGCTCGTGGAGGAGGATGGCCGTGGCATGGCCGCAGCGGCGCCCGCAGCTCCACGCTCGGCAGCCGCCAGCGGCATGCCCGTGAAGCGCGAGCGGGAGGCGGCAGACGCGGCGGCGCCGCGCCCTGGGCCCTCGCCGGGGCCGAGCCGGGCAGGGGCGCCGGCGCTCAGCGACGGGGATGCGCAGCCTGCCCCCGCGCCCGGAGCCGCGCTCGCTCCCAAGCCCGAGCCGAGGCCCGGTGAGCCGCAGCCGCACGTGCAGGCCGGGGCGTGTTTGAGCGCGGCGAAGCTCGAGGCAGGCCTGGAGCAGGCAGCGGAGCGGGCTGCAGCGTGCGCCCAGGCAGGGGCGCCGTCGGGGCGCGTGAAAGGGGAACCCGGCGCGGAAACAGCCGGGGCTGCTGCTTCGACAGACCCGCAGCCTGGCGCCGAAGGCGGAGCGCCCGCGGAGCCAGGCAAGACCGGAGCAGCTGTAAAGCCCGAGCGAGCGGCTGTGAGGCCGGGACCGGGCGCCCCGGCCGAGGCGACGGGGCCGGTGAAGGCGGAGGAGGGCACTGGAGGCAAGGAGCCAGCCGCGGCACCGCGTGGCGGCGGCAAGGTGGCGTCGGCGGCGGCGGCGGGCGCGGGCGCGGACGCGCTGGCGGCGTGGGCGCCCGGCAAGCCCGCGCCGTACCTGCATGTGGCGCGGACCCTGCGCGTGCGCGGCCCGCTCAGGATGCGACTTAAACCGGTCAGTGGGGCGGCGCGGGGCTCGCGCACGCACCGCATGCTGCACAGTGCCAGAGCTGGACGTCGCCCACGCTTGCGCCGGCGTCCGCGTGCTGCTGCTGTGGGGAGCTGGCCGTTCCCGGCCGGGGTCACACCGCTTCCAGATGACTGGGCTCGTGGGCGCGCAAGCGCCGCTTGGATGAGCTGCTGAGCCACATGATCGCGACCCTCGAGAACGGAATCAGGAGCTTCAAGGAGGCGACAGAGGGTAAGGAGAAGGCCTGCGCGCCTCTCCCGCCAGCCCTAGAGATGGACGGACAGGCTGCCGAGCAGGGGAGCGCCTGGCAGTCGGCATGCCGGCCGCGCCGGCAGCTGTCGGCTGCCAAGTGCCGACTGCCAGGCACTCCCCTGCTCGGCAGCCTGTCCGTCCCTCTCCAGGGGCACCGTGGCCGGTGGAAGAGGCGCGCGGGCCTTCCCCTCGGCCTCTGCTGCCTCCTTCAAGCTCGTGATCCCATCCTCGAGGGTCGCAATCGTGTGGTCCAGCAGTCGTGCATCTGTTGGTGTTCGCGTGGGCGCGCGCACACCCGCCAGGGCGATGCCGAGCTGGCCAGCCTGCTGCAGCGTCGATCAGGCGCGCACGCCGGGGTGACATGGCCCTCAGGGGTTGTGAGCCCTGCCGCGCACCCGGCATGCGGGGCGCGCGCGCGCACAGGACATGGAGGCGACCACCAAGCGCCTGCTCAAGGACGACCTGCTGGTCGCCATGTTCCGCGCGGTGCTGGAGCGCACGCCGGGTGCGGGCCCCAACCCTGCCCCCAGCCCCACCGTGTGCGCCTACGCGCTCCTGCCTCTGCGCTGCTGAAGGACGCGGACCTGCTGTGGGCAGATCTGCGAGCGT
>JAABUP010005780.1_pt1 | contig 18408 bp, 18 predicted proteins | sample 5559201 | NCBI WGS metagenome assembly JAABUP01 (sample SAMN10711887, study PRJNA513373) | rock metagenome | isolation source: Antarctica rocks | place: Antarctica
TACACAAACTCCAAACAATTGACACAAGTTTTGACAAGCCTTGTTGCTCCTGCAGCTACTGGCAAAAAAGCGACAAGCCGTTACCGGTACGGTACCAAAAGCCGGCTGAAGCTGCATGAGCTATCCCTGCCAAATGCACCTGCCAAGCAGCAGCGTAAAGGCACACCAGGCATGAAGCAGCCAGCAGCAGTCGGGAGCAAGCAGAAGCCAGCAGGCAAAGCAACTTCGAAGAGGTAGTCCCAAAGACTGAGGGGGAAGCGCAAGCCGCCCAAAAGGCAAAAGCAGAACAACACGCGCACCAGAATGCCTGCTGAAGACCAGAGAGATGGGTTGGGTGTGCTGGCTGCTGCAGCAGAATTTGACGAGGTGGATGCATCAAGCTTTGAAGTGAGTTGAATATAATGACAGTTGTTATGGGTCTGCTTGTACCTTAGTGGTCCTGTGTGTACCTTGTGAGAGCATGTTCCAGAGAGCACATCTCCATGCAGTCTATCACGTTGCATCTGCTTCAAACTTCACCTGTCATAGCTGACCATGCGGCAAAGGTCTGAACAATAAACAAGTACTGAGTTGGCTAATTGTTGTAACAAACACCCAGGCCTGTCACCATATGTACAAGTGCCTGATTTATACTGGCTTCTTGTGCAGGCTGAGATCAGCAGTAGTGAAACTGATGAGGATGAAGATTCACCAGAGTTGTACGACAGTGATCTTGGCGGAGATTGAAGGTGCGACTGGCGCAGCAGTGGCTTCTGTTGTATTCTGCCAGTAATGTGCCGATAATCAAAGCAGAAAGGGGTGGAGTTCAGCTGTATGTATGCGGTACTGCATCAGTGCTAGTGTCACATTTGCTTATGCATGTGTGATAAGGCCTGTACTCTACATGCATATGTATAGTATGCCTGCAAGTTCTTCCTGCATACTTTGCTGCTAAGCCTGGAGGCTCAAGCATTGCGCATGACTGATTGCTGGGATGTTATGTCAGTGAGGTAGGTGTCAGGAAATGCTGAAAGGTTCATCTGCAGTGTGTATGCTATTGTCTGCTTGGATTTGGTAGTTAGGACGGTTTTCAGGTACTTGGGACGGTTTTCAGGTACTTAGGACGGTTTTAATAATAATAATAATAATTAAAACGCTTTCCAGCTCATGATGAGCTAGGTACGTGCAGGACAAGTCTTGTCTCTCCAGAGCAGCCTGTCTTGCGCATGCCTATAAGGCCTACTAATACGACAGTTTTGACAATAACGTAATGCAACATCATTGAAACTAGACCTAGGGCGGCCAGGTGGGCGAAGCCCCTTGACTTCACCAAACAAAAGCTTCTTAGGCAATCTATCGTTAGGCATCCTGAAAACATGACCTAGCCACCTGAGTCTTTTGCCTTGCAGCTGAGACTCCACAGATAGGGTGTTGCACCTATTCAGTATGACGACATTTGGCACATGTGGTATATTGTGAGATTAAGCAGCTGAAACTATTTAACTATTATAGCCCTTTCCATCCGTGAACTGACAATAAGAGGGGAGGCTATATGACTCATTCATGCTGGAAAGTCGACAATGTATTGTTGCCAATTGTTCTGGGTGCACTATGAGACGCAGCTGTGATGTGCATTTGGGTTCGTCACAAAGACACAGGGGAGCCCTCTCGAATACCCCGGGGGCACCCCTCAGGTTCTGGGGTCACGTGCAGAAGCGCGTTTTGCTTGGCTGGACTGGCCACTCAGTTGCGTTCTGATTGTCGCTTCAGCACCCGAAATGGTTGACAAGAGCGCTTTCACAGTAACGAAGGTGCGCTGATCACTTCGTCTGGACTGCTGCCGTATACCGACGGAAGCTGCGATCTGACCTATGCAAGAGTGTGCCTGTGCAGCTGTATCGCGACTGCCTTCGCCTCGCTGATTACGTAGGCACGAAGGTACAGGCGCTTGGTATCTAAGATATCATGTTGGTTCTCTTGCCCAAATGTATGATGAACAAGCTGGGATAGGCTCTGCACAGTCTGGTGACTTGGCGAGTGGCTTGAGGGTCACTATCTTGCATAACAAACTGAATTAAGTGTGTGCAGGGTGGAAACGCGGCTGTTATCAAGAAACAGGTACAACAACAATTCCAGCGCAACGCCACCGAGACCGACCCCACCAAGGTACGAGCCTTGACTGTGGCGGCAGGTCTGCAGTTTGTTTGGAATTCTTGCCGCTAGAGCTGGACTTCTTGCCGCTTAAGCCTACTGTAATGCAGATAACAGAACAGAAAGACGCTGCCGTTCGTGGACTCAGCAACTACATGTTTATGGAAGCACAGCGCATGGCCAAGGTGTGCTTCTTATCAATAGGCTCCCCTCTCTTTGTTTGCTGAAAGCTAATGGTCTCCTGCATAGTGCCAACTCCTGTTGCTGCTACGTGCTGCAGGAGGATGTGAGCAGCAGTCCCACAGACAAATTCGATGGTTGACAGGCAGCACAATACAGGTATATAATGGCCAGTATGCTCAATCAGCTCATGCATTGTTGCTAGCATTCTAAGCCATTGGCAAACTCTGTGTCTTGAGCATCATCTGCACTGATGGCATTCACAGTCCTTACCTTGTGCCCATTGTCGATTATGCTGCAAGCTTCTTCACAGCCTTGCTTTACTGCAGGCTTCCTCTGCAAAGCGTTCTTAGTAGCACAGCATCAGCAACATACATAGCATTGGGGGCATGGCAAATTTTCAGCCCATTTCCAAACACACAATGTCCAGCTTGTGGGTCTGTGCAAGCAGACAAAGCTTCAAAATATCCCACAGAGCAGACAGGCAATCTCAGCCTGCAGGCAGACCTCAACAACACCACCAGCGCTGTCAATGCCAAGCAGCAGCTCAGCAAGCAGTCAAAACAGACTTCTCATCCCCGCATCAGCAGCAGCAGCAGCTATCATTGGACCTTGACACAGCCAATGCTGCAGAGCAGGCTTCCATGGATGAGATAGCTCAGATCATGGCAGCCAAGCTAGAGCAGCAAGCACGCCTCATGCCTCCAGACATAGACCAAACCCTTGGACTTGATGCTGACCCATCCCTGGATTGGCAGAATGCTGGTTTGTCCTTGGAGGATGATGAGGAGGCATCAGCCAGCAGCCCACCAGCACCTCAGCAAGTCAAGCCTGGCAGCAGAAGGGCTCTGAAGCGTGGTGATAAACCCAGAACCAAGGAAATACCCTTCCAAGATCTACCCAAGGTGGCCATTGTCGGCCGGCCCAATGTCGGCAAGTCTGCCCTCTTCAATCGTATCACAGGCAGCGCCACAGCCATTGTGTATGACTACCCCGGCGTAACCAGGGACAGGCTGTACACTCGTGCCTATTGGGGTAACACTGAGTTTGTGGTAGTCGATACCGGAGGTCTCATGGGTGATGCATCAAAGCTTGATGCCGATATCTCTGCTGCTGCCATGCATGCCATTTCAGCCGAGGGCTTACCAGAGGCCATAGAGAGGCAAGCAGCAGCGGGGGTAGCAGAGGCAGATTGCATTGTGCTGGTCATGGATGGGCAGACAGGGCTGACTGCCACAGATCAGGAGATTGTCTCCTGGCTGCGGCGCAGTCACCCCAAGAAGCCTGTCATGCTTGCCATCAACAAGTGTGAGAACCCTCAGAAGGCTGACATCCAGGTACCTACACCTGCTGTGTTGGGCTTCTAAAACGGCTTATGTCACATTTGTCAAAACTCACACCTGCAGCTATGGCATGAAACAGGTACAGTTACCCATGCAGTGTACAACACTTGATACCAGCAGCTTGGTACAGCCAACCTGCCTGCCACAGTCACTGCATCCATGCATTTGTGCACATGACTTTGATGACCACGCAGTCAGCCAAAGGCTCATCAAGTTTGGCAATCCTGTCGAAAGATCAATGGAATTCATCACCCCTGCAACCATACATCTGCTCATGCAGGCGGCAGACTTCTGGACTCTGGGTCTGGAGCCGATTGCGCTTTCTGCTATTAGCGGCAGCGGCACAGGCGAGCTCATGGAGCAACTGGTCCATTCCTTGCCACCACCCAAGTCTGAAGAGCACGTGCCAGAAGGTGCAGAGCCACTGGCTGTGGCCATTGTGGGTCGCCCCAATGTTGGCAAGAGCAGCTTACTCAACTCTTTTGTTGGGAGAGAAAGGTCCATTGTCTCTAGTATGAGCGGCACAACTAGAGATGCCATTGACACGGATCTGGTTTTGCCTGATGGGCGGGCCTTCAAGCTGATTGACACTGCTGGTATCAGGAAGCGGGTGGCAGTCTCAGCCTCCAAGGATGGCGCAGAGCCCCTGTCTGTGGGTCGTGCTCTAGCAGCCATCCGCCGTTCTGATCTGGCTGTGCTGGTCATTGATGCTGTGGAGTGCACCACGTCTGGTCATTTTGCAGTTACCACGCAGGACTTCAGGCTGTGTGAGATCATCGCTGCTGAAGGCCGCGCATGTGTCATTGTGGTCAACAAGTGGGACTGCATCAAGGACAAGAGTAACAAAACCATGGAAGAGTACAGGACTGATGTGCTGGCTTCCCTGCGGCCCATTACATGGGCCACTGTTGTCTTTACCAGCGCCACAACTGGTCAGAGGGTCAGTAAGGTGCTGGATGCTGCAACAGAAGCTGGCAAAGAGCATGGGCGGCGAGTGTCAACTGCAACAATGAACATGGTTTTGCAAGAGACTCTAGCTTGGAAGTCACCTCCTACTGGGAAAGGCAGTCAAGCCAAGAGAGGACGCATTTACTATGTCACGCAAGCTGCCACTAGGCCACCCACTTTTGTGTTCTTTGTGAATGACCCTAAGCTCTTCACTGATGATTATAGGCGCTATGTTGAGCGTCAGCTCAGGGACAATGTTGGGTTTGCTGGTACACCTGTTAGAATGTTTTGGAGGGGCAAAGCCGCAACCTCACCCTTGGGCACCTGACAGGCTTTGTTGCCATCACAATTCAGATTTCTGTATGCTTTGCTAGCAGTTGACGTTCAAACGGTCGTGTTCGTGATGATGTTCCACCAAGATGCATTCAGAATAGGTCTGTCTTGCGATTTTTACTCGTTACTGATTTGAAAACATGTCGAGAACTGCACTCAATTGGCAGGGTTTCCCGCCATCACGGTGTTGTTACTAGCTGCTTGATTGATCTGTGTGCTGTTGTTGTGCTTATGTACTAAACATCATGCAAACACGCTCCTTATCATACGTTGAGCGTCAAGCACGCTTGGGACTTAAGCACATTGTGACATGGTGTGACACTGCCTGCAAGTGTACGAGGGTATAAAGACTTAGCCTTGTCCAGAGCAGTGTCAGCTGCTATGATACATGTACGCAGCAGCCTCTGCAACAGGCCTCCAAATTATTGGTGTTGAATGCTGCTAGACGTGTGCAATAAGCTGCTGAAGTCCACAGGCAAGCTGTTGCATACAAACAAGTCGCAACTGACAAACAGCACACACGAGGGACAGCTTGTACCAATGTATGCATCACATCCATGTGCTACTGTTTGTACTCAAGACACACAGAAAGGTAACAAAGACTTTTATGATGACATCTGCAGCGGCTTGGCAACATTTCTGGAGCATATTGAGTGAACAATCACAGATGGTCACAGCAAAACTGATACCAGTCAACTTCCTGTATCACTCTGCAAATGCAGTTGTCTGTCTCTCTACTCAGCATAGCAATATGTTACCTCACAACAGAAAACATCAAAAACTCTGGAGACACAAATCCAACATCATGAGCCATCAGACGCTGGACAGTGTCTTGTCTTGGGCCAAATACCTTTACTTGCCGAATGTGAGTGTCTCGCCCATTCTGGTGATTGCTGATAACTGCCAGCTGGACAAAGTAAGCTTTGAGGGGCTCACTGCGGCAGAATACAAATCCTTGTACTGTTGCTGCAAGTGTTAATTCAAGATACATGTGATTGGCAAGTTGAAGGATCATTGGAGGCAATCCGCGTACTTCTTGCGGAATCTCAAACTCTTTCTGCACATTATGCTAGGATATATGCAATTTGGCAAAGTAAACTGCAAGCAGAATGTTGCCTGATGCACAGCTTGAGTCACCTGACTTCTGGGACTTGTAAGGGAATGTTGACCCAGCCTGTGGGTTCCTCCATCTCAACAGTCTTGATTGGCCTCAAGTCATCATAACTTGTGCCTGCGCTGACTGACACCTTGTTTGGTGTATAGCTTTCATCCAGCTTGTAGTCCAAGTATACAGCAAGTGACTGCAAGCGCACCTGCACAGATAACAGAGTGCACTGGTAAAACCAAAACACAGCTTGTAGTTGGAAGCTAGACTGTGCTGGGTATGCCATAACTGGGGTGCAGGGACCGCCTCTGACCTTCTTCTGAAATTGAATGTTGATCAGGTGAGGTTGAGAACCATCTGATTGCCAGTAAGTGTCGTCTCGATCATCACAGAGCAGTTCAACACCATTTCCAGGCTTTGCACTGGTCACGCTCCACACTGCAAGCTTGCCAATGTCCCGACAACTTTTGTCAACTGACAGCTGAGTCTTGTTGCTTGCACTCTCTGCAACAGTGTGTCATCGTGAACACTGATCCAACATACAAGTCTGGCCGCGAGAAACGGGATGAGCAAGTTGTCTGGCTCGATCACCTGCCATGCAAAGCTGATCACTTTCTGGTTCACTGGCACATCATCAATGGGCAACACAAACAACGGCCATCCCACTCTGATCGCTTGGGGAGCCTCGATGTCTAAGCATGCAGCAGATCGGAGCTGCAAGTAGCTGCAGCGCGCAGCACGATCGGAGCATCATGTGGCTCCATGTGGGAATTCAAAACGGCTATGGCTGCGAGTTCCGTTCAAGGTGCCAAGGGCCAAAATTTGATAGCTACGACATGCGCAAGCGTCGAATCATTGATTGATCGCTAACTCATTGTGGACGCGCGCATGTACCAGTGATATGTGCCATGACTTTGCGAAGCTATAGCAATACGTCCTCTGTGCGCTGTGGAGTTAACCCGTGGGCAATCCCAAACCTCGCAAGCACCAGAAGTTGGGCTGCGAAGCATTTCAGGGGTGTTCTGGGTACTTGGGACCATCACAAAGCACGCGCCAGTCTATGGCAACCAACACCATATCAATGGGCGCCCTTAAGGGAAAAAGCACAAGACTTGCCAAGCGAAGCTCTGGAACGAAAGGATTTTGGCAAGTTTGTTCAATTTTTCCGGCAAGCATCGCCGTATATCGAGGGTCATCGAGGGCGCACCTTTGTGGTAGTAATCCCTGGGGAGGTAAAGCTATGCTCTGACAAGCCTGTTGAACGTTACTCCATATGCATGCCTTATGCCTTTGAATCAATTGTGAATGCAGTCTCCCAGATGTTGTGTGATTTCTTGCAGGTGATTCTACACAGACACCTGCTGCAAACTCTGCTGGAAGATATTCAGCTGCTTCATGGTAAGCTTTTTTTAGCAGTTGTATATTCTTAAACAACTGTTACATTTTCTGGTCTGAAATTCCTATCTCGAGACACCAGGCACATCTGCGTCGATCATTTTTCAACCATCTGGCATGCTCTCGCACAGAACTGGGATGTCGACTTGTTGTTGTGCTTGGTGCCAAGACCCAAATAGACAATTATCTAAGCATGCGAGGATTGGAGCCAAAGAATGTAAAGGGGTACCGCATTACTGATGAAGATGCAATGCTGGCAGCAATGGAGGCAGCAGGCACCTCCAGAATGCTGGTGGAAGCTCAGCTGTCCAAGGTACAACCAATAAAGGGCCCCCTGCATATAAATGTGTCATCCTCCTTTGCTTGATGTTGTCACAGCTATGCATGGTATGCATGCACCAGCCTTGCTGCTTATACCATGCATGCACCATGCCTGCAGCATTACTTGTGAGGCACTCTACCATGGGGGTTACAACACACCCAAAGCTATTGCTCAGCATTGGCTGGCATCACGTGCAAGCTGCCAGCCTGCATTGCAGTACACTCATTTGCCGTGCATACTTGCTGATTAGCTCACATGTATGGTATTGTTTCACCTTGCATGCTTCTTGGTGTCATGCATGCTGTAGCACCAGTCTGGTCAGGTCTGACACATGCAGCAGTCACAAAGCACACCTTCTTACACAACGCAGGCGCCAGCTGTCTCTGTCATACGGCGCCACACGCGCAGCTCCAATACCTCCGATGAGTTTCATTTTGCACCAGCACTGCGAGTGGTCAGCGGCAACTATGTCACCAGCAAGAGGAGGGGCGTAGTGGACGGCGTTGACTTTGGCAGTACCGGCAGTGTACGCTTTGTACAGCATGAGGCAATACACCAGCAACTAGATCTAGGCCATCTGGTCTTGCTATCCAACCTGGGCTACAGTGCATCTGGAGAAGTGCTCAACTGCAATACTTTCGATGTGGCCACCCATGCTGCCATAGAGCTCAAGGCTGACAAGATCATGTGCATTACTATGGACGATGTCAAGTCCCTGAACATGCCGCAGTGGTTGTCACTGGGCGATGCTGAGGCGCTCATCAGTGAGCGACTGGCCGGGGTTGGCAGTGACATAGCTTGCAGCATAGATGAGACCTGTCCTAGCTTGGACGGCACAGCAGCCGGAGCTATGAATTCCGCAACTCCGCCAGTGTATTCCAACAATGGCAATGGTAGCAGCCCACCAGATCAGGCTTATTTGGTTAATGGCAGCAGCAATGGCGCAATGGGCAGTGTAAGGCATCAGACTCTTGCAGAGGTAGAGCTAGATATGGACTGCTGGCAGGCCTTGAACTTCCCCAATGCCATCCTGACGGCGGTTGTTGGCTGCAAAAGTGGAGTGAAGCGGGCGCATCTTGTGGATGCTCGCCAAGACGGAGGCTTGCTGCTCGAACTGTACTCCAGGTGTGCTCATCATTGTTGCACACTCATACCAAGCTGCCTTGTCTTCTTGCCTGACTGCAGGCAACGCTGCCACCAAGAGTCTCCTGCCCTACACTACCAGTCGCAGCGAAACATCATTGATGCACGTCTACATCTTTTATGCATATCACCCTACCCGCGCACTACCAGTTCAAAGTATGCTGTGCACATACAGTTAGATGCACTGAGCTCATCAAAATCTGCGCAAACCTTCTTCACTATAGGATCAAGCCACACCTGAAGGAGTATGAGCAGTACTGCTTTGGTTGTGTCTACACCTGGAGAACAGTTGTGTCTACACCTGGAGAACAGTTGTGTCTACACCTGGAGAACAGTTGTGAGGTTTGCAGGGATGGTGTTGGCACCATGATATCCACAGACTTCTACCAAGGCATCAGACCAGCTCAGCAGGTGGACCTAGACTCTATAGAGGGCTTGTTGAGGCCCCTGGCTCAGGCTGGGGTCACAAAAGCCCGCTCAAGAGAAAGCCTGATGCGCGACCTGCAAAGCTTCACTGTCTTGGAACGAGAGTCAGAGGTATTAGCACTCATCATCTCACACTGCACCAGTGGCACTCATTGTCATTTCCTTCATGCTCTTGGATGCCTGGCTTACAAAAATTGCTGTCAATGCATGTTCATTAGGAGGTGTAGCGTGCAACCAGTGTCAATGTCTTGAAACGCACATCAAAAGAGCTGGCATGCTTTTGTTGAGCATTTGAATGCAGAACATGCAAAGAAGAGAGGCTGTGGGTATTTGCAGTCAAATATTTAAGGCATAAGAGTGCACTGAGGTCCTTAAGATACCAGCTTTGTGTGACAGCAGAGAGTACTGTTGATTGTTGCTGAGAAGCCCTGCAGCAAGTGGGCCTGTGACTCTATGATGCAGGTGTTGGCATGTGTCCTGCTGCAAGACTTGGGCTCGTCAGCAGATGGAGCCAAATGTGGCGAGCTAGCTGCATTTTGTGTGCACCCTAGTCATCGAGGTTCAGGACGTGGAGACAGCCTGCTAGACTATGTTGAGCAAAGTGCTAGAATGCGCGGCATACAGCGTCTAGTCTTGCTCACAACGCGTACAGCGGATTGGTTCATGCAGAGGGACTTCAAATCAGCAGGCTGTGCGCATGAAAGCCATGTATTGCCAGAGTCTCGTAGGCAAGCTATTGATCCAGCTCGCAACTCACAACTGTATTGCAAGGAGATTGTAGCGTTGAATGACACAGTGCAAGCAGCGCCGGCGGGGAAGCGAATCGGTTTCTGATGAAATGATGTTGGCTTGCTGAGATGTGTCTGGTGAAGTGTGGTGTGTGATGTATTACTAGTGTTGTCACTTGCTATTACATAATTGTGGCTTGATTGTGGTTTTTACACTGTTGATTGGTGAGGTTGCATGCAGCTGGCCCATGCTTTTTTCCAAGTACAGATTATTTCATTACAGGCAATACATCTGCATATGAGTTAGGACAAGTTGACCTTGGTAAAGTCAGGCTCAACGCAAGACCTTTGAAGTCTTGTCATTAGTTGTTTGGTGCCTGTTTATGCCATAGGCAAGCAGGAGACGTTCAGACAACTCCAGGCTTTTATTTGCAATATATTAATGCTATATAGTGATGTAATGACATCTCGATGCAGGCAGGTTGCCCACCAGAATTTTACAGCCCTGCCATATATGCAAGGACGGCACATTCCCTCATACGTTATTGAAACAGTGCGGAGTTTTGTTTAAGTCGGGCATTGAGCACATACACACACATGACCTAATTGAAAAATAGTTATGAATCGTCATACAGCAATTCAAAGCGCAACTCATTCGCCCACAGGACATTCATTTCAAATGACCACCTGCAAGGACAGTTCTGTTCTCTACACTAATCTGAATGACAACCAGATGGTTTGCTGGGTGTGTGCGATACCATTGCTGAGACACACTCTGCAGGGTAGCTGTTGATTGCAACAAAACTCCCTCACACTCTAACCTAAGCTGATGCAAAGCATCATCAAGCTGTAGCTGACTACGGACATATGCGGACAAAGAGTTCAAGGGCATTGACTGCTGCACCCAGAGATATGGCAAAGACAACCTTGCATTGGCATCTAGAGTCTGCAAAAAAAGTCCTACCCTAGCAGTTGAGGCAAACATAGCTTGAGATTGTGGTGGACTGACATGGCTAGACTGCAACGTTTGGTTTGGTGGCCGACTCATATCAGCAACAGTAGCAGCAGGAGAGAGGCCAGAGCTTGAGATTGGAGCATTTGGAGTGGGTGTTTTGGCGCCAGTTTTCTGTTTTTTCACAGGCAAAGATGCCCTAAACTTTGCCTCAGCATCGTGTCTCTCCTGTATGCTTTTCTCCACATCAGCTCTAGGAAACAGCTTTCTGATCATGTCTGCCAGCATGGGATCATACTGCAGCTTGCCATGCTGAAACGGCTGGGGACCAAAGACAATCTGTAACCCAGCAGCTTTGCAGACTGGACAGGTGTTCTTGGTGCCGCCAAACAGTACATGCTGATCTATGCAGTCCCGGCAGAAGCTGTGCATGCACTCCGGCGCTGTAACAGGGTCTTTGAGAACCCCATTGCACAGATCACAGGACAAAGATGCGGCTAGCTTCTCTTTGCTTCTCCACACCACGCTGTCATCAACAGTAACAGTATCCTTTTCAGCTGGCATAGTACTCTGCTGGTCATTGCTGACTGCATGACTGGCCTGCGTTTCTCCATCACAGGGGTGAACAGAGGCCATAGATGGGCTTTTGCCCACTGAGGAGCTGCTGACCTGGGGAGCAGTTGGAGGGGAAAGCTGAGCTGCCTGATATGTACTGGATGATGTGGGCTGCTGGCTGGAAGGTCTGCTGATCACAACAGCGTCATCAGATGCTTCAGAGGCATCACGCTTGCGCTTCTTGTTGTCAGAAACAGGGCTGCTGTGCTTGCCCTGCCCATGCTGTCTGCTGTGGGAGCTGTTGGTGGGAGTGCCATTTTGGCAGTGGTGGACTGCAGGGGGGCTCTGCTCGATGTCTGCTTCTTTGTGCTGAGGTGCATTACCAGCCATGGTGACTCCTGGGTGAGATTATACTACATGATGGAGTTGCACCAACAGTACTTCTGCCTTGTTTGAGCTGTCCTCACCGCAGCCTGGGCTGCCGCCATATGCCTTCCACAGCTGGCAAGTCCCAGCACTTGCAGTCACCTCAACTAGGCCTGGCTTCCTGCAGGTTACTGTGTTTGACTGTGAAGGCTCTTTTATGCATACAGGCTAATAAACCTGAGCTGCACAGATACAGCAAAGAGTGACACCTAGTACGTATTGGTGACACGTCACAGAAATACCCCTCAAGCCATTCGTGGAAAGATGCTTGTGTCTCATGTTATGTTTGTGCACTCACAAAGGCACGGGTTGTTCGGCATGTGAAGACCTTGCGGAGGTGCACAACAACGCACCTATGTCAGGGCGGTTAAACGATCGACACCGATCAGAGCCTTCGAGCTAGCCTGAGTTCAGAAGGCTACGTCAAACCTCCACGGCGAAACACTATCAAAGGCTGCTACTTGTTGTGAAATTGGCGTGTACGCCGCGCTGGCAGACCAGCTACCCCGCAAGCAACCAGAAAGCTGCAGTCCAACCTTGATGTCGCACAAACAAACAACGGCTCAGCAATGCATCAGCTCCAGTGTGTGTGATGCCTTGAATTCGAGAAGGGGAATGTGTTGCAGTCGATGTACATTTGCCTTTGCATGAAGGCTATAATGATCTGCGAAAGCCTATGCAGGGCATGCTGCGGCATGCCCTGCCCTTCATAACATGGCTCATGGTATCATTGCAGGAATCCTTGCAGGAAGGCCAGATCACAATTCTGCAATCACAAGGACATCGGAGTGCTGTGCAGGGTTGTTGCCGAAGTTGACGCTACAGACTTTGCCTGAATCTTGCATCAATTACAAGATGTCCTTACAACAATCACGCTGCTGGCAGGTATGCTGTCTTGACCATGAGTGCGCGGTGTGTCCCCCAACCAAACGACCTCTCGGGCTATGATGCAGCGTTTTGAGCTGTCATCAACAGCAGATTAGTGTAAGCAGTTCACGGGCAGAAGATGAAATGCCATGACAGTCTACGCAATGCGCTAATGCGTGATTGCACGCTGAGTTCAAACTTTCAATCCTCGACAACATTGCGTCTCTGACTCTGCGACGTCTCTGACTCTGCGAAAGCGGTTGAGCTGCAGCGGACAGGACAGAACATTGTTGCCTTTTGTGATCAGACCGTTCTCACCATAGTCGAAACCCGATGGACGCTACCGTGCCAGCATCTGAGCTCGCCGGGCTTTTTGACGTCAGCGTGCAGTATCTGCTTCACAAACACATGCAGGTCTGTGACACACACCGTAAGCCTTGCCCGCGCGGACTTACATGCCGACCCGCTGGGGGAGAACAGTTGCTGTTGGCTCCAGGAATTAGTCCAACTGGTGCAGAAGACAGAAATAAATGAGCATTATTCCGTTTGCATAAACATGATGCACTTGGCAGCTTTTGACATCGGATTGGCAGAGACACTGATTGAGCATCCCAGAGAAACACTCCTTATGCTTGACAAGGCAGCTGTTTCAGCACAACACAAGGTTGTACAGGAACACCAAAGACAAAGTGCCCTTTCAGTGAAGGGTCTTGTGCATGCCAGAGTATGGGGCATGCCTTTCCACTTAGATCACACGGCTGCTTCTGTCTTCCCAGGCATTGGCAGCATACGATCTTGTCATGTGGACAAACTTCTTACAGTATCTGGGACAGTCGTACGCACTGGCAGTGTCACCATGATTGAGTCACACAAGTTGTATGAATGCACCAGGTGCCATGACAGGTGATTGCATGACCAATTCCTGCAGCAGCTGCTGTGTCCATGCAAGTTGCTGACGCCCCTTTGGCTAGCTTGGCTATGCTGCTGCTTATTGTCTTGTGTCTATGATATGCAGAGTCTTGATACCAATCAGTCCAGACAATGCCGAAGCCAGTCGACCCTCATCACCTTGTCAGGTGCAAAGCGGCAGGCACATGTGCAAAAATACCAAGTACAGACTTGCACCAAGTGTGCTGATTCACACAAACTATCAGGAAATTAAGATCCAGGAGAATGCAAAAGCCCTTGCTGTGGGGACTGTGCCCCGCAGCATCTGTGTGCTTCTCCAGGACGATCTTGCAGATATGTGCCAAACTGGAGGTGTGTACAGCTGGATGTTTTGTCCTCAGAAAGGTCATGAAAAGATGCATGTTCATGCTGTCATTAACAACATCTGCGCCTTTAGACTACCATCTGTGGCATGCAGATGATATTGAGGTGACTGGCATTGTGACAAGGCAATGGCTGTACAGCATGCCAGGCGCCCGATGTAATACTGACATTCTGCTGTCAGCAAATCAGTTGCACAAAGAACAGCGCCAGCAGCTATTGACAAAAGTTGATCCTCAAGCTATGCAAATGTTTTGCAAGTTTTGGAAGGATCATGCAGACTGCCCCCTTGCTGGGCGCAACGCCATACTGGCAAGCATTTGTCCTCAGCTTCATGGTCTGTGCATGATCAAGTTGGCATTGATGCTCATGTTGATTGGTGGCGAGCAAAGAGTCAGCAAGACAGGTGGTCAGATCAGAGCTGAGGTGCACATGCTCCTTGTCGGCGACCCTGGCACAGGCAAGTCTCTGCAGAAATTGCTACCTTTCCTTCATCTGGCCAGCAGCAGCTTGCTGAGTGGGTGTTTTTAACATATGCAGCCTAAGCCATTTTGTCCAATATCTTGGTGGCAAGAAGCATCGACTCTCTGCTGCTATTGTAGGCAAGTCTCAGTTCATGCAATATGCTGCAAAGCTCAGTCCCAGAGCTGTCATGAGCAGTGGACGTGGCAGCAGCAGTGCAGGCTTGACAGTCACAGCAATCAAGGATGGAGGCCAATGGGCCCTTGAGGCAGGAGCTCTAGTCTTGGCTGACGGTGCATTTCTTCCTTTTTTGACTTCCATGAGCTCAGTGCGGCAGTGTCACAGATTGGCAGACCACTTGATGCTCATATCTTGTCACCCATTTCAAAGTCATGTACACAGTCCCATGCATTGCAGATTCCAATTTGGCTAGTGATCACCACAGCACTTCTGTCAACTGAGCATTGTGCCAAATCATGTTGATGACTCTGCTGTGGCATGCCAGGGGGTGTATGCTGCATTGATGAGTTTGATGGCATCAAAGAAGCAGACAAGACCAGCATTCATGAGGTGATGGAGCAGCAGACACTGAGTGTGGCAAAAGCAGGGCTTGTCACAAGCCTAACCACCCGCACCACTGTCTTTGGCGCAATGAATCCAAAGGGCAATCCTAGGGATTCTATTGCTGAACAGACCTCCCTGTCCGGTCCACTTTTGAGTAGATTTGATATCTTGCTGCCAGTCCTAGATGCCAAAAGCTCAGACACAGACGAGTTGGTGTCAGAGCACATCCTCACAAACCACCAGATGCATCGCTTTGCTGATGTGCAGGTGGGATTGAGACACATGCATGCAATGCATTTGTGTGTTGACTGCACTTTGCTCATTCTTTGCGTTGTATGAGTATGTGCTGAGCTTCTCCCATAATTGTGAGCATGCGTCCCCCATTGATGCTCAGCCATGCTCAATTTGGAAGAGCGTATGCTGTGATTGAATGCAGGATTGGGACATTGACACAGTACGGCAGTATCTGCTGTGGGTCAAAGCTACCTTCCATCCTGAGTTGAGTGTTGAGGCCGAAGAGGTGTTGACTGGATACTACAAATTGCAGCGTACTGCTATTGATAGGACCTCATCTCGCACAACCGTTCGCATGCTAGAGAGTTTGGTCAGGGTTGCACAGGCGCATGCCAAGCTCATGGCTAGAGATGTTGTCACTCAGCAGGATGCTGTTGTTGCTGTCAGTGTGGCAGAAGCAGCATCCAGAATCTTGAGCAGCGGAGTACAGTTCACAGTTGGAGCAGCATTCTGTGATGAGCCTGACGCAGCCTATGATGCAGAGTCAGAGCATTTGTTGGGTGCCATCAGACATATGGATAGTGACAGTGAATGAAGGCACGCTGCAGCGATGTAGTGTCATTGATCAGATGTTGTGATACTCATGCAACTTGAAGGCATGATCAGAAGTTGTTATACACCTGCAGCCCTTTGCTGCAAGTGTGTCTGTCTTGGCTTGAGTGCTGGGACTGCTGAAGTCAACAGCATACAGACAGTGTGTACTTTTTGATGCTGTCCTGGTGTTTCCCCCCGCCACGACTGCAATTCATGTACATGGTCATTGAAGTTGCACATCATTTGCTTGTCTGTCCTGCTGACGTAAATGCATCAGCGCCAGAGCTGATCCAGAATTTAGATATGTGATGTTGCTATACGCCTATAATTGGGAATTTCACGGTAACTCGATCTCTGGGTTGTTGAAAAACCCACAGAAGATGTGGTGGTCTGTCAAAATGGGTAAACTATCAGCTCATGTGAACACTTTCAGAGCAACCTAAAAGTACTAGCCTACAGGACAACGGCAAGCTTCCTGGGCTCTAGCAGGATGTCCCTGGGTGGTCTTGCATGTTCCCCAACATCCTGTGACGACAGCATCATGTCAGAGCGTACTGCAGTCAGCAGATGCAAAAGTTTCATGCATGCATGTTGCATGGCATTTGCTAGAACAGGTATCCCTGACCAGCAGTTAGTCACCAGTTGTGACTCACAAGTTTGCATGTGCACTTGCTGGCTTGCACAGCGAACGATGTAACGTTGGCATACACTCTTACTCTTGAACCAAAAAGTTTTAGCGCTGACAAAACACTCCCCCCTGTGCAACGTGTCCTGCTGGCGTCGCCGTGGGCCTGATGAGGCATGCCTGACCCTTATGCTGTCCTGGGCTTGACTCGCTCTGCGTCTGCCAAACAGGTGGAAGCTAGACTGTAATTTAGTAGCGCCATTTCAGCATAGCGCACGATGTTTCAGCCTGCATCGTCTATTCTGGACTCAGGTAAAAGAGGCCTACAAGAGACTAGCCTTACGTTGGCACCCGGACCTGTGCCGTAACCACGAGCGGAAACATGCTGAAGCAGCTTTCAAAGATATTGCAGCAGCATACGCAAGAATCTCCAAAGGTATCCCACGCTGCCCATCCTACCTTTTTGCTGCAATACTTAGTGAGCCTGGTTCTCAAATTTGGCACCTGCTCAGGAGGCCTAAGAAGCCAGGCACAGCTACGCTATTCGACTCAAACTCATGGAGGTGACCAACAACATCCTTTGTGTGGATAACCTTTTCCCACCTGCTCTGCGCTGTCACTTTTGTGCTTCTGCTCTGTTTTGCTCTGCTCTGCTCGGATAACATAAAGCTAGCTTGCTTGACGACATTTCAGAATGCGGTGCAACGCAGGCACCAGAAAGATGTCAGGAGCAGAGTCGTCTCCCAGCTTCACAAATGCAGTAGTTGCTTTCTGCCTCATTGTACCATTGGTCATGACTGGTGTGCAATTTGGAAAGTAAGAGCTTGCACGCGAACCCGCAACATGATGGCAGTGCAAAGTGCATGACCTGCCTTGTGCTGATACTACTCTTCCTGCATTGCAATGGTGGCAAGCAGCTGCCCACATTTGTTGCGGTGTTCAGGACTTACCCAAAATGGGAGGAGCAATCATGGCGACGACATGGCATCATGTCCCCTCCTGTAAACCCTTGGTTGAAGGAGGAGCAAAGAGCCACTGAGTTTAGTCACTTGAAGAGATGGCAGCAGGGCTCTCAGAATCAAACCAGTGAACCTTCACAATGATTGTGGGTTGTATGTATCACCATATGTACATCATACACCAAACTTGGTCTCCAGCTTCAGACAATGCTGTCAACATGGCACAATGCCATTGCCTTCAGAGTCGCTCGTGCAATGGCAAAATGGTCCCTGATGTGCCTTACACTATGGGAACGAAGCGCGGCTGAACGCTGTCTGATCCATGCTGAAACTGTCTCACTGTTTCGGAGTCTAGTCGCCTTTCAGCCCATGCTGAAACTGTCTCACTGTTTCGGAGTCTAGTCGCCTTTCAGCCCATGCTGAAACTGTCTCACTGTTTCGGAGTCTAGTCGCCTTTCAGCCCATGCTGAAACTGTCTCAAATGGACCACTTCAGATAGGTCTGATTGTGTCTGTTTGTGCAATATCAGACAGGTCTTATCGTGTCATATCTTTTACATCAGATAGGATCTGACTGAGGCTGACAGTCTCATCAGATCTGTCTAGACCTTGTCTGAGACAGGCAAGTTCAGGCTGAACGCGGGCTGCTGCACTGGCTACCCTGTACCTAAGGTTGTCTAAACTGCATCTGCCCCTAGTCTGCAAATCTACGCTCATCCAAACACTGTACATGTACACATGCACTCTGCCTACACCTGGTGATACACACTACAAGCAAAGGTACATACAAACTACAAAGGAAGGTACATACACACTACAAGGAAAGGTACAAAAGGTAAGTGCTGTCAC
>JAABUP010005781.1_pt1 | contig 18407 bp, 14 predicted proteins | sample 5559201 | NCBI WGS metagenome assembly JAABUP01 (sample SAMN10711887, study PRJNA513373) | rock metagenome | isolation source: Antarctica rocks | place: Antarctica
GGTGGTTTTGTATTGACCTTCACACACTGACTCAAGAAAAGTGCAGTTGTGTCTGCAGAGGTGTGTGATCATGCTGACCTCCTGCAAGCTTGGTAAGAAGCAGAGCAAACAATGCATGCATATGCTATATGCTATATACTGTATCCCATATAGGACCTTGAATGCAAGCCTCTTGCTGATTCGCTTTAAGAGTGCGTTACCAACACATTATTCAGTTTCTGACCTCGCGGGATTTTGAGGTGTTGATAGACGCGGTCACAAAGGCCTTCTGGACCAGCACAGTCCCATCCCCAGTAAGCATCCCAGGCAGAGTCATCTAACTTTGGGGCACTTTCTGACAGGAACTCCTTCTGAGCAGCTCCACCAGGCTCTCTGCAACGCCATGCAGTGGTATGATACTGTTAATAAAACAGACACTGACTGCTGACAAGCAACTTGAGTGAGCAATGTTCGTCGTACCCCCAAGGACTATCGAATTGTGAGAGTCCAGCAGCTCCAGCCTCAACCTGTGCTAGCATAGCACTTCGTCATCTCACGCATGACCGGCCAGAGCTGCTAGCAAAAGGCCATACTGGCATGCAGCGCAAGGGCTGACGAGGCATCGATCTGTTTGATCAGACAAGCACAGCAGCATTGCGTGTTGAACCTGTCATCAACGCACCTGACTTGCATGCAGAGCTATGGTGAAAAGTGCTGCTGCTGCCTCCTTCTGCTCTTGATCAAGATCCATCGCGGACGTCTCAGTCTGCGGCAGTAATGCAGAAGACCTTGCAAAAAGGCTTGCACGAGGCCGGAATGATATATGACTTGCGACCCAATCTGGATTTGCAAAGCCGTTGCGCAAATACCGTTTTGAGTTTGCGACCTTAGACGGACATCCTGTTGTGTATACGCCGCGTTGCACCTACATCCCGGTTGCGAAAGCTTCGCGCAGACTTATGTGCACATGTGGATATGCAAACGCTCCGCAGTTGTCAACCGTTGCAGAGCATACCTGACCGCGAAGCTGCCTGTCGACACAATGCATGCAAGGCAAATGGTCACATGGTACTTGTTTTGCAAAACTATCATGTATCTTGACATGCAAGCAAACAACAGCGTTCACAAGACCATCGGTTTCTCGAGGGTGAACTTTGACTCACAATGTGACCAACTTTAAGGGGAGACCTACACAACACTTATAGCAAGCTGTTGAAAGTACTGTTATGGGTCTACTGCTGAGCTACATAGCATGACCCTCTGGCCTGCTGTCAGCAGCTTGCAAAGTCTGTCAGCACTAATGATTTTGCTTGCTGATTGTTCGGACGAGCAAAAATCTTATACACATTTCATAAGTAGCTTCCTTCCTGGAGACTGCCCCTAACATAACCTTGGTGGGACATACATAGTGCCCGTCTTTCTCCTGGTTTGTGCATGCCAAGAGTTGCTGTTCATCGAGAGACAATGACCATAGCATGAGCCAACAGACTTCAACTTCTGCACAGCATCATCATCGCCGTCATGCCATACCTCAGAGCAGGATGCACGACTTGCATGCCCCACAACAGCATCTGAACTCTGTACAATCACATTAGGCAGTATGTGGTACGTGCAGCAGCACTGAGCAGCTGTTTGCAGCTTGCGCTGAATTGACCCTTACTGATGGGACTCTCTGCTGACATTGAAACAACACCTTGCTTGATCATGGCAACATTGGTATACTGTCTGCCCAACACTATATGTTGTCAGACCAGCTGACCAAAGATGGTGCTTCAAGCATTCCTGCCATGCCACATGAAGCGCAAGCAATTTGCAAATTGCTGTCATGCTGACCTGGCATCAAGCGCTGTTCACTCGTACAAACAATCGGGCATCCACAGTGAACTGCGCTGAAGCTGATGACGGTACAATGGGGCCAGGCATGCGTGTGTGGATGTGCATGGGCCTGATTGGCCAAAGCATTTGCTCCAAGGGCTTTGGGGAGGCATAGATGTCCATTGACCCATCTGCCTGGCAACTGACACTGCAAGAGCAACTCACACAGTCACTGCATGATAGCTTGCTGCCATGGTCACTGCATGATAGCTTGCTGCCACAGTCACTGCAAGAGCAATGCACACAGTCACTGCATGATGACATGCTATCACAGTCACTGCTTGCTATAGCTCTGGGCCAACGCCTGACTCATGCTGAAGGGACAGCAGCACTGATGCCTGCACAATGAATGGTGCCACACACGGGCGCACCAGAAGCTGATCATCGTGCAGAGAGTAGTAGCTTAGGCAAAGGATGGCATGTGCAGGACATAAGGGCTGCAATTGGGGGCTAAAACGGCCTAGCATGTGTACAAGGGTACGTTTGCACAATGAGTGCCTACATGCTAGACACTTGCAATGCAAAGTATAGCACGTATACTAAGGTACACTTGCATGATATATGTCTGCATGGGAAACACTTGCAATGCACAGTAGTAGCGTGGATACAAAGGTACATTTGCTTGAGATGTGAGTACATGGTGAACAATATGATAAGACAAGATGACACACAGCTCACCTGATATCATCTATACTCATTCCAGGCAGCACAGCCAACAACTCATAGCCATCAGGCTCACAGCAGCAAAACACCTGCAGGCATTTGCCTGTGTTTTTGACTCTCATTCAACACTCAGCATGACAGACTGGTACTCAATTTACCCAGCCAGCAAAAACATAAACGGAAGCAAGATGTTCCACGCAACTTGGTGTGACACACTGATACTGAGCTTAGCAAGCCAGCAGAACCACCAACAAGAATAACATGCTCAGGGGCACTTTCCAGCCTTCTGAGCATGTCTTAGTGGCATACATAGTCACGGCAAGGCACTATGTTAATGCAAAGGGCTGGGACCTTGGTACATACGTTGTGGGTGTTTGTCTGGAACACCAGGCGAGACAACATCTCATGTACATCTGCAGACGTCCACTCCATCAAACTGGGAGCAACCGGTGCTACTGCCAGGGCATCTTCTTCAACTGACCTAGGGCCAGGCACAACAGCCCCTGCAGCTGCTTGAGCAGCTGATGCAGGGCCAGCAGACTTGAGCCTAGGGCCAGGCACAACAGCCCCAGGATGCGTGATAAGGGCACCAGGATTGGTAGGAGTTTCATCCTGACGGATTGCTAGCGCCAAAGAGAGCTCAGCAGCAGCTGGGCCAGGGGCAGCAGTCTTGGGGCCGTCAGCATCTGCCCTGGGGCTCACAGGATCTGCTCTATGCCTGGCAGTCCTAGGGCCGTGTCTGACTGCCCCTGCCCCCACGGGGCTTGACATCTGGCTGAGCAACACATTGTGCCCTGCAGCTCTGGGGCTTCCTGCAGAAGCCCTGAGGCTGGATGTGTCTGCTTTTGAGCCAAGCGGATGGAGATCAGGGGGGCCGTTAGCTGCAGCCCCAGGGCCAGATGCAGTTGCAGCAGGGCTTCTGGCAGTAGCGTCAGGTTGCTGTGGGCCTGTAACAGGACCCATTGGGCTGTTGTCTGCCATCTGAATGGACCCAAACTGTCTGCCAGTCTGTAAGGGCCCTTGCTTCTGCCGCTTGCTTGCAGCTTTACTTTGCACCAGGCAAGCAAAGTAGGTTTCATATTGTTTAGGAGAGGTGTCATGCTGCTCAGCTTCTTTGCTGAAATGTCCAGGACTCAATGTGCACACAGCAGAAATGACAACCAAGAACACAACAATGTATGCACTGGGAAGTCACTGCTGTCATGAGAGCAATGCAAACAATCTGACCCTTGGTGCTTTAATTGCATACCAGGAGGCAAAACTGCATCATGCATGCTTGCAGATCCTTTCCTCTTCTTCTCCTCATTGCCACCTAGGAACTGGGCAGTTGCCTCAGGCCCTGATGATAAGACTCCAACCAAGCCGCCCTGCTTCTTCTGCTTCACCCCAGGTGTCAGGTCAGCAGCTGCCGCAGCAGCTGCTTGTTTGGGCAATGCATGCTTTGTCTGTTCAGCTACCACAGCTGTTGCCTGTCCAGGCTCTGCAGCTGTTGCCTGATCATGCACAGATGCGGCTGTCTGCATTGCTAGGGCAGCTGCGGTCTGACTAGCCACAGGGGCTGGTGCCTGTTTAGGCAAGGGAGAGGCAGAGCTGCCAGGCGAATGCAACTGGTTTGCTGATTTCCAAGCCTGATTAGGCAACCTTGAATGTGGTGGAACAGGGCGAGACCTGACAGGGTACATCACCTTCTTTGCCGCATGCTGTGCTGTGCTGTGAGTGTGTGTGTCTGAGCCTTCTCTGGCAGAATGCAGTTCTGGCAGGACACGAGGTGTGTCGCTAGCTGCCGGAGGGAAACTTGGACCAGGTGTGGACTCTGAGTCCGAGTCAGAGTCAGAGTCCGAGTCAGAGTCAGAGTCAGAGTCAGAGTCTGACTCAGCTTCAGAACTCTGGCTTGAGTATGATGCAGTTGCTACTGCAGCTGAGCCTTGTGCTGGCTGCATCATGTTCTGAAGCATGCCCTTCAGCTCAGGATTCTTCATCTTGCCCATGCATGCACTGAACTGACCCATGAGGGCAGTGTAGTGATTTAGCACAGTTGCCTTGGTGGGGTTCGCAGCATACTCCTCTGCAAGCGTGGGGGGTGGCTTTGGGGTCTGTCTGGGGGCTGGCCTGGGGGGGCCGCGGAGGGCTGCTGAAGCAGGCTCAGGGCTGGGGGCTGATGTGGAAGCTGCCCTGAGGAGCGGCTTGGGGTTTGCATTGGGGAGTATGAGGGCAGCTGCCTGCAAGCTTGGGGCTGCCCTTGGAGCTGAAATTGCCCTAAGATCAACTTTACCGGCAACTGGACTGGGACCTGAGTTGGCGACTGAACTAGGAGCTGACTTGGGGTTGACAGTGGGGCCTGAGCTGGGGACTGGGCTAGCAGCTGACTTGGGTTGTATACCCAGGGGGACTGAAGCGGGGACAGAGCTGGGAGCTGCTCTGGGGGTCACAGTTGGGGCTGAACCAGGGGCTGCCCTGGGTGCCGTACTGGGGACTGATTTGGGAACCTGATCAAGACTTGGACTGGGGCCTGAGCTGGAGCTAGGAGCAAAATTGGGCTCACTTGCAGCATTGCTGAGACTCAGACTGGTGCTTTGTGGCCTTGCAGTCTCAGAGGTCTGACGCTGTGCTTTAGCTGCGGGTGCATATGGGAGCTGAGCCATTGGGATTGACACTGAGACAGGGCCACTGCCAGCTAGCACAGCAGGTGCTGCAGGGCCGCTGGAAACAGCCCTTGCAGCTGCAGCATCAACAGCACCCCTAGACTCTGCAGCAGCAGCCCCAGATGAGCTTCTGAGGGACCGCCTAGTCCCTGCTGTTTGGGCTGAGCTCAGAGCGGCTGAGTCTGAGCGCTGAGCTAGCTCCTGTGCCGGCTGCAGATTGGCTGAGTCCTGTGCCTTATTGCCTTTGACACTTCTGGTGTTCATCAGGCCTCTCTTGGCCTTCAGCGACTGCTGTTCTGCCTTGGCAGCCTGTGCTGGAGGTGCCTGGGTAGGCAGCCCCACTGACTCCTGCCTTTCAGCAGACAGCTGTGGCCCTTCAGCAGACAATTGTTGCCTTTCAGCAGACAGCTCTTGCCTTTCAGCAGACAACTGTTGCCTTTCAGCAGACAGCTGTGGCCCTTCAGCAGACAGGTGTTGCCCATCGACAGGCAAGCCTGCACCGGACTGCTCTGCCTCTGTTCTCCCTTTTGATGCGTCAGGAGCCTTGGCTGTTATCACTGACTGCGCGTTGGATTTGGACTTACGCCTGAGAACACGCTTGGCTGAGGTAGGTGCAATAGCTGGAGATAACTCCTCGGGACTGGGCTGGATCCTGGGACTGGGCTGGACCCTGGGACTGGGCTGGCTAAGCAGTTCACGGCCTGGCTGATCACCAGCAGGACACAGATCAAACACCTGGGGACTGGGCTGATCCCGGCTCAGAGTCTGAGCCTGCAGCTCGGGACTTAGCTGATCCCGTTGTGTCTGACCCTGTATCTGGGGACTGGAGTGCAGCCTTAGGCTGGGGATAGGCAGCTGGGGATTGGATTGATCGGCTTGCTGAGGCACGAGAGGAAATGATGTAGCCTGTGGTGCAAGCAGGAGATTGTGCATCTCAGGTAGGAACTGAGCACTGCCAGTGTGGCTGGTCCAATTGGGATGCTGTGAATGGGTTCTGGGGATCACATGCTGCTGGGGTTGGGGTCCAGGGTGGGGACTGACAGCAGCTTGGGCTGGCTGGCTGGGGACTAAATCCAAATTAGCTGAAGCACTAATAGCGTTCCAGATTGGATGACGCTGCTGAAACGCATCAGCAGGAAGCCCATGACCTGAAGGTATGACTAATGGCAGGTGTCCTGGAAGCAGACCAGGCAGCTGCGCCTGACCATATGGCTGGCCGTGAAACAGCTGTTGCACACTGTCATTACTCATCTGCTGGTCCATGGTCTCATGGGCTAGCAAGCTGGCCTCCAGTCTGGCTGGCTGATGGTCTGTCTGAAGCTCTGCTTGGCTGATGCCGTCCGTATGAGGGTCAAGGTTTGCAACTGCCCTGGGGCCAGCAGCAGCAGCAGCCCCAGCATCAGGGCCAGTGGGAGCAGCAGCCCCAGCGTCAGGGCCATTGGCAACAGCCTCATGCACCAGGCCACTAGCAGCAGCCTTTGGACCAGGGCCAGTAGCAGCAGCCCCAGAGTGGAGGCCATTGGCAGCAGTAGCCCTTGACTGGCGGCAATTGGAAGTGCTCTGAGATAAGCTGGCAGGCTCTTGAGTCTGACTGGGAGCAGGCCTGGTGACAGTGGATTTGCGTTTACTGCTGCCACGAGCAGAAACTGACTTGTGAGCTGCACTTCCTGCATACAGACAGAAACAATTAGATTTGTGATCGGGGTATGGGCTTAAGTTTAGATATAGGCTGAGCTGCACTTCTGTCAGGTCTGGGATGATGACTCAAGAAATCTTCATCCAAGCCTAGCTCTAGCCTAGCCTGTCAGCCTTATTCACAGGAACGACCACACGAATATCAACGTTATAGTAGTCTTACCTGACTCTTGCACAGTGTGACTATGCTAATACCACGCAGCAGGAGAACCAGTGATGTTGACACATGGAGGGAGGGGCTTCATTAGAAGTGTACTTTGCAGTGAAGATTCTTTTGCTAAAGTGTACCTGTCACAGCAGCAGCAGCTGCTTCACTGACAGCAGGACTTTTCTTCTTCCTGCTGTAAGTCACAGGAGCCTTGGCCTTTGTCACAGGAGCCTCATCAGCTTCCTGAGTAGTTGCATCGGCAGCTCGTGCAGCGGCTGCTCCGGAAGGTGTCGGTGGACGAGCGTTTGTAGCAGTTCTTGGCATCAGAGCACCTGCAGCATTGAAGCGTGTATGTTGCCCAAAAAAGAGAGAGGAAAGACATCAAATACACAATATTGTCTAGAATCAAAACCACAATCTTTGCTTGCAACTTAAACCTGGCCTTTTGTCCGAGCACATGTGCTGATTGCAGACAAGCATGAGAGAGAGAGAGGATTTTACATCCTCAGCCAACCAACTAGGTTGTATAGATGTGCCAGGGTTGTCAGTAACCTGGTCAGAACATCAGTACTAAGTGTTTATCATGTAATCATGTTATCATGCAACACCACACTTGTCAACAGTCAACAGTCATTTGTGCGCTGCAGCAGGCCATTCGAAATATGTGATAGGTACCAGAGCATGGGCATGATGACCACATGTCAATCAAAATGTTTGTGCATGCACCAGCAGGAAATGGTAACATTGCATCAGACACAGCAGACTAAATGCACACAATCAGCCGACAATGGTTGCTTGTAATGCACGGCAACAGGCAGACACAGCACAATGCAACTCAGCTCTGCAATCACAAATGCTGCACAGTAGGTGTGTGGATGCATGGCAAGCAAGATCATTGGCGTACAGCAAGATTATCAGCGTACAGCACAGTGCAATACAGTTCTGCACTTACAAATGCTGTATGCTCTGATGCAATTGGCAACCATGTGGATGCATGGCAAGCAAGATCAACCAAGATCATCCGCCTTGTTACCTGATTCTGCCTTCTTTGGAGTTTGATTAGGCACAGCTGGCTGCTTGTCATGCTGGAGCCTTGAAGCAGAAGAAGCAAGAGGCTTGTTTGCTGCCAGAACTTCCTGCTGGCTTGATGCACCTGGAGACAGCAGGCAACAGTCAATCAGTTTATATACAGCGTCAGCGTGTGACAAAACTGACTTGGTGCCCACAGTGTGACCTTGACCTTGATTGTTTCATTGATTGCCTTGCTGTGATTGGTTGCTTTGGTCGATTGTCTGATTGCTTGCCTTGTTTCTTAGTAGCTTGATTGATTGCTTGCTTGCTTGTTCTTGAAAGAATTACATGTTCAACTGATGGGCTTCTGGGCGAATTGGTTGGTCGATCGATGGATTGTATGGTTGATGGAGCAAGTTTTGTGCCGGCCAAAGCTATACACAATGCATTGCTTCAAGTTGACAACACCACAGAACTGGGTCCAGCATATATGTCAATCATGTAATGTGGGTACTCAATCGTGCTGCTGTGCTTTGGTGGCTGCAACTGGAAGAACCTATCAAACATTTAACACTTTTTGACACGATCACGTGAATAAAAGCTTGAATACCTTCATCGCTGTCACTGTCGCTTGGCGCATCCGGGTTGATGACATCATTGGACACGTCAGGAAACTTGTGCCTCTTTTGCCTCAAATCCTCAGGGAACCTTTCTCCGTCGTTGTACGCCACCAGATGAGTTTTCTGCGCAGCAAGCTCAGAATTGGAAGTTGATCATGATAAAGTGATGACCGTGTGGTGCACCACGGATGTCATGCCCAATGGGAGCAAAACATGCCATCAGGTGACATGTCTGTACATTGGATGCACAGCACAAATTGGATGCGCAGCACAAATTGGATGCACAGCACAAATTGGATGCACAGCACAGCATTGTATGCTGCATGATGCAGCAGCTAAGATTTGCTTTCTGCAGTGGGGCCCCTGGCCATGCACAACCAATTGCATTCTACATGCCTGAGTCTGGGCTGATGCACTATAGTTGCTGGACTTCAATGCTGCCCACTCAGTGAACACATACATCGTGTCAATAGCTGGTGGATGATACATTCTGAACTGAACTGTACTTGTGCATATCATCCTTGGACTAGTGCAACAGATGTCTGCATGTGGATAGAGATCGGTTGCAGCATGTTTTACTCACTTGCAAGGTACAAATTGTGGAAGGCAACCATCTCATGCCAGCTGTTACCTTTCTGTGATTGTATGACTTCACCACTCCTGGGTAGAATGCCTTGTCTTTGGACCACCAGATCTCAATCCGCCTGCCGACCAGATCCTTGCCACCACCTGCCGTGGCAAGTGCTGTGGCAGGTGCTGTTGCAGGTGCCGCTGCAGGTGCCGTTTTAGGTGCTGTGGCAGGTGCTGCAACAGGTGCTGTGGCAGGTGCTATGGCAGGTGCGGTTGCAGGTGCTTTGGCGGTGCGGCGCCCTGATGTCTGCCTGCTTGTTGAAGTGGCCACAGCTGTGGCAACTGCTTCAGCTGTGGCTGCCACTGCATATGAGCTGCCCAAACCTGGGCCCTGTTGCAGTGAGTCTACACCCTTGCCTGCTTTAGCTTCCACAGCTGTGGAGGTCGCAGACCTTCTCCTAGATGGTGCTGCTGCCCCAGCTGTGGCTGCCCAGCCTGCCGGCGGCTTGAACACTTTTGCAGTGGCAGGCAGACTGGCTTGAGCTTCAGCAGATCTTGCATCTGGCAGGTGTGCTGCTTCAGACTCAGCAGCTGCTTGGGAAGCTGCCACAGGGAGCACACCAGCATCTGCCACAGTTGCAGCTTTGCTAGGGTTGGATGTGGGCACAGATGATATTTCGTGTGCAGCTGATAATGGCAGGTGTGCGAGAAGTTGGCCAGGTGGGTCTGCAGCTGCGGCTTCCATGTCTCTCTGGGCCGTAGCTGCTTCAGCAGCCGCCGTAGTGCCTGCCTCTGAAACTGCTTCAGCATGTTCCCTGCTGCCTTGTATAGCATCTGGCACCTGATCCAGCTTGTCATCTGCTGTACTCTGTGCCATAGCCTCTGCTTCAGGAGCTGCTTCGTATTCTACCAGAGGTTTTGCCTGAGCATGTGCCATAGCAGCAGCTCCCTTGCTGTCTTCCACAGTACCTGCTGGTGTACCAGACAGTGTTTTGCCCACAGAAGGCTCAGTAGTGTATGAGGCCACATGAGCTTCTGGCACACTGCCTGGCGCAACACCAGGTGCTGTGGCACCAGCACTGGTTTGTGCTGCTGCGTCTGGTTGTGTCATACTCATGACAGTGTCTGTAGCAGCACCTGTGACGTGATGATGTGGGACAGCACCTGTGACGTGATGATGTGGGACAGCATCTGTGGGAGCCTGAGTGATAGGAATTGCAGCAGTGGCTGTACTCTGTGCTGGTACTGCTGCAGCTGCGTTGTTGCATGCCACAGTCCCAGCAGCATTCTGGGACTCCCCATTGGTCCCCAACAACTGCCCATTGATCTCCAACATCTCCCCATTGGGCCCCAATGGTGGCTTTGCAGACCCATGTGCGCTTTGGTCAGTCTGCATGTCTGCCATGGTGCTGTCACCTTCTGGCTCAGTTGGATGAGTCATCCTGGCTGGAGCAGCGATTCTATTGGTAGCAGCTGCTGGGTCTGATGGAGTGTGCGAGGCAACATGAGGGGTTCTGTCTGTGTCCATCACAGCAGCTGGTGGTGGTTCTACTGGCTGGGGTGGGTGCAAGCAGTTGCTGGCTTGAGCGGTCAAGCTGGCATCATTGCCTGCAGCAGCAATGAAAAAAGGTGTGTAAAAAATGCACTGACAGTATGCATTGCCAAGACCAAGGAGGAAATGCAGTTTGAACACTATTGCATTCATGGGCTTTATTTCAGCAGGGGGGCAGACAGCAGCTTGCTAGCTTCTTTGCAACAATAAAACATGCAAAAGTCTCAAGCCAAGACACAATGCAGCAGCCGCTGTTCCTCAGCATGTTGGATGGCGTATGCATCCAGAATACACATGTTACATGTGTTACAGTGACAGGGACTGTACCCTCTGAGTCTGAAGGTCCTGGCTTTGCCTGCTGAGTAGACACCAGCAAGGGAAGGTGCCTTGTGACTGGTGCTGCTGTGTTCCTGTGCCCCTGCGATTCATGTGCAAACATTTCATTTGTTGGCCAGTTGGGTCTGTAAGAGTGCCTTTCCACACCCAGGTTCTGGCCAGCAGGTGTGTAACAGGTAGGGGATTGGTTGAGGAAGCTATGCAAGACCATACCTGAAATGCAGTATCGTTGAGAGAAGCCAATGGTTCAGGCAAGCTTGGTGGGTCCAGTGTACACTGTGCAGTGTGGTTGGCTTGCACTGCAGAACAGGAGTCATAGGTCACGTGCGTCAAGTCAGCTGGGCTCAGTGCTTTGGGCAAGTGCACTTCGTGTCACAGCAGCTGGAATCAATGCACAACAATTACCAGTAGCATCATCATCACTGCATATCGAAAAGCCAGGCTCGGACTCTGTCCGCGATCCAAGCGCGGAATCTTTGTATCGAGCAAACGGCTGATCACCCACTAGGGGGCCTTCGTCGCCGCTGCTGCTTTCATAGCATACCAATGGTGCTGTGACAGCATCTGCCGGGTCTGTGGCTGGCACCATGTCGGCCTGACGATCCTAGATCACAGTCAGCGCACTGTCGGGCTGTTGTTCCAGTCTTTTTATTGGGGCTGCAGCGGTACCCATTCTTCTTACAACATGCTGATTGGGTTTGTTGAAAGAAAGGGACGGGATTCTGTGAGTGAAACCCAAGGTGTGTGCTTCTGGCTAGGCGCGATGCGTGCATACCTGACACGGAACACGTCTAGGCACTGCTCCATGGCGTGCATTTAGGCTAATTGTTCTTGATGCATTGTTGCGTGTTGAATCTGCACATCAAGTCATGTGACGACCTTATGAGACCTATTTAAGAAAAGACTCAAAACAAAGTTGCGCGCAGCTGGCGTGTGAAATGACGTCTTGCACTGCAACTGTCCAAAGTGTGAACTTGCTCGACAAATTTGCTACTTGCAATCTACATGCCGTCTGTCTTACGTTACCTGCGTATTAATCTAACCTGCTCATTAGATTCAAAGCATGAAACAGCCAGCTGCCTGTATGATGTACAATGTTTCAAAACCACTTTTGCCAAGCTTCACAAACTCTGTAACCAACATATATGCAGCACCGGCAATCTATGATGCTGTTGTGAGGCAAGGTTGTATCCTATCCCATATCTCAGAGGGGGCAGCGTTTGTACTAGGATGCACCAAGGACACCACACCTAGCTTAGGGGGCTGGTGAAAAGTATCAGTACATGGGGACCAGGCATGGAAATTCTCAGCAGACCAAACAGCAGTAGCTTGCAACACTGATCCTGGCACATGGAAGTTTTCAAAAACGCAAGCCCTTGTAGCAAACAACCAATACACATTGTACGCATCCCAGACAGGCTCAGCACCAAATACATCCAACAGAGCACGCCGGCTACTGATAGTCAACTTGTCAGGATGGGCTTGATCCAAGAGGAATGCTTGCCAGCTTTTGACTTGAAACTTTTTCTGGATGTAGCTGCCTAGCTGCTTTGCGACATCTGTGGAGAAGACCTGTGGCATAACTCCAATGGCAGGTCGCCAGTCAATGGCTACTTCCAATCTGAGCAGTGCAGCACTGCCCAACAACAATGCTTGCTGTTCGGCGCCACGCTCAAGGATAGGGTAAATATCGTTGGCTGCTTGGTAGGATAACGTCTTGTCTGAGTTGCAGACAGCTGAGTAGCTGTGGCAGTTAGATTCCTTGAAGAAGCTCAGGGCGTTGGATTGTCTAGTGAAGAATATTTCAGTCTCAAGATTAGCATAGTATGCTGTCTTGATGTGCTGGGCGCAAGCTAGGCGCAGGAGTTGATGCTTGGTAGAGCTTGAAAGCCCAGTGTAAGCCTTGCTGCTGGGTGCTAGCTCCTCTGAGCAGTCTGAGTGAGTCAGGAATCTGAACAGGTCAGATGGGATTGTGACCTGCTGGTACTGATTTGCGACATCTTGCACGATCTGTTTCACTGCTTCAGCATCTTCATCGGATGTAACAAAGACAAACTCTGCCAGGGAGGAAATGTCAAACAACGCAAAGAACGTCTTGAGCTGGTTCTGAAGGCGGCCCAAGCTGCCCTCAGTAGCTTCCACTGTCTCTAGGAAGCTGAGTATGCCATGGAGGCTTGTGAGGGCGACCTGCTCTTGCATGAATAGTGGTGGGTAGTCATGTTCGACTGCTGTGTCCGCCAGGTCCATAGGTTGTACTGTACCGTCCATGGCAGGTGAACTGCCATGTCTCAAGGGACTAAAGCCAGTCAACCAGCCTAGGATGACTAGGCCGGCCAACCCTGCAACTAGTTTCTGAGCTTGCGTCATAGAGCCAAGCCAAGCAGTCACATGACTTTGCCCCCTGGCAGGGTGATAACCCCTGCAGCAGCGATACCAGAAACGTATTGACAGCAAAGTCAGCACCACAGTGACCAGTACAAGATGGTTGCAAGCTGGGTGCAATAGGAATCTGACTGAAGCAGTGGGTACCGTGAAGGCTTCGTCTTTGCCGCGTGCTTGTGTTGATCCCAACCTCTGCCTGCAAGCTGCCTAATATTGCAATATGCTCACTACAACCATAGTCACGCAACCGAAGCCAAGCAAGACGATTCTGAACCTTCTCGACTGTCTCGCCGCAGCAACGACAGTTAGTCTGGACCCTACAGTGCTGAGACAGAGAGAGAGAGAGAGAGATCACAATGCTCGAGACAGCATGAAACAGATTATGCTTCAGCCATGGACGCAGAGAGAGAGGAAGGTTTCAGCAGACTCTGCAGAGCAACATGTCGTTGACACGAAGGAAAGTTCAATGGCGTGTATAAAGTTGGAGGTCACAGGGCTGGATCGTCGCGTGTACATACCATCGTTGGTTGAAGCCATTTAGCGGGCACACGTGGTAGCGTCAGCTAAGGTAGACGCACACAACGCTGTCTGTGTCAGACTTGATTCGCATGGATCGCCAACTGTAGTTGGCCGTTTTGCGGGAGGCCAGCACGTTGAGACACATCGTGATGCTGTGGCTGGTGCAGACGCACTGCACATGATTTTCGAGTGTCTAGCTCTCCAGCCGCTTAGGCAGCAAAACGTTTCTTTGTTCTCCATAAACACTGACACCATGAGGTCCTGTTTTGCACAACATGATCACAGGATTTCAAGTATGTTCTAACTTGTCTTGACTTCCTCCAGATCTGCCCTTTGTCTTCTTGTACATGTGATCAGACTTGTTGGCTGGCTAAAGCATCGTAGTCATCTTACCTCACAGTTTCATGTAAAATATTATTACAATTGAAACCGAACTTTCAATCTGACAGCATGCGGTGTGTTTGTATAGATCCAGCAGACTAATGTTAAAGTAAAGTGCGTGGACCTGAACCAGAGAGTGTCAGCACTGGAGTTGGTCCTTTCAGTTTGATCTTCAACAGCTGCCAAGCAATACAGTCGCATTCAAAGCAAGAGCTGCAGAGAATCCACAGCAGTGTACTACTATCTTGGCTCATGACAATTTTGCAGAAATATGGTGTCCTTGACTAGCGGAATTGTTCAGTGCCAGTCTAGGGGCCCTCGCCTTTGTGGGAATTGCTTACACAAGGGCTGTGTATAGCTTGCAGAGCTGCGCACAAAGTAACAGCAATGCATTGACATACGACCATGCAACTACCAGATTGCACCTGCAATATCGTAAACTTTGGGGCTATGGCATAGAACAAGAGCCCTCATACACCTAACCTGAAACTCTCTGTCACACCTCCTGGGTGGCTGTGGCTTGCGTCAAGTTGATGCCATTAATGGCGATATATATTTTGTCTGTGTGTGTTTAAGCAGCAGTGATGCCTGTGAGTCTCATTCGAAGCATTGCTGCATGCGGCATGTCATTGGGGATTTGCAAAACACTGCAACCTTGCTCAGAACCTCATGACATCTTCCCTTGGCCAACCTGTGCCACAGCTCTGAGCTCAAGGCCCTCTCTGCAGTTGTGGCCACCATAGCATTTGTGGTATCTGCCTCTTCAGATCTGCTGAAGAGTGACCTCAATTGAGCTAGCTCTTGCACTAGCAGTGCGCATGCAAAACTGCCCTTGGCAAAGACATTTGCACGCGCCGTTGAAGGAATATTCCCCGCCAACATGCGTGGGCTGGTCCTTGATCAGTTTCATAGGAATGGCATATGCATGTGCTATCGGCGTAGCCAAGAAGCTTGACTGCTGTGTAGCTTTTGCCAGCTATGTTGGAGGCAACAGACTTTTGAACCTATAGTAGCTTCCGTCACAAAAGACAGCTGGTAAATTCCAAAAAGGACAGCTGTGACTTCACATGCGTAGACTGCACGTGAGGCAGATTGTTACGCTTCCTCTGCGTCATGACTGTGAAAGTTTTACCGAGTGTTGATAAGCTGTCTCCGTTCCCTTGTTGAGCAAGGGCGACTTTGATGACAGCGACGCCGGCATGATTCATTGAAATTGGCGCCGGTCAGTACAGGCGCTGAATTGTCGCCTCGGCATGTCCCTGATAGGTCTCGGCAACGCTTGATAAGCGAGGGTAAACATGGACAGTAAGCAAGGGGTTTGCCTGTTCTTTCAGAGGACGGGCACCTGTAAGCTTGGTGACAAATGTCCATTGTCGCACGTAACTGAAGAGAGAGGCATCACCACGAAGTATGACGACCGCATATGGCAGCACGCACAGGTAGCATGACCTGGCACAAAAGTTCGTGATATTGAGCGACAGCGCGGGCATGCCGATTGCGGTCCCGCGTTTGCAGACACAGCAATTGACCAGTAGCCGTCTCGACCCTGTGCGTTAGACGCATATAACCCGCCGCGCCCTACGTTCAAGTCTTGAAGCAATCTTACCTCGAAAGCTTCTACCTTCTTCAAGCCGGAAGCTGCTTGCCTGAGTGCAAACGGTTTTGGTGGCACGCAAACCATAGCATCTTCACTCAATGAGCATGTGCGTGCCTTGCTCAGATCCGATTTGTGACTGCAGGCCAGCACAAGTGGACCCCAACCTGAGCTGCCAAGAGGTAGCAGGCGTACTAGTTTTGGTCAGCGGCCAAAGCCAGACCCCCCAGAGAAGCCTGCAGGGGAGCAGCAGTCAACAGAATGGAATTTTCGCGTCATGACGTACAACATCCTAGCAGAAGGCCTGGTAAGTCCTGGTACCCTAACCAGTCTATCTGCACCCTATATTCCCAACAATGATCTGGCTACAGAAAGGCCAACGTGATCTTTTCCAGCAATAGCAAAGCATTGATCTGCCAAGCAAGTCCGCTCCTAAGCTGATGCAAATGCCTGTCATAGGCGACAGCACATGGTGAACTGCTGTACCAGCAAGTGCCTACTTGGTGCTTGAAATGGAACTACCGATGGCCAGGCCTACTGGCAGAGATTGTCCACTACAAGCCAGATGTGATGAGCTTGCAAGAAGTGGACCACTTTGATGAGCTTGCCAGCAGACTTGAGCCTTTGGGGTGAGTAGAGTTCACATGAACCTACGATCATGTCAACTGCTGACTTGCTAGCAAAGTATGCAAATTTGGTTTTGACTTGCTTGTTTGGATTTACTCTCATGTTACATCATGATTAGTGCAGATGAGCAGTGTATGAGTGGCACAAACTGACAATGTCAACTGCTGCGCTACCAGATTTGTTCATGTCTTGGCCTCACCTGCATATTTATTTAGCACACCAACAGCTGCGTCATCCAGATGCCAATGTGCATGGTGTTACATTGTGGTGACAGTGTAACATTTGTCCTCCTGTTGGTATGTGCATGTCTCATGCAGGAGCAGAAGCTGTGACACAATGCTGCAGCAATAGTATGCTAGTGTAGCTCTGACATGCATGCATGCTTCTGGTGCAGGTATGAGGGGCGGTATGCACAGAGGAGTGGTGGCAGATCTGATGGCTGTGCTACCTTCTGGTGAGTCACAGCATGCAATATAGAGGCACACTCACATCTGCATTGTCAGTGTTTCATGGAAGTCAGCAGCGAGCAGAGTATGTCTCGGTCTGAGGACTTAATGTACACCATACATGCTGTAATGCTTGTCATGAGAGAGCAGGTGTGTATGCGGAACTGCTTGTCATCAGATTGCAAAAGTACCTGCTGCAGCGGCCATATCGCTGTTTCTTGCATATCAACAGTCAGGCACCTTGGCATCCTTGATTTGATGGCAGAAGCTAGTACTCAGTTCCTGCAAACTCCAGGCCACAACGCCTGCTCCACATGTTGGCCGCATGTTATCTGCAGCCTGCAGACACAGTTGTTGATCAGAGTATCTGACATGCAGGCGCAAAGACATCTTCATTGCTGTGGCAGTGGACATCATCAGGTTCCAAAGCTATGGGTTGCAAGACAATGTCGCTTTGCTAGTCCTGCTGCATCGTAAAGGTCAGCATTTGTAATTCCTAATAGCCTCATGGCATGGCTGGCAGTGTTGTTGCTTTCAAGAGTCAACATTTTGTTTTCCTGCAATGGATCTGCATATCTGAAGGTATGTATCACCAGTGTGCTACTATTCATGCAATCACACTGTTGTCTCCAGCTTCAGCTGGTGCCTTCAACACTACTAGCAAACCATGATGCAAACTCTGCCTGCAAACCACCCCCTGGACGCTGAATGATTTGGGGTGTTGCAGCTTCATTCCCAGATGGTGAGGACACAGCCAGTGAAAGTGTGGTGGAGGTGCGCATGACTGTGGATGAGTCAGGGGATGTAAGCATGCTGTCTGGGGAGGTGCAGAAGTGGTTCAGGCTGCATGCTGAGCTGCCTGTGGAGACTCTCATGGACCCAGCGCTACTGGTAGCCAACACTCACATCCTGTTCAACCCCAAGAGAGGTGACATCAAGGTGTGCTGAGCTCTACAGGCCTATGCCAGCTGTCACTGACCATGCCAGCAAGTCTGAATACCGTAGCCCCGTCATAGCAGTATTCATGTCGGATTTAGTGTCATACATGACTCAAGCATGGGTGTCTCTGCAGGGAACGCTGCACCTTTGTTTTAGGCTAAACACGCAGCATGTGCCTTGCGCTTGAGCTCTGTTTTGTGCATATGTCTGCACATCTTGGTGCAGCAAGTCATCTTGTTGATTTTGCATTTCAGCCTGCACAGCTCAGGTTGCCCACATGCACACCATGTGGTTTGTCCATGCCACACATGTTTGTGCACCAAACACCATTGCCCTTGACACAGCGCTGCACATTCTGATGCATAAGACTTGTCCTGCACGTACCTAGCTCATCATGGGCCAGAAAGTGTTGAAGTTGTCATCATCAG
>JAABUP010005782.1_pt1 | contig 18406 bp, 17 predicted proteins | sample 5559201 | NCBI WGS metagenome assembly JAABUP01 (sample SAMN10711887, study PRJNA513373) | rock metagenome | isolation source: Antarctica rocks | place: Antarctica
AGAAGCATGATGACTGAACCTGATATGACATAAGTATCAGCTCAAGAGCTTGTTGTTCAGAAATACATGCCTGTTGAGACCTTCTTCTGCAACTTGAGTTACAAGATAGAACAAGCAGCTGTTAAACCTCTCAGATGATGTATCAATGTGCAGATTGTTCTTGAATGCATTGCTGAGGTTAAAGTTGTTCAATTCTTTCAATATTCAACGCTTTGTTTGAGCTTCTTTCTTCAACTGTGCATTTTTGTATAGACTAAAGCAGTTGGTGAAACTGTGTCTTTAATTGTTTAAATTAGCACATTAACTTTGTGTTGTATGTCAACAAACTCACAGTCAGCTCTTTCTGTTCTTCTCTTGACTGCAAAGAAGAACTGTATAGACCTCTCTGTATGCATTTCAGAAAGCGCAGTTCTTCACTTGAGCTCATTTGCAATGTGCATAGTAGTCATGCCTATGCGTTCATACACAATTATATCTTGTCAGTCATTGTATTTCAGTTTCTTTGTAATCATCAATATGAATCTGCTGAAATTCAAGTCATTCATCATGATCATGCCTTTCATTTTTCTCAGTTGTAGCAGATCTTGTGATCTGCAGCTGATGCTATGATTCTGATCTTGATGAACTTGTATCATGATATTCTGAACTGTCTTCAGTGGTTCAGACTTCTTGTTGTCGATATAAGAGGGAAGACTGATCTCAATTGACTGTGGTACATTTGAAGCTGATGCTGAACTGTGTTCTTCAACCCTTCTAGATATTCTCTTTTTCTTTGTTCATCTCTGCTTGTTGTAGTTGCATCACTGAGCCAAAAATGTGAGGCATCTATCCTTTCACAGCTCAGGGACATCACAGAAGACATTGTTGAATTCACAGTAAATGACAGTGAACCCTCATCAAAGTACTGCTTTGACTCTGACAGTGTTCAGTCTCTCTTCAAGAAGATCAAGTGTAGTCATCTGAGTCTGCAACTTTGACAATAGAAGTGTGTACATGCACTCATCAATACTCAGCTCATGTTGCACAATATCTTGTGATCATGTGATGGTGCAGACTTCTGTGCATAACATACTGCGGCTTGCTTAAGAAGACATTGTTGCTGTTTTCTGAGTTGAACGTGATCAGTGATCATCACAAAATCATGATATCTAGTGTTGACAGATGCCTCACATTGTAACTGATGTTTTGTGTAACTAGGATATAATGATTTGCGCTTCATTATTGATGAATGATTCAGATCAGGCTGCTCTAAACTATGCACACCCTCATTGCATATGTTGAGGAAAATGTGACAAGGTTGACCACATCACCCCTCTCTGCAGAGTGAGTGTTTACTGAATCACTGAAATGTTCATTGAACCTTTGGTGCACATGTTTAATGAATCGTCATTGAAAGTTCTTCAACTATTGAGGCTATGAACAAAGTTGATTATTCTATCTTTCACAACTGTAATACAATGCAACATTAGTATCTTTAGTCAAGAAATCTTCCTTGTAAATTGAATTGTAAGAGTCTCAATCAATGAAATTATTGAGGTAGTACATGGCGCCCTTGATCCTTTGTCTCTTCTTTAAAGATGCTGAGATTATGTGAACACTTCATAAAACTGTAGACATGATGTAGAATCTTCAATCTTTTATAAATCAAGGGTTATTGAAGACATGTGCAGGCCAATCACTGAGTTCAATCATACTGTGAATGTCATGTGAACAACCTTTGTTCATTGGTTTGAAGAGGTCAACAAGAGCGCCGATATACTGTTTGAGTTTGTCTCAACCATCCTCTCATAGAGGATCTGTCACAGATATGATAATTTGCAGTCTATCAGGTAGTTGACTGTTCAGCATACTCAATGCTGTTTCAGTATCTTCTGACCGCTTCTGAATCAGAACACAGTCACATCTTCAGAGGCCTTCTTTTCTCTGTCAATTCAGGGTGCAGTAAACTCTTTCTTCAATGAGTTTCTCAAGGTTCTGAATATTCTTTCTGCTCTGCTTTCAGCATTTCAGAGATTCATGAACACACACATAGTATGGTGCAACACTTGATGAATCTTTTGATCTTCAGTTCAAGTCATTGTCTATGCTGTTGATCTCATCTGCTTTGTTTTGGCAGTTGTGTACAAACACAGCTAATGCATCAAGAAATCCTGATATGTCAAGTGCAGTGTTCAGTGTCAAGACAGAACACCACTGATGAGAATCAAGGCCTTCACATCAAACTCACTTTCTCTTCTGTTGAAGAGAAAGACCACTGATTCTACATAGTAAGATTGCCTGACTTGATTGAGTCATCAATGCTACCATTAAATCCTTCTTGATCACACTGTTCTGTGTCTTTTTTCACAGGATCAGGTTCTTCATAGCAGTTAAGTTTAAACGACAGGTGTTGTGAAGCAACAGCTGCTGTTGAAAGCTTTTGTGTTTGTTTGTTTGACTGAAAAAGGCCTTAACTAAGAACTTGTGAGCGGTCTCACTATGTTCAGTATCAACGTTGTCTGCACTGTCATATTGACGTATGTGTTGTGCATAATGGGTCATAACATGTAATTTGAGAATGTTAAAGTGTTCTTCACTGATATTCAAGTTGATTGAGTGCAAGTGCCGAAATACATTCTTTAGTTTGTTTATTTGAAATAACACATGCAAGAGATATTAAAGTGTATTCTTGTCATGAGAGGTGTACTGTGTTAACATCATGAAATTCACAACTGCTCAGATGAAGTGTACTGCAGCAGATGCATCATGTGCAAGAAGTGATGCAATCATCAGCACAATTTGACGTACAATTGTCTTTTGATTTGCTCTGATTCATTGTTTTATGCTGCTGTATCTCTGAAAAATCTTCAATTCTGCAAAGGTCAAGATTGAGTGAAATTGATGATCAAGTTGTGTCACCTCAGATGCACTTGAGATTTTGTGTCTGATGTCTTTCTTCTTTTTAGTCACTGTAATGCTCTTCTCTATAAGCTGTTTTAATCAGTGAACTAGATATGTAACTGTATCCTTGAGCAGTTGATGCAGTACATTGATCATCATTGTTGCATGAATATTGATCAAATGATGAGCTCATGCAAAGTTGTCAACAGAGTGAACCCATGCAGCATCATTCTCTGATATCTTCTTTTCTTGCTGTCTACTGATCTGATTCTTAATGAATTGATGTGTTTGAAGTGATCAGTCTCTCTTCAAATTCTCTTGCTTTTGTGATGATACTTGACAGATTGTACACTGTTGATTCATCTTGACACTTGTAATCAATATCTGTTCCTCATAGTCTATCATGAAGCCTGCTATCACAGAATGACACTGGCGGCTCTGACTGTCTGCACAGACTATATTAAGTTCATCTTTGACAGCGGATCTGATTGCTGCTTATTGTCAGTAGGAAAATTGAGAACATGTGGTCATGAGCTTGACTTACAGTCAAGTATAATGAACAGAGCCATATGTCAAACCCTTGATTTGATGTTGTCATCATCATTCTCAACCACTGAAAGGAAATCAAGAAGAACTAAGCCAGGTTGTGATTGAGCTCGTCTTGTACATCGGTTCAGGTTTTCAATTGTTAAATATATCAGTCAGGCAGATAGATCACTCTGATGTTGAGTGAGAATGATTTTGTCAGTGAATATCAACAATGATACAACTGTTGCATCATTTGAAAGCTTCTTCTGCGTTTGTCACCATCAATCTTCAGTATGCAACTCACTGTAAACCCACTTCTCATCACCGTTATAGTGGTGAATTGAGGCATATACCATGTCACCATCGAAAGATTTGTGACTCAGTAGAAAGTGAAGTGTGTCTATAATGCTTCAATACTGTATAACATATTCACAATCAGTTCTCTCATCATAAGCAGACTCAATCTTAAAGGTTTGTGAGGTTCATTTCTGCTTCTTCAATGCTTAACTGATGTCATATGAAATCTTATGCAGCTGGTCAAGTTATTGATCTGTGTTCTTGAAACTTAGATGACTGTGCATCTTGTTCAGTTGTGGGTTCTTAAAGAAGGCATTCACACTTTTCTTCATAGTGTGGTTATTGTGAAGCCACAACGCTCAGCTGTAGTCAATACTGTTGTGAAAAGAAAGGTAGTCTCTATTCTCAGATTTGTTGCTCAATTCAAGAACAACAACACCTGTCTGACAATCAGGTGCTGTGTTGAAAATCTGAACAGCATCAGCACTACAACCTGTGGCCTTCTGAAATGTCTTCACTCAAATAGATGATGAGGTAGACAGTAGACCACATTGACCCTGTTGATATGTTGTCTGTTTGTGCATCTGCTCAGTATCAGAGACAGAACTTGTCAATCTGTCAAAGAGGTTGGTAGGTTCTTCAGTATCAGATACAGAAAGCATATCTGTAGCCTCAGCCTTGTCAGTGGCTGAGGCAGTATCTGTCTTTCAATTATCATGATGCTTCTCTGCTTCAACAGTGTAGATGATCAACTTGATCATCATATCATTCAACATGATGTATTCTGAGAGTGATCAAACATCTAACAATGCATTATTTCAGGAAATCTTTCAAGGTCATCAGTATAATCAAACACAACACTTCACTATGTGACACTTTAATTCACTGCTACTTCTCACCCTCTTATCACAGTTGATACATGCTCAATACATTTCTGATGTAGGGCTCTAACTCACACATCAGCTATGTTCAAAAGAATTAACTTAAGAGATGCATTGAACCTTGTAGAATGTTCTATGAACGTCACATAGTTGATAAAGGCGTAATGCTACAGAAAGACGGTGATTGTGATGCTTAACAATAAAAACTACATTGATATATGTTTTATATGGTCAATGAAACTACCTGTCTCAACTACACCACAAACTGCAACTCATTAAATAAATTGTGAGAGCAGTCATTATGATATTTGTCTCTTGTTTGTACAGTATGACACAACTCTGAGTTGACTTGATTCATACTTGATAATCTAGCTGACATGTCTGTGAATGCAGATTGTACGTTCAGTGATAGGTCAACTCACACTAAAGAGCTTGCATGTTGCTGTTGCAGGTTCAGTTCTCAACAAATGCTAGATCTTCAATTCATAGTGATCTTGAGATATTCTTGAGTTGATATGTATTTCACACATACTCTTGTGTCAAGAATGAGCTCAATGCTTGCTTTGATGAGCCAAATATACCGCTGTTGAAGTGCTGAGGTCATTAGAAAACTTGAGACCCTTTCTTCATCAAAATGATGAAGGAGTTAACTTGAACATATGATATTACTCTGAGATACTGAACCTTTTCATGAGTGAGGTTATTCTTTGTCATCACTCTTCAGATGTCATATCATGTTCTTCAAATTTTGGCTCATGTTCTTGACTGCATTGAGTCTGCAAGCGAACATTCTCTTGAGCCTTCAACTGACTTCATTGCTATTCTTGAGTAAGCTTAAAGATTGAGACAAAATGAATAAGAAGATAAAAGAGTGAATTGATATAAAGCTGAATGAGATTCAGAGAAAGAATGTGTATTCTGTTCTTTATTGTTGAATGATTGCTCAATGCATCACTACAACATCATTATGTTGCTGTTTGCATTCAATTGCTGCAATTGGCCACACTCTTTCAATGTTGTCTGCATTATATCATCTAACTATTTCATTAAATATAAGGGATTTATCAGTTTTACAATATATTAAATCTGTATTAAATATAGGGCAAAATTTTAGACTTTCAAATGAAACTGTTCTTAAATTGATAGGTAAAAAACACAACTTACACTCGCTCTTATTTCGTCTCAAACTCATGCCACTTCATGTGTACAGCTACATTACATATTCAATGACAGGCAAATGAGATACAACGCTGAAGTTCAATGAGAATGATGTTGACTCAAACAACTCAGTTTTCATCAACATGATGCAAGTCACATGAGTCACCTTTTTAAAGAAGGTCAATATTGAACAGATGAATCATATGATCAAGAATTGGCTCAAAAACAATGAGCTCAACATCATCAATATGAAGTTAAACACAGAGAAGGCCGCTTTGAGACCTCTGATTAAGATTCTCTATGATGAGTTTGATGATCTGTTCTTAAACGTTGAATCTTCCTTCATCAGAGCTGTTATGAAGTTTGTGATTCAACAAAAACTGTCAAACCTACATCACACTGCAGACAGTAACAAAGGTTCTTAAAAAGACTCAGAACTCACAATCCTCTCTGTGTTAAAAGAAGCAATCATGAAAGAACTGCCCTCAGCATCAACATTCAACTTGATATCAATGACGGTCAATATCAAGAACTTTGGTATACAAGTGTGTGTGCTTCAAAACACAACTGTTGAGCAGTCTGACTGACCTTCTCAGTTAAGTGTTGCTACAATCAGAGACATTTTGTCAGATTCTCACCTCAACAATAACAATTTTATTAGTCAGATGTTGTTCAAGCTGTGAGTGAATATCTTATGTCAGAATGTCAACTATACTGAATTTCACGCAATCAGATACACATTCACTGACAATCTTCTGCACATTAAGCAAGATAGACACTTTCACACTGCACTTCTTAATGCTCAGAGATGAAGTCTATCATATGCTATGTTCAACATAACCCTTTTGTTGCCTGCTTGTGAGTATATAGTATTTATTTAATCAGTGACAGCAAGCTAATCTCTTATATAGCACTTGCTACTGTACATCATAGTCAACAAGAACTGCAAGAGGCGATGAATTTAAAAGATGATGATGATGAAATTGAACTCACAGACTCATCATCACATCAACAAGAAAAACAATCAATGTCATCTTAAGAAGAACGCAAAACAGCAAAGAGATCAGCAATTGAGTCTGATTATTCAAGTGATGACAACACAGTCAAAGAAGATCTTTGTGAGACGTCAAGAGAAACACAGTCAGTGAGCATTGGTTCATTGAATCAACTCAACATCAGCACAGGTTTGTTGAATCAATTCAATGTTGACACAGGTCCGTCAAATCAACTCAATGTCAGCACAGGTTCATTGAACCAACTCAGTGTCAGCACAGGTCTGTCAAATCAACTCAATGTGACTGCAGGTTCTTTACATTGTCTTAAAGCTGACACAGGTTCATTGCATTGTCTCAAAGTCAGCACAGGTTCATTGAACCAATTCAATGTCGGCACAGGTTTGTCAAACCAACTTAACGTGACTGCAGGTTCATTGCATCATCTCAAAGTCAGCACAGGTTCATTGAACCAATTCAATGTCAGCACAGATCTGTCAAACCAACTCAATGTGACTGCAGGTTCTTCACATCATGAGAAGCCTACAGATGTTGAAGGAACGTATTTCTTATCACAATCAGTGTACTTTAAAATGAGTCACAAAATAAATGTTGAGACAGGTGTTACAGAGAACCTAGATACTACTGAAATTATAGACAAAAACTCAGATACTATTGCAGAACAGTGAGTTGCACACTACATTGTGATTCTCAAGCTTCAACTAACACAACTATAAAGGCTGATGACAAAGGTCAAACTCACAGTAACTGAGCATCTTCACAAGTCAGACTGTTGAAAACAGTGCTGTAAACTCTTTCTACATGATCCTGTCAAAACAACATCAGATAAAAGAATTAAAATACCTGGTCTACAAACTTCATTGTTTCTTTACCAGGCCTTCAGAGTGTTCATAATGCTTAAGATAAAGGCGTATCAAGGTGAAGATTACAACACTGATAACATGAGATTGAAAAAGATATGTGACCTTCTTGATAAATATCAAGTGCAACACTAACATGATGATCAGACAATAAGGTTGTTAGCACTGATCACTATGAACTGCATTATGAAGATTTCTTATCATGAGGTCAAAGAGGCTTGTGAATCAAAACAGTTTCATCAACATCTGACTAAGGAAACCTTTGAAAAACCTCAGCTCAAGAATGCAGAATGTTCTTTCAGCAATCAGTGAGGATTTCTGTGCTCATGTATTGATGATAGTTCAGCTTCACAAATGATTTCATAAATGAGGCTCAATTTGATTGTGGTATCAGCCACACTTGTTGCTAACTGACTACAAGAGGCTCAGATACACTTGAACTCTGAGAATAAGTCTGAGAAATGGGCTGTGAGACACACTTATGATGACGTCAAGATGAATAAACTTGCTATTAAGCTCTTTAAAAGTGATCAAAAGTTGCTGAAATTAGAATTGAATAATGTGAGTAATTCTGTTCATCTTCAACCTACTTTTGAACAGTCATGCATCATCATCATCATCACAAGAGGATCATACAGTGATTATATTAAGCAGATCATGAAAGACACTCATTATTCATCAAAGCTATTAAGATCAAGAAAGACACAACAGTCAATGCACATATATTAAAAGATTTTCTGAGATAGAGTAGTTGCAAATGAGGCTCATTTTGAGGTGACGCTCACTTCAGAAACAATTCAACTGTTTAAAAATGAACCTAAGGCACAAAAGTGGTTTTTGACAGACACCCCTTTTGAGCAGTCATTTGCTCAGATGACAGGTTGAATTGAGACCCTCAAAACAAGTGATTGAACTGAGCAGCAGAAATACTCTTTGTGGTCAGAAAAAGAGGTGCATTGTGCAAAACTCTCATTATGCACTGTGTTCTCACTCTGTCAGATGAAAAAGATGCATGACTGCATTGTTGCTGAAAAAGAAACTGATTGAAATATCAAGAACTGACACATCAGATTACTGATCAATGTACTTGAAACCCTCTGACTCAAACAGAGTGTAACACAATCTCTTTTCTTTGACAATCTCTTGACTCAGGTTATCATCAACACTCATTATGTTATCAATTGTTCACTACTCACTAGATACAATGAACTTGTGAACTCTTCACTAATGATCATCACTGATCAATTGAAGAAAGAGCATGCAGTTGCAAAGGTCAATTGAGTTAACAACAGTCATATAGGTTCTGAACTGAGCATCAATGTCAACAATTGAATGATGAAGGTGCAGCAACTCAGAGTTTTGAGCAGCTTTTCACAACTGAGAGAGTTAAACAACATCAAGTCACTTGTCTTCTCAGATGTAGAGGATCAAGAAAGAAATTGAGTGCACATGAAAAAGAAACAGTTGTATGAGCTTGAAGAATGCAGTTCCTTCTACAAGAAACACATTGTGAACATATGCTTAGAGAACAATTGTACAAAGATCAAAGTCATCAACAACAGAATTAAAGAATGAAACAAAGATGAAAAGACAGTGTTCTGCTTCATGAGCTCTACAAATGCACTCATTCTGTACTGAGTATGTTCAACTCTGCTATTTACTCTCAAGCTACAATCACAACAACTGTAGGTCATCAAATCAGACAGTTATTGACTTGCAACAGTATCTCAGACTTGTGTTAAAGGCCCCTGTTGCTCTGATTCATGAGGCAATGTCAAAGTTGAATGTTATGAACACTATATGGCTATTTCAAGAAGAGTCAAATACCATAGTGAGATATTCAACCTTAACACCCTCACAATATATTGTCAGCATCATCAAGCTCATCAAAGTTGAGTACACATTACACAGAGTCAGATGACTGATTCAACTTAACTCAGAGTGAATGAAATGTGATCAAGAGCAGGCAAAAAAATGAATCAACCAAATTGACCAACAAAAGATGACGTCTACTTATTTACTACAGTGTGTTGAATCTGATGTCAAGCAAGCCATCTATGACTGACAGAATCAGAGAACACATCTTATGAAACTGACTTTGAACTCTGCTCAATTTGATCAAGAAATAATTAAAAGAGAAATAAATAACAATGAGGATGATGATCTGCAGATTATCTCATCAGAAGATGAGATCAAGAAAGATGAAGATGAAGATGAAACTGCATATGAGGTTTGAATCAAAGACCACAGTTTCAGAGCAAGCTTTGAGCATGATTTATAGATTGTCTAGCACTATAATTAATATTGTGTTGTTCTAACTGGTCATTGTTTCTTACTCTTGATCTATGATAATCTTTTAAACAGTACATGACCTAGCAGAAGAATCATTACACTTTCAACAATTTACCTTTGCAGTTGCATTGAGCAAAGGCGCAAGCCACACGCAAATTTGAGATAGGGTTTACTGACATGCAACAAGATGGCAGAGTGCACTGCTGATTCAATGAACAAAGATCATGGTTCAATGAATGAAGGTCTTAATTCACTGAACAAAGATCTTAGTTCAATGAACAAGATGCAACCTGGTCAGAATAGGGTTAATATACTATATGTTTCAATTTCATCAGGTAGTTGATGATATCAAATATATTCAAAAGACTAACCATCTCTGAGGAACTTGATAAATGATGTTGATGATGACTGCTTGCACACACACACATGTGACACTAACCTCATGCAGAATCAGAAGCTAATTTTAATACAGTAAGGGTTAGCTGAGCCTGATATTTGATACAACTGCTACAACTAAAACAAGACATGAATGAATGACGTAGTCTATCAACAACACAGCGGTTGCAGAAACCAATGATGCATCAAGATATTCATATCATATTGAGTGGTCGCCTCTATGCATGTACTTGCTTGAGTGTCACAATCAAGAAAGTATTGACAGAAGAGCAGTCAAATAACAATGAAGATTAAAGACAGCTTGAAGAAGAGGTTTAATTTGATAAACTTGATACCTACTGCACACAATACAGCTAGGTACACTATGAGGGTCAATGAAGGGGTACTGGAATATTGTTGATAAGCTGTCCTCTCTGAGTATAATGATTCAAAGACTGTTGCTTATGATAAATGATTGATGAGGGTTTGACATGAAGGTGCATCATGGTCAATACCTTGAAATTCACTCAGTGAATTAATCACAGTATTAGAAGTTACTTTTGACAGCATGTCAAGTCCCACACTCACTTTTTGTGAGTTCAAGACTATTGCTGAAACATTGAACCATTGCCATCATCTGCTTGAAAAAACCATCAAGACAATGACCGTTGAAAGTGAAGTCAGAATGTTGCATTGAGACCTCTCATGCTTGCATCAGCAACTTGTAATACACAATCCTTCATCATTATATTGAAATCATAGGCCAACAATAGGCTTCACACTCAGAACAACACCCACTTCTCTATACTCTTTCATCATATCTTATCTCTACATTATTGAGTGCAGATTTGCTCTTGCACATTTTGTACAGATTTGCTGAGCATGAACTTGCTTTGTGCTAAATGATGAGAATTGAATTCACACAAGTTACTCACATCACTAATGCATTAAACCAGTTTCTTAAAACAACACTTAGAATCAGCAACCATCTATCTCAGTTTTCACTTCTCTATTGTTCTACCTCACAGTTAACTGTTTCATTCAGAGCTCACATTCAAACATCTGTTAAAAGTGCACATTCAGACTTCATACTGTAGATCACACATCACATTCAACTCTCAGGTTTGTTTCTCATGTTCAACCTCATGTTCAAATCTCATGTTCATACCTCAGGTTTGTTTCTCACATTCAACCTCATGTTCATATCTTGTGTTCATAGCTCACATGCATAGCTCACATTCAAAGTTTACTTTTATATCTCACAGTCATACCTCATGTACTAAGTCAAAGCTGAACTCACAACAAATTCAAAAATGTTGATGAAAAACTTCAAAAACAACACAGATGAAGAGGTTAACAAGAATGCCTACTACTCAGACAATGAAGAAGTGAAAACAGGTCGCGTTAAGTATTGTGCTGTCATCATGCACATAAACAATGAGGGCAACACTTTTAGTCTTGACCAGTTTCTTGCAACTGAGACCTCATATTGCTGCATCTACATTATGTTTGAGGTGATTCAGAGATGAAAGTTCAGCCTTCAAGTTCAAGTTATCATGAAGAAAAAAGGTGCAGATAACAAGATCATCATCATTAAACTTGATTGCAATACAATTCAAGACAGAAATGTAACTGCAAAGTTGCTGTCATCAGGGCACCTTTCTTCAAGCATTCAACACATTGCAAAGATGCAGCAGGTCAACAATGAAGGCCATATTTACTGAGTCAATGTTTCATTCAATCTCATTGAAGTACTCTCAGATCAACTGTGAGTCAATCTTGCAGAACTCATCAAACTTGACTTCACTCTTCAGAAGCTTCAGAAGATATTTATCTCATCAACTCTTGAGTTATATGTGTGCAGTTCAACAGACATAACTGAATTTGTCAAAGAGTTTCTTGACATTATACAACAGAAGAGAGTCATTGACCCACTCAATGCATGACACTTTGCTCATTCAGACAAACATTTTGTTCAGTTAAATCAGACTGCATCTGCAGAAGAACGGTCTGCAATCAAGTTATCACCTCAAACATTGTTTTTAACTGTAGCAGAATGGGTAACGATCATGAAATATAAAGCAATAGCTGAACAAGAAGTTGCAGCCAATCAAGCCACAAGTATTAGAGAATTCATCTTTGCACTACAAGCTATTACCATATCAGAAGAAGGAAAGTGTCACTACATGGCCCTGATAGATGGTTTGCAGAAGATGTCACTTCAATTTGACTCAGAGAAGGCATTAAGAGTCAACTTTAATGCTGAAGTTGATGATTGTGAGAAAGACTGAAGTGGGGTTGTTGTTCAACAACTACCATTTGCATGAATCAATCAAACAACCATTGTTCTTCATAAACCCTGAGACAAGAAGAAGAACATCTACAAAGGTAAATCATTGAAGACAATCTCACACAATTTCAAAACTGATGAGGAGTTCAAAGCTCAATGTCAGATGAATGACAAGATGATAGTCAAAATTCAAGTGATCTTGCAAGAAAAGACACTGAAGCATCAAATCAATGCACTAAGTGCTTTTCAGCAAACTCAAGACAATTTGCATCATGTGATTCACAGTCTGAACTATACTCAGGCTCAGAGTAAAGACATCTTCACCATCATTTCACTTGATGCTGTTAAGAATTGAATTGATGCATTGAAGCTCACACCATCACAGAGAAAAGCAATGGTCTACTGTTGTGAGTTGCCATATGAAATTGACATCATACAAGGGCCATCAGAGACAGGTAAAAGCCACTGATGTGCAGAGATGATATGACCATTCCTTCACAGTGACAATGATGAGCTTCATCAAGTTCTAGTGATAATCTCTATAAATGACACTGTTGATGAACTTGTTGAAAAGATTGAGACTTCAGCGCTCAAAAACCCTCAAACAGAAGACAAGATCATCATACACTTGCATGTCATATTCTCTGAACAGAACATCATCTGAAATAAAGTTAAAGAACCTCACAATCCGCTTTCACTCATCATAAATGAAGATGAGCTTAATGTTCTTGCAGAGTTTGACATTGTCAGAACAATATATGAGGTCTATAAGGGCACAGATCAATCTAAATCAATTGTTATGAACAAGAGAGTGCAGCTTATTGAACATAGCTTGACAACTTGAATGCTACAGGTTGCTGACATGATATTGCACCCTGTCTCTGACCCTGATAGCTGAAAGGGATTCTGAGAATACTACAATCTATACAGTGAAGATGACATGAATGCCACACAACAGATTGAATTCAAAAAGATTCTCACTAACTTGCAAGAGCATGTTCTTTGTGCAGCCTCTGTTGTAGTGTGCATCATCAACAATGCAGGCACAGCTAAACTCTTCACAGTTTTCAGATCAGCAATTATCTTCATGAATGAAGCGGCAAAGATCATCAAGTCAAATGCAATTATCATCTTGACGCACTATGCACCTGCTTCAGTTGTCATGATTGAAGATCACAAGCAACTAAAGCCAACAGTATTAAGTCACAGAGGCTCAAGTGAGCAGTTTGTCACTCAGATGATTATGTCATTCTTTACACAACTTGTTTGACTAGGTCATTCATTGATTATGTTCACTGAGCAGCACTGAATGAGCCCTGAGATCTTCAAGATTGACTCAATTATCTTCTATAATGGTCAACTGATTGACGCCACCACCACACAGCTAGTCTTTTGTTCACTGAGTCTGAAGATGAAGAACTTTATAAAAGGAGCATATCAAGTAGAAAACCTCATGCTGATGATAGATGTCAAAGACACAACAGAGCAGATAGAAAACTTGTGATGCAACCTAGTCAATGCTACAGTATACATGAATATGATGAAAACCCTCTTGAAGACATTCAAATCAAAGCATCTTGCAATCATTTCACCCTACTGAGCACAGCAGAAAGTCTACTATTGTGCACTATATTGACTGCAGTCTAAGCTCAAGAAGAAGGACCTGCGGGCAATTCAGAACAAGACCATTGACTCATTTCAAGAAAATGAGGCCAATATTATAATCCTGAACCTAGTTGTCACTAAGAAGTTAGGCTTCACACAAGAAATGAATTGACTCAACATTGCACTCACACAAGTGTGAGATGGCTTGATGATGATCACAGATGTAAGTGTCAACAAGAGTCAAAACAACAAGGGATTTGTGTGTTGGTTGAAAAAGCTCATCAGCCTCTTCAAGCAGTCAAAATTGATTCAGCAAATCAAGAACGTGCTGAAGAACTCAAATGTTTCAAAATTCATTGATATAAAGTCAAAAGATGTACAAGAAGATGTGTCAGCCACTGAAACAGAGCAGATATCGGCACTGAATCTAACTCTAACAACAGCTGAAGGTGTGATTGTGCAGTCAGATACTCTTGTTGTCAATGAAGGTACAACTATACAGCTGAATGCTTCTGTTGTCAATTGAAGTGCAACTGTTGAGCCAAATGCTTCAAACATCAACTGAGGTGCAAACGTCAAGCCAAATGCTTCACTAACTGATAAGCAGCTGCGTTGCCGAATGCTTCTGATGTTGACTGAAATGCAACAATTCAATCAGATACTCATGTTAGTGAAGGTAAAGCAAAATCAGCCTGAGTAAAAGACACTGACAATTAGAAGATCAAGATGGTCTTGATCATGTCTCACAATTTCTGCAAGAGGATGAAAGCATATGCAGTACGTCTGTGTTGAATACATGTCACTATTAGTCAACTAGATTGCACACTACTGAATCAAACCAGCTTGCTACAACATTCACTGAACATGTGTCAGGTTCAATGAACGCATTGTACTACAGCACAAATGTTATTTGAACATTGTGCTGTGTTACTTTAAGCAAACGCGTCTTTGACCAAGAATTCACTCATCAAAATATATGCATCAAATTCAATAACATTTCAGCTGAGTATTCACCTGAACCTCTCTTCTAACCTTTTACTTTTGAATGTGACCTAAATATGCATTCTGATATGTGTTTGCCTCATCTACAACCTTTTTCTATGAACTTGCGTCACTTTGATTTCAGACAGCATTTCTGACTTTGATCTTCTCATCATCATCATGTCAGTTAAGAAGGATATCAGACTCAAGCATACCAACAATTTGACAGATGAGAATGATTCAAAATATGTGAATCTTGCACAGTTCAGAAAGAATACCGATATAGACAATGAAGGCATAGCTGAAGCAAACACTATCATCAGTGAATGACTCAAAGAGCATGCACCAAACCTAAGAGTCTTAACAACAAATGTGAGTTGTGAAGCAGTGCAATCATTGATTCAGAAACTCTACACTCACTTTACGCTTTACTTTGAAGACAAACCCCTCACATTCATCAATCAAAGCCTGTTCATTCTAGTACAACGCAAGCTATATAATCAGAGACACAAGATGAGATGTAATGATTTCAAAGACAGAGAAGCTACATCTAGAAACACAGTATCTCTGAGCTCAACAAACACCTCAGAGTGAGTGAAAATGAGTGTTCACATCACAACATCAACACTCATTCAAACTCAAGACATGACAATCATCACTGATGCTAAAACTTATGAAATACAGGTGAAACACATTCTACCATTCAAAGACATTCAGGGTATTAGCCCAGCCACTGTCATTGATGTCACACCTTTCAATTCATCTTCTGCTCAGAAGGTGAACATATGCAGTTGAGTGTCATTTAATATATGAGTGAATATACTTAAAGAAGACATTCAGTACACCTATCTTGACATCATCAATTACAGCTTTAATGACATTACAACAAATATAACTGAGGATAGAAAGTTCTGTACAGTCATTCTTGATGTCAGAATGAGAAGACTGTCATACACAGAGTTTGAAGTTGTCTTCAAAGTAAAAGACTGTAAGCTGAACTGTTTGTTGAACTCAAGTGTTCATCTGAATAACTCTCTACTAGCATTGCAACTGTCATTAATGCTCAAATGTATCATGAAATCAAGTCAGACTGAAAATACTGAGAACATCATCATTCTCAAAGAACAAGAACGTTCATCTAATCAGCTCAACAAACGTTACAAGATCAGTGAACAAGATCTGAAGACAACAGGTTCACACATGAAAGGCATTCATCATGATACATCAGATGAGCAAGCTTCAGAACAACCTTCAAGAGACATATCTATGAGTTTGAACAGAAACATCACTGAACCTTTCATGAGCGGCACATTGTTAAGAATGAAACAAGACAAGAGACAATCTGATAGATCTGACAACACATTATCAACAAGAACTCTGAGCAACCACACAAAGATAACTACAGTCAGCAAAGCTCTGAAAGAAGACCTTGCTGCTGACAAGGCAAAGTCACAAATGGCAGACCCTGCAAAGATAACTATGATTGACAATGCTTCAGAGAAAGACCTTGATATTAACACAGCAGAGTCACAAACGGCAGACTCTGCAAAGATAACTATGATTGACAATGCTTTGAAAGAAGACCTTGCTGTCAACAAGACAGAGTCATGAACGGCAGATCATGCAAAGTTTACTTCAATCAACAAAGCTTCAGAGAAAGACCTTGATATCAACTCAGTGAAGTTACAAACAGTGACAAACTCAACAACTTCAGATGAGGCACACAGCATCTGTTACCCAAAGTTACAATCAACAGCAACACCTGTGTGATCAAAATCAACTCAAACTAGCTCTGAATCAGAGCTGATCTTTCATGAAGACACTGTAGAGAAACTTCAAGACATCAAAGACATAGAGACATCTCAAACATCTATGGCTGAAGAGTATGTTTAGTTCAACGTGATGAAGTTGAGTATTGACTAACTTAACCTTTCAGGCTCATGACAAGTGTGAGGCTGACAGCTACTGAACATCTTCATGAGTCAGGATGCTGAGACAGATGTGCACAACTATTTTTTCACAACTTAAGCAACATTGATTCTGATGAAAGAATACACATTTCAGGCCTTCTCACACCCTTGTACCTATATCAGGTCTTTGAAGTCTTTATGATGTTTGAGATGAAGTTGTTTCAAGACAAAGGCTATAATGTGAACAACATGAAACTAGAAAAGGTACACTGCACATCAAACTCATGAATCTTTTGAGCATAATACTGAATCTGATGATAGACTATTGAAATGTTGAAAGTTATTTGCCTAAACCGAATACTGAAGAAAGCTCATGTCAAAGTCATTACAGCTCACAGAAAAAGACATCATTAAGAGCATCTGTCTTGAGAAACTTCAAGCAACCCTCAGTTGTCAAACAATGTATGTTCATTTGGCAGAAAGTGGGGCATCAAATGTTTCTGTAATGATGATGAATCAGCAGCTCTTTTAAAACTCAAGAGTGGCTTTAATCTGGTTGTAGCCTCAGCAGGTCTTATTTTGAATTGGTTACAAGAGGCTATGAATCACCTGAATTCAGAAGATAAGTTCACTAAATGAAAAATATGTCATGTCTATGAGGACCGCAAGGTGAACCAACTTGCAAAGAAGCTGTCTCATGACAACTAAAGCCTTCTTGAACGCGTACCTGATGAAGAAGACAACCTTTGACATCAGTTTGAACAGTCACAAATCATAGTCATCATCATAAAACAATTCTACAGAGGTCATATCACAGAGGTTATGCAAGACATTGTCTACTCACTCAAGTCACTCAAGAAGTGAAAAGTTTCTCTGCTTGTGATCATCTATTAAAAGATAGAGTAGCGGCAGATGAGGTGCATACTGAAGTGAGCATGAATGCAATGACAATTCATATGTTCAAAACCTTCAGCTCAGAGATGAGAAAATGGTTTCTCACAGACACATCATTTGAATCTTTCTCTGTGCAAATGCAAGTGTGAATAAGCTTCATTAAGACATCCTACTGAATCAACCCTACTCACAGCTCATGATCAAAGAAGCACATGCATTAAAGAAGACTTAAGAATTGCACTGTGTTAATGCTTCATGATATGAGAAAGACACACAAACACATTGTTGACAGAAAGAAGCTGAACATATGTGTCAAAAAAATTACATAAAGACTTTGACACAGATGCTAAAAACACTGTGGCTCAAGTGCAGTGCAACTCAGTTCACTTTCTACAGTCATTCTCTGACTGATGTACCACTCAACACACATTAGAACATTGAC
>JAABUP010005784.1_pt1 | contig 18402 bp, 22 predicted proteins | sample 5559201 | NCBI WGS metagenome assembly JAABUP01 (sample SAMN10711887, study PRJNA513373) | rock metagenome | isolation source: Antarctica rocks | place: Antarctica
GGTCTGATAGTTCCACAAAATCTTCTGAACCAAGCTGAGTCTACTGCGTTGAAAGGCACATTGCACATCACAAGCATGTCCAGCAAGGCTGCATTGATGGAGGCAGCTTCCTGAGCTTTAGGAATAGGAACAGCGGCACTGGTAATTGTAGACTGCTCATGCTGCCTTTTGAGGAGTGCAGGAAGCTTGGCATCCCCTTTGCCGGCTCTGCTGCGCTGTATGACAGTCTTGACAGCTGGGAAACAGGCAACTGCTTTCTGGCAAGTCAGGAGATCATCGCATTAGGTCAACGGTACTGTTAGTCAGCTGCTCGTTCCGCATCATGCCTTTGGCGATGCAAACTCTTTTGGACAGTGTCATTGATGTCTGGGACAGAGGATGTTTAGCGGTATCGGACCACGCCTTTCTGTGTCATTTTGCTGCTTAGAAGCACTGCCTGCGAGATCAGAACATCGTCGCTTGTTCGTCCCAGCTTCGCGTGTTAGCAACCTTGCAAGCTTATACCGCCGTTCAAAGTAGGTTTTCTGTCCGCATAAGATCGGCCCTGACAACAAAATGGACGAAATGACGTCAAAACTGAAAAAGCTTTTCAAGACCAAACCAAAGGGCTTCAAAGGGTCGGGCCAGAAGCCAGGCAGCAATACTCAGGTTTGCACATAAACCCTGTCTGAACACGTATCAGTATCATACTTGTCAACGCTGAAAGTTACTTGTCTTTGCAGCAGGCTGCATCTTCTGCAACCTCTGCTCCTGCAAGGCCTTCTCAACCAACACCGCGACATTTTCCACAGCAAGCATCCTCACGAGACAAGCCCACTCCGCCTGCCAGTAAACATCCTCTTGGTCTGCGCTCAGCCTCACCTTCACAGCGGAGTGATGTACCTCCAGCCTCAGTCTTGACCACTGGGGCCTACACTGCCCCAGGTACTCATATTGCCTGGCTGCAATATGTTGATCATAACATCTGACACTTGTACCTGCAGCAGTGAGGCACTTGCAGCCCATTTTATGCCTGTCTCTGAACTCAGAGTGAGCGCAATACAAATGCAAAACAGAAGAAATTCAGGGGCTGTGTCATGCAAGCTTGCCAGTATATGTACATATGGCATCATAGCTTGCACAACACTCTCAAGCTGCATGTATGGCCAAATTGCAGAGGAAGAAGAGCCCACTGAAGCACAGAAAGAGGCGTTTGCTTTGCTCAGGATAGCGCCACAAAAAGGCGCAGCAGCAGAAATTTTGTCAAGAGTGCTGCGAAATATTGTGGAACACCCTACTGAAGCCAAGTACAGGTCCGTCAGGGGACAATCTGCAGGCTGCATTATCAGCTTTGACTTCATGTTTCCACTCACTGGTGTTCGTGCTTGAGTGGTATTGCGCTCAACGTAATTCAGCAAGTTTATCATGGTCTCTAGTGCTGGTGCATACCACGCTAAAATGTAAGTGGCACCAGATAATGCTTGCTCAAACAGTTCCAGCTGCATAATACCCAAATCTTCTGATTCTCCTTTGACATAGCCTTTTTTATGTCTTGGAAGCAGCGTAAGCTCGCTTACCCAGTGCATTCATTTGGTAACTAGGCCCTTTGATTACCCAGCTGCTGTGCTGTCGCTGTTTGCTACAGCTCAAACTCCTTGCTTTGCAGGAAACTGAAGTTGAACAACAAGAAGGTGCAGCAGTGCATAGTCAATGTGGATGGCGGTCTAGAGCTTCTTCAGGCCTCTGGATTTGAGCTCATCTTTGATGAAAGCTCCCCAGAACCGCAGGCAGCAGCACCATCACATGTCTCAGATCATGTCCCATCAACCAAAGCTGCACAAGCCCAACCAGACAGTCAAGCAGATGCACTGCTTTCAGAGGTAAGCAGAACATGCAAGAGGTCTGCTCTGAGTTTTGCAACTTGCAGTCAGATGTCACATGGAGCGATTATCAGCAGACACACAAAATGTCCGAAAAGTGCTTCTTGGACAGCAAATGTACAGCCTTTAAAGAGCAATAGAGGTGCTAGACAGACTACGCTCTGCACAGAAAAGGAGAAAGTTTGCCCAGAAATGAGGCAACAGCATTGTGACAATAGCTACAGTTACACAATACAGACTCTAACTGCAATGCATGCAATGCAGTCCAAGGGGGCAGCGCCAGCAGCAGAGTGTGAGGCAGTTGGCCATTTGTGTTCCCTGAAGAAGCTGAGTTATGGCTGCTGCAAGCTGCCCTGCAGCTCCTTCGCCCACTGACACCTCTGCCATTCTCAAAGACATCGACTGGTAGAAAGTGGCATGATTTGTTGTCTTATAATGAAAAGTCTACCTAAAACAAAGCTCAGATATCCCGCACTCATGTTTGGCATCAGCAGCTGTCAACTTCCTGTTCAAATCCCCTTCAAATGGTTTAGGTTTTCTTTGTAGAGCCAAAATTTTGCTCAGATGCTGCTTTTGTGGCTCGTATTACTCACCATGCTGCAACCCGTGTCATGAAGCAAGTTGTGTGTCTGAATCACATTGGTTGCCCTGACTGCATTGCAGGAAGCACAGCTAGCATGCGCAGTGAGCCGCCGCCGCCACAGCAGCCTTTCACTGGTCAAAGCCGCACAGCAAGCTCCGGCAGCTCACACGCAGCCTCTTCCATTCAGCCAGCCACGTCACATGCAGCATCAGGACCAGCAACTGCAGGAGTGGGCAGCAGCAGCAGCACTCAGCCAGGCACAGCGTCAGAGCAGGCACAGCTCAGTGGCAGAAGTCAAGCAGGTAGGGTAATGCAGGCTTGCCCAAGTCTTCTCACAGAGCTTCATGCTTATGGTCACAATGTTGGGCTTGATGTCATGTCTTGTCGCACTGTGCACAGCATACATCCAGTCAAAGCTGCCGAGGTTTGCATGGGATAACTGCCACTGTGAGCACTAAGCAAATGGAACTACACTTGTGTTATGTGCTTTTCGTGACACTATCTGCAAATTATGTGATGCAGGAAATCTGCACAGAGAAACGCAGCTCTGTGCAGCTGTGTCTTTGACAGTTGCTCTCAGTTGCTTCACTGACATGGCTATGCATATTTTCAAGTTTTGGTACCAGTGGCACACATTCTATATGGCCTCAGTGAGCAATGAACAGCAGCACATGGACTGCACCATTACATGGTTTGAAGCATTGAATATGTGCAATGCACTCTCGTCAACACATCGTCAACCACAACATTGTTTCATGATGTTACGATGCTCAGTGCGAGACACAAGCATGATGAACATGCTGTGCTTTTGGTTGCAGGTCTGCATGACACATCAGCAAGTGGCAGAGGGGGTCAGGAGTCAACCCAGTCTGGCCCTACTGCTTCTGCCCCCATCAATTTGGCTGAACCACGACCTAGAAAGACCCAGATTTTGCTGCCTGCTGAAACCGATGCACAGGCAAGAATCTTTAATCCAAATCAGAACAAATTTACAAAAAAGCAGGTTTCATTCGAGTTTAGACAGAGGCAGGCGTGTATGGTGAGCTCGAGGCAACATCCCGCTGCAGCTTTTTGACTTTGAAGCACACAGATGTGCTTGACCACAAATGCTAGATGGTGGTTACCTGCTGCTGCTGTCGCTGCCGCCGCTGCTGCTGCTGCTGCTGCTGCTGTGTTGTCTGCGCCTAGCAAACTGTTAAGCAGAGTTGTGCAAGGGCTGGGAGCCTGTTTCACACAGACTTAGTGTAAGCATTACAGCAATGGCAAAATGACTGTAGCACCTCACATTCAAGAAGTGCATGCAGGTTCCAGATTGGGTCTTCCAGCAATCGTCTGCAGAGCTGAAACAAGCATTCATGACAGCCAAAAAGCGGCGGGAAATGGATTCCATGCTGATGACGCGAGCTTACAGGGAAAAGCTTGCTGGAGGCAAAACTCAGAAGGGAGCTTACATTTATGCTGTCATCAGGGTGCGTCTTCCAGAGGGCTTACTGCTTCAGGTATCCACTGCCGCTGCGCGTAATTGTTCTGCGTAATTGTCACATGTAATTGTTCTGCGTCCAGCTGGGCCAACTAAATATGGTTTTGAATTCAACTCATATTGCTCATGAGCCAGTGAACCACTTACAAGGAGCTTTTGCTAAAACTTGATGCATTTACTTCTTCCATATGTGCCAACACATGTGTTAAGCCTCACGGTGGACACAACTGCCAGTCTATAACAGCCTTGTTACAAGGGCTTTCTCACCCAGTACTGTCATTCTATTTCTGCATTGCTTGCAGCAACTGCATCTCAAACGTGTGAACTGCTGTGTGTTGTTCTTAGCAGGGTAGGTCATGTTTGTCAACATGTGACATGCAGGGGGAATTCAATGCAAGGGAGCCTGTGACAGCCGTGTTTGAGTGGGTGTCTGACTGTTTGAGAGATCCAAGCTTGACATATGAGCTGATACTGCCGACCAGAAGGCCGCTTGTGACGTCAATGGGAAGAGTGTCTGAAGCAGACCTTCTGCCGTCTGCGCTCCTCAATTTGAGATTTGATACTCCTCAGCAAATGCCGTCTCTTCGGAATACACTGTTGCAACAAGTTGAGTGAATCAGTGTATGCCGCAACAAATGTAGTGAATCAGTGTATGCCGAATTTGTTGAGCAAGCAGTAAGCATTTTACCTGTTGCTGGGCTTTAAGCACATGTGATGCATGCTCTGGTGTTTAGCTATGGCCAGGTCAACTTGGGTCGTCACCTGCCAGATCAAAGTTGCGTTATCTTTTGTAACATGCATGTGCTGCTTGCTCACAGCCTGAGGGTTTGCCCAGAACGCATTACATTCCTATACATTATAGAGTCATCCGTATAGAATCCGTTCTGTTGTCAATAATAGTAGCTGGATTACGTTCGACTGAAGGCAGCACATCTGGTCTTGCAATTTTGGTTATAAGGCCATGCAAGGCAGAGCATATGGATGCACCCAATGACACTCACCATCCTGACACTCACATGATTTTCCAGCTGGAGCATTAACAAGCAAACTGCAAAAGCACACAGCCAGACACATACACAATGCCTACAGTCTTGTACAAGCTTTGCTCATGTTCAGATACAAGTTTTGGAGCAATCAAAACTCATTTGGTCTACCGAGCATCACATAATGCTCCTGACAGTTGCATCAAACTCAATGAAAGTAAGGAGCTGAAGCACAGGTGATCAAACGAGTCAAGCTTTCTGCAAGCACATGAGGCGAACGATGGCTATGCCTAAAGGTAACTAGAAATTTTGGCTGTGAACTCAAGGGAAGGTTGCACAAAACCCTACAAATCGAACAGCAAACTCAAAAAATGCAGCATAACACTAGCGCAAGCAGACTACAAGGAAGGTCAGTAATGTACAGACACAGGCTAGTCAATATACACTTCAGCTATCTGCTTAACTTGAAGGTCAGGGTTGCAAAGGGTTGTCCTTGTTCAAAACGCCAGTTGACCAGACCACAAGCGCTGTCACAATTGCCAGCCACCTTAGGCCACGAAATTTCTCATAAGTGATGATCTGTCTTTGTAGCAGCTTTTCCTGCTGTGCAGCTGCTGTCGTGCGCATCTGCTGAGAAGACTGTCTGTCCTCCTTCCTTCCATGTTCGGAATAGTCGCCCAGGTGTGAGCTTTGGTGAACTGATTGAAAGCTTCTTTGAAGGAACTCCAATGCAATGGCGATCAGGATGACAGCAAACAAGAGAGATGTCCCAGTCAACAGCTCAGGTGTGGTGCCAGGGGTAGGGGACAAGACTCGGGTGAGCTCCTTGCTAGTTAGATCAAAAATTGTGGGCTGGTCAGGTCTGGGAGACAGCCGCCGGATTGGGATCTCTTCCAAAATCCGAGGGAAACTTGGAAGAGCGCTGATGTACACCTGGGATCTGCGGTGCGTAGGTCTTACTATGCTGCGATGCGAGCGAAATTGTGCTGGGAATGCGATCCGGCACGAGACTTGCATTTGCAACGCCAATACGGCGCAGCATGGACACCTGTGGTTGCGGCCTTTCGATGGCAATGTTTGACTTTAAGGCCACACACTTACAGCCAGGTTAGAAGACGGTTCATCTTCCAGCGGACAGATGTCGTCTGACCAGTGGTAGCACCATCCAAAAATATCAGCTTCACAACGCTGCAATCGACATCCCTTGACAGCTTTCATCAGTGCCGGTCTGCAGCCAAGAGCATCATAAGCACATATCTTGCACAAATACTGCTGAGTGCTGCATCAGGAAAGTTTACTGCCGCAAGTCCAACGGGTTTCGTGTGGACGTACAATAAGCTCGCAGCACAGGCTGAGGGCACCTGCGGTTGAGCGCATTAAAATTTGAGACACAGACATAGGAGGCCTAGGTGGGGAGGATGAGCCGGGGAATCATGTAAATAGACAGCTACACGTGCTCCTATGTTGATGTCTGCTCATGACTAATCTACACACGTTTGAGTGACAGCACAGCTGCTGCTAATACCTAAGATTGCTTCGACGCAAAGTCAATGTTGGAACTCCAAGTTTGGACCTTCACATCTACTTGACCTCGAAAATTTCACTTGGGTTAATTCCAATGCTTCAACACATTATGGTAGGCAACACAGCTCACTCACCTCTCAGAATTCTGTTCCATCGGGAGTCCCACTGACCAAGGCTACGGTAGTCTGAAATTTGCCAGATTCTGTTCCAGTTCCGCCCGGTAGGATGACGGTTTCTGCCTGAATATCACTGCAACCTGGCCTGGTGACTAGCTCTGCGCCAGATCGGCGTGACGTCGCCTTGGGCAGCTGCCGTGATGTTGTCTCGATTTTGCGAGTTGTCGTCTGCATGAGAGGCAGCATGACAGGCATTCTTCACCATTTGCTCTTGACGCGCATCCGATGGCTTTTGCAGATATTGCTAGTCAAGCCATGAGCGCAGCAACTGTGTCCAAGGCCTGCAAGCCTAATGTACTGATGCTCATTCTGCTCATGACTTTCGTGTCCTTCTCTGCGGCAGATTGCCCAGATGCGGACGTAAGATGCCGCATCCCGGCCTCAGACGCGGACACCACGGTAACGACAATGGCCTTGTGTCTGCTTTGAAGTGGATCGATAGAACAGCGTTTTCTCAGCCTGTTCGTGAATGCAGGGGAGCAGCTCTGGCTGCAGCGCAGGGGCCACCGCCTCTGGTACAGCTGAGGGCGGTGAGGTGAGCATCAATGGAATGTGTTACAGTACGGAGACTGACTCCGACTCAACGACGTATGCGGTCATCGGCACCATCACCATCGGTCAATGCTACGACGCTTTGTATTGAAGCAAGGATCTTCACGGCGGTCTAGTGCAACCAGACAGAATCATTACAGGACTGTGTATCTTAGAGTGTTAGTCCACAAGTTGGCTTCTAGAGTATGCACAACTAGCCTGGGCAGCGTGCGGCGGGACGCTGCTATACGAAACTGTGACTAAGTAAGCCACGTGACACTACCATGACTAACCACTGCATGAATGTCTTTGACTGAATCAATCCAAGTGCTTAGCACAACTCAACACTCCCTCGCAGTCATGACATTCATAAATCAACCAAATCAAAAACCAACAATAACATGTTCTCCAAGTAACATCTTCACTAATCTGAAAGAAGCAATCATGCATAGCCCACAGCACTTTCAACCCTGTCCCATACCAGGTGGTGTATTAGCCAAAAACATAACAACTGTTCAAACAGTTCAGATAAATAAACAATCCTCCTCCAGTCTTAACTAACTGTCGAAAAAAACACAGATCCACATGCAAATCACATGCATGCTAAAATAACACTGCAAAACGCAGCTCAGAGTTGCCACAACTCCAATGAATCCACATGCAAATCACATGCATGCCAAAATACCACTGCAAAACGCAGCACAGAGTTGCCACAACTCCAATGAATCCACATGCAAATCACATGCATGAAATACAATGTTACTCCACACAGGAAGTCAACCACTAGCCACTACCTAGGCTGAAGTGAATTCAGTAGTACACCATACGACGTTGCTTGTCACGATCAGTACGATTTTCCGTGAGCATAGTGAGTCAAATTTTCTCCAGGTGACCTGCCTTGCCGCAGTAGTCACACCTGACATCAGCTCCATGTTACTTGCTTGAAGCCATCGACCTCCCTTAGCAAGTGATCTTCGACAAGCAGTCGATAAGACCCAAAGCCCCGTTAGACTTGTCGGAAGTGTCAGAGCTGCTGCTGCGGGTCTTTACTCCCTCGGAATCAGGGCTCACCGCTGCCCATAAGTTCTCTGACTTTAACAGACACTTGCTCCAGAAGCCATAGTCGCTCAAACCGAGCTTCGCGATGCGCACAGTCTCTGCGGATCTCTCCATCGCTCAAGCTTAGCGATACTGCTCACTACACAGACGATCCTTGCTCTTAGCTACCTCAACGTGAGAGGGCCCATAACCTATTGAAGCAAGGATCTTCACGGCGGTCTAGTGCAACCAGACAGAATCATTACAGGACTGTGTATCTTAGAGTATTAGTCCACAAGTTGGCTTCTAGAGTATGCACAACTAGCCTGGGCAGCGTGCGGCGGGACGCTGCTATACGAAACTGTGACTAAGTAAGCCACGTGACACTACCATGACTAACCACTGCATGAATGTCTTGACTGAATCAATCCAAGTGCTTAGCACAACTCAACCCTTTGCAAGGTAAAGTCCGCTGCTGCAGCTCGTATAGTGCATTCAGGCGGGCTCCATGTCCTTCAAAGCCACAAACCTGTACCATGCTGTTGCCTAACAACGTAAAAGCAATTATCAAGTTTGTTTTTTGTCACCTCTGTGACAGCAAGCCTATTACATTCATGGTCATGACATGCAGAGCTGACAATGTGTGAACATGCAGGTGGTTGTAAGCCAGAGCACTGCAAAAACAACAGTCCAGGATATCGTTGCAACAAGGATGTTTCAGCCTGCACCGTTCGAGGTCAGACCAAGTGCGAGGGCCAAAAAGTCAGTGGCTGAGTGTAAGACTGTTATGGTGGAGCATTTAGTACGCAATCAAACCTGTCACAGTGTACTAGCAACAGCTTTTTGAGCGAGAGCCTTACCCATAACAGCTGCTGAAGGAGCTGTGCATTCAAATACATCTGTTGCTTGGCTGACCAGTTGTCAGTGACTATACTGTCTTGCAGCAATTGATCAATTTCATAGTTTTTGAAACCAAGTTTTACGAGATGTAAGTTTCAAGAGTTCAGCAGCGCTGATTTGAACAAAACAACAGAAGGCAATGACAATACTATTGATACACATGGTGCGGTCACTGCTGCCACAACCCAGCTAGATATAAGAAAAACAAGCCTCAGAAGCTACAAAAAAGCCTGTCAGTCTTCATCCATCTCATCTGGACCATCTTTGCCTGGCTGCACATCCAGCTCAACAGGGTATTCCTGCAAGTGGCATCAAATCTGTCAATAACCCTTGCCGCTTCCCTCAACATGCCTGACAGAGAGATGTACATGTCTACTGTGACACGCCAGATAGCACGCTGCCATGCACATGAAGCAGAGCTCACCAAAACATCCAAAGGAGTGGATGCACTTTCTGCAGTAGCAAATCTTGTCAAAATAGCTGCTTTTGGTTTAGAATTGTACCTGATCACAGCCGTTCCAGGAGTCGCACATGAAGTAGAGGGACAGCTCCTGCTTGCCCGTCTGCTCAGGAGCACTAAACTGCAGCTTGCTGGTCCCTTTCTGCTTCAGGGGCACACGCTTCACAACCAGGCAGGAGTTGTCTGCAGGCCGGCCAACCAGCAGCCACCAATTCTCCTCCTTCCGCCCAGGATACCTAATCACAGACAGACAACTGGTTGGGTCATGCATGCATTTGTGGGTCAAACAAGCCAAACATCAAGTGACATATGCCCTCCATGCAAAGCACGATTTGAGCCACCAACCCTATTCATCCAAAGCATTCACCTGGGTCATGTTTTTGTACATGCCAGCATTGCTAAGCCAGCCAAAGCAGTTCTGCTGCAGACCATCAGAGTGTCGAACAGAATACTGCTAGCTGCAGAGTGTCCCATAGTTTACACAGCGGATAGACCGACCTTGGTGCATGCACAGGGGCTAGCTCCTGGCCCTCTGGCAGGCTGCGGTCCATCCTAACTATCAGCTGCACCGGCTCTCCAGCAGTCACCGTCTCGCCGCCCACCACATCAAATTCAACTTCAATGTCGGGATAGCGGTTGCACACACGGGCCACGTCTGCCAGCTGTGGGTCGCTCATTTGCAGCAGCTCTCGCCGCTCATTCTCCTACATAAATGATGATGTTTGCTGTCTTGCTATTGTGCTAATTGCACTGCCATGCAGCAAAATGTGACAGAGAAGAGCAGCATGCACTTAGGCCAGGCAAGGGCTGCATGTCATGCTGGAGCGTCCATGGTTCACATCACAGCTGTTTGGACACAATGATGCTCAGGCTGTAGCATTGTGACACAGCATTGCAACAGGAGCATGAGCCAAGCCTGAGCATTCGCTGTGCCAAAGTACTGTCAAAGCACAGCACACCACCGGTCATCAAAGCACAGCATGCACAGCACAACACAGGTTGCCAAAGCACAGCACAACCTGCATTGTCAAAGCACAGCATGCATAGCATACCCACCTCCATGTCAGCCAATGAAGACCCCTCCTCCTGGCTAGCAATGATGGTGGTGATGTTGGCCTGCGCACACTTCTTTGCCAGATCCCTTGTGAAATGCGGAAGCTGAAGCAGCACTGGATCAGTCTGCCACATGGCCTGGATCACCATTTGGCTCATCTCCATGGCTGCTATGGCGGGATTCAGCCAGCTGTTGGTGCTGACAACATCTACGCAAGCCTGGAGCAGCCTTGTAGCCAAGGTGAGCACCTTGGCCTGATCAGTGGCTAGATCACCTGACAGGTTGGTGCGTTGGAAGTGCGCCTGCAGGCAGAGCATCATCAAATTCATGTTGTGCTGCAACTGACGGTGATGATGAGTGACGTAGAGCATGTTGGTGGCATTGTACAGCCAATGTTGCAGACAGGCTGCTGCATGATCAGATTTCTGCTTCACTGCTCAAGGACCAAAACAGCAGGCAGTGAGTCAGGGGACAGCAGCAGCTGAATCAACAGTTTGGTATTTCCCTTTTTATGGTTGCCCATTTTTTCCATGTTCTGTTTTTCATGTTTCTTCCAAAACAAAATTTATGCATGCAGCAAGGCGACTGTACACGCCAGACAGTGAGTGTGCAGTACCTGTATGAGGGCATTGGCTTTGGTGTGAGGGTCGGTGTACACCGGCGAACTGATAGCCAGCTTGGCATGCCGCAACAGCCTCTCAACCGACTCTTCTTCCCCGGGTCTCACAGGCAGATCATCAAATTCGCTAGCAGCGCTGATGATCTCCAGCAGTCCCTTCAGCTTCGTCTTCGCTGTCAGGGAGGATTGGAGAAGATCAACAGTGTTGTAGGACAGGTAGTAGTAGCTGCTGATCATGGCGCTGTTGAGGGCTTCCAGCTCGTCTGTGTCCTCATCTATGGCGATGATCTTGGCGGTCTCCAGTTCTGACAGGGTTGTCTCAATCAGGTCTGATAGGTGATCGCTGAGATGCCTGTGACTCACACCCTGCAGCAGCGTGAGAGTCTACTTTGCAATCTCCCACTTGGTGCTATTTGTGTTGATCGAGCAAATTCCTCGTTTTGTTCATGACGCGTCGTCACTCACATGCAATGTTGCAATTGTGCAGTCTTTGTGTGCCAACTCTTATGTGCCACCATTGTACAACTCGTGTTGGAAGGCCTACAATTATGTGCTGCATGCTTGTAGCAAGGATATCTGCAGCCTTCTCACATCACTGGGTGAATCATTTTACTCGAAGAGATGGACAAGCTGACCTGCAGGTTGTAGTAGTTGGGGTTCTGTGCCAGTCTGCGGTAGAAGAAGGTCCAGGTGAGGTAGTCAACGGCATCCTGCTTGCTGCTAATGCTGCTGTTGACGATCTCTGCCACCATGTGGTCATGCAGGAAGTGGTCCAGGTGGCTCTCCACCGGGAAGGGCTCAAAGAGGAACTTCTTGTAGTACTCCTTGCGCGGCGTATGACACATCAGCACACACCTGCCGAGACATACAGACAATATGATCGCATGCAAGCAGTGACACAAACATGGCGGGAAAGCCTCACGCAGACGCTGCTGGCAGAACTTTTTGTGTGGTGCATCACACAACAGCAGACACCTGCCAACGATGAATTGCAGCAGTTTGCAGTCACAAGACTCTGAGAGCGCCTACACAGAGACTGCTTGCAGGCCTTGTTTCTTGGCACATGATGCATTAGCACCCACTTATCAAACACGGGTCTGGTTGCGTATAAGCACAATTCATATCCTTGTTAGAACAGACATGATGTGAAGTAAAAGCAGATGGGCTCTGACTGATTCACGGCCTGCATGCTTGTTGCAGGTGTTGAAAGCAGCAGCTAGAGGCATTATAAACCAGAGCAACATTACCCTGCAGATGATTGGTAACACCACTCAATGTAGTTCAAAGCACCAAACTCCACAGGCTTGGCATGCCTGCCTACTGCTACTTACTTGCCAGAATCATCAATGTCAGGCCTGCTAGCCCTGCCCATCATCTGCAGCAGGTCAGTGACTGGGTAGTCGTTGGCTCCCTGGCTGTGGGCTCCATCATAGTACTGGGTGCCCTGGATGACCACCAGGTGGGCTGCTAGGGACATGCCCCAGCACATGGCTGCCGTCGCCACTATCACCTGTCATACATTGCCAAGGATCAGCACCCTGGGCCACTGTGATCTGTCAATGATTGCCAAAGACTGGCGCCCTGAGATGTTGAGACAGAAGCTGCTGACCCATTATGAGTACCAGATGGGCTGCCAGCACTTCAGGGCGGTGGCCACTGCAACCTGTCAAGGTTCCGCACACTGAAGATACATGCAGAAGCTGATGCTGCTGTGAGTATTGCCGAAGGATTGACAATTGCATCTGTCGACCAAACCTTGACTGCCCGCCTGGAAGCAGAACTAAGCAGCCAGACCAGACCAGACCTTCAGAAACCCACAAGTCAAGGATAGCCGCCCCTCAGATAAAGTGGCATATGAAGCAGCCTTGACGCAAACACAAGCGCAACATATGGCGCAGACAGACAAAAAAAACACAACTGACAAGGTCATGTTGATAGTCCAAGGCGCATAACAACAGCCGTCAGCGGTATATGAGCGAGCCAGCAGAGGGATACAATAGCCCCAGCTGTTGTGGATCACATGCCTCAGCTTCTTGTGCATCCACTCAATACAAACGAGCTGCCTTTTTGAACACTTGCATGACAGTGACTGCACCTGGATAGCACCGGACTGGAAGAGGGTGTGCAGGATGTCCTGGTCTGCAGGGTGCATGCCCTCATGCAGGTACCCAATGCCCTGCTTCAGCAGATCCCTTAGCCGCACCTCCTTCACCCGCTCTATCAACGCCTCTATGTCACTCAATTGGGCCTGCATGCACGCCACTCATGGGTCAGGTCATAGACACAAACCTGTGCCTCATATGTCATAGACCGAAACCCGTGTCATGTCCTGTCATAGACGCAAATCTGAGCTTTTCCTTGTCATGTCCTGTGTAGATGAGGCAGAATGACATGTCCAGGCTATCAGACAAACATGTCTTCTGAGCATACTTGCATCCTTGCAGATGGGTCAGGCTATGAAGTAAAAACTGTGAGCGAGTGCAGTTGGTTGTTGCAAAGAGTCAGTCAATGCAGTGTGCTAAAGCATGCAGTGAGTCAGTGCATGTAGTGAGTCAAAGCATGCAGTGAGTCGGTGCATGCAGTGAGTCAGTGCACACAGTGAGTCAGTGCATGCAGTGAGCCAGTGCATGTAGCGAATTTGTGCATGCATGCCTGCAGCATACATCAGCTCGGCTGGACTACTGATACACGGTGGAAACTGACTACTGACACGGGGTTGAAAAATTACTACTGATACAGGGTCAAGGCTGACCTGCAAAAACTTGTCCCCCTTGCCATCAGCCGAGGCATACGCCCACAGGTCCACAGCAGTCTGACGTGCATGACGCTTGCTGGGCACAAACACGATTGAGGGCTTGTCTCCAGCATGGTTGGTGAGCGCAGAGTAGCAAGGGCGGGCCATGGCTTGCATGCGCGAGTCCAGATTGGTGATGTCAAAGCCCTGGATGTGGATTTCCAAAGGCACTGGCCTCACACCTGAACATGTCAGCAGCTACATCCAGCACAAGCTGTATGATAGGTAGACAGCTGCAAGATGCTGGAAGCCTGTGTATGGCTTGCAGTGTAACTTCACCTCACAGCTGAGGTGCATGGTTGGAGAGCTTCAGTAGACCAGGGTTTGGGTGAGACGCACACTGATTGCGCATCTCGCGTGAAATGAGTGCTTTGCCAGCAAGCAGGGAGCTGCATATCAACAAGTTTGATTTGGTGTCTGCACAACTACTGGAGACTGTGCATGCCAGCCATGCCAGCAGAGCATGCCACTCAAACTATTGCTGAGCAGGCTAAGAGCAGGGTGGGTGGATTGTTGCCACCCACCCACCAGGCAAGCAAGCAAGCAACCAATTGACTAAGCAAGCAAGCAACAAATACACAACCAGATGAAAACAGCCAAAGTTGTTACTGACACGCCAGAATAGCAACCTGCAGCATGTGTCTCCAGCCCATCAGAGCATCATGCAGTCTTGACTCACCAGGTGGGAAGTTGTACAGGCCATGTGAGGAGGCACCAATCCACTCGCCCAGGTCCTTGGCATTTGCCAGGGAGGTACACAGCCCCACAAAGCGAATGGCGGGACCCTCGGCTAACTGACTGCTGATGTACCGCATGCGTGAAACAATCACCTGCAGTGGCATGGCAGAACACATTGAGAGGGATGAACGAGCGAGGCAGTGGAGGTAATCAGCGCTGTGATTCAGATCCATCTGTCCCTACTGGCCCTTGATATCAGCCATGCAGCGGTGCTGATTGTGGTTATGGCACAAAATTGCCAGCAAGTGGACAGACAGCATGGCCAAGCAGCACAGTTGCAAGTAGGCATACTTCTGCATCTGCTGAAGGAGCAGATGATTACTTTGTGGCACAGGGCCATCATGCTTAATAGATGTAGCTACAAATACGCATACTTCTGCATCTGCAAAATGTTGTCAGCTTGATCAATGCCATTTAGTGACCTTCTTGGACATGAGCCTGAGATCTGGTCCCCCAGCATCACCAATGAAGTGCGTTCCATTCAGAATGAATAGCGCTACATTCCTGGATGCTTTGGCCAAAGGCTGTTTAGGGCTGCTGCATAAATTGCTCAATGCAAAAGATAAAGCATACCTCAAGAACAGGTCCATTGGCCCCACCAATGAGGTGCAGCTCATCCACAATGAACAGCGCCACCTTCTGGACTTCCTTCCTGGAAGGCTGCCTCCACCGTCGACTCAGCATGTCCCAGTACTCAGGGGTGCTGATCACGATATTGGCCTCCCTCAGCATGGCATAGTCAGCCAGGGGGTCCCCAGTGAGCATGCAGACATTGAGGCCCAGGCCCGGCGACCCAAACTTTTGGGTCCAGTCTGCGAAGCGCTCCTTGGCAAGCTCCTCCTTGGGTGCGATATAGACCGCCCTTGAACCCCCCTTACCTGCGCTAGCCTGCAGCAACACAAGGAGATCTTCAGCCAGGCATGAGGCAAGGACATGCAGGTATCTGATGCCGTCTGCAATGCGCTCCTTGACAAGCTGCTCCTCTCGGGCAAAGTAAACACCACAGCAGAGCCCCCTTACTTGCAGTTGCCTGCTGTTGCAGCTACAATGTAGCTTCAGATGGATATACAGACAGACAGACAGTCAGTCAATCAGCCTGTTGCATGCAGCTACCTGCCAAGTCAGAAGGCTTCACAGACACAGAAGGCTTACACAGATACAGAGACAGCAAATTTATTACTTGCCAACCTGTGCCTGCATGCACCTTCAAATCCAACTGATGAACGTCAGATCAGTATGCTGTCAGGAGGGTCAATGGGAACATACGGACATTCAATTGTGGAGTGTGTCTGAATCAGGCACTGAAGCAAAGGCTGTGTCAACCGCAGGTGCATGTGCAATCGGTGACTGGAAGCATCACCTCCTTGATCATCCTGAGCAGGGCAAACTCAGCACACACTGTCTTGCCACTGCCAGTAGGAGCGGCCACCAGCACGCTGTCATCCAGGTTGTACAGCACATTGAATGTCTGAGTCTGAATGGGATTGAAGCTCCTGAAGCGCTGGTACAAACTTTCGAACTCTGCATTCCTGCATACCAGCACCAGGCATTTGAGTCCAAGCTGAACAACACTGCATACGTTCAGACTAAAGCTGCAGATGTGGTGACAAAAGGCTGACAACCCTAGCGACGAAGACTCTGATCCGCCCTATACTTCTTGATGGGTGGCTGAGCTGGTGCTGTTGCTGTTGCTTCCTGCTGATACGGCCACACAAGCTCTTTGTGCTGGTCATGGTGATGTTTAATGTAGACGTGCACGCCACAACCAGATCTAGTGGCCTTCTAGAATCAAGCACATGGGCAATGACAAGGTACTGACAATGGCGTCAACATATCTTGGGTTGGGACCAATAAATGCTTGCACGCAATGTCAGCCCAGACAGCTGAGCAAGACGGCCTGAGAGGAAGATGCAGAGGGAATGCTTCCAGCACAGAGCCGAATAACCAGCTGCTGTTGCCTTGATAATGTGCAACGCATCTGCTAAACATCCCAAGACACTCTCGAGCTGCATCAACTCAGCAAACGCACAAATGGAGGCATACCTGAGGGCAGAGATGGGGAGGGCTTGCAGGTCCAGCAGCTCTGTGGGGGGTGGGTACTTCTCAGGCAGGATGAGGTGCCTGAAGGACACCGGCAGCACTGTCTCACACTGCAGCCACTTGTCTGACACCACCTGCACCACCACACACTCATCTGCTCACTCATGCATGCAGTACACAGCTTTTAGCGCTACTTGCTAGGTGTTCTGACAAACACTCTTGAATTTCGAAATTAATCGCCGACATGCACTGATGCATAGCATGGTATGCGCAGTCCGATGAGACTTCTCATGGTAAGTGGCAGAATCCACTGAGACTCACTTTCTCTGGCAGCAATGATGGCAACACATCTATTGCTGTGGCTGCCTGGTCAGTGGCATTGTGATTGCATCAGACGCACACACAATGTGCTTGAGCATAGTGCAGAGCACATGCAAAAAGAGAAAAAGTATCTTGGATACAGCAGTAGCTGTCTGATGTGCAGCTCAAGCTGTGCCATGTTTGCTGTGTGACAGCAGGCAGAAACAAGACCAACCTTGATGAAGTACTGAGGCGGCAGAGGCTCTGAGATGGGAACTGTGAAGGCAACGGTGTGGTCGTCGTCCATGAACTGCTTCTTCAGCAGAAAGAACTCATGGTGCAGCACGTACTCACTGTCGCTGTCCTCCACCACAATCCAGAAGGGCTCCACAAAGCCTTGCAGACCATCCTGCAAGGATACATTGGCTGGATCAGTCATCATCAAGTGGGTCTGGACGTGATGCACAGCGCTTTCATGCACACAGTGTGCTGGGTGCTGCGATGAAGCATGAAACAGTCAGTCAGACAGACACAGTAGGCAATACACTTGCCTGGAACAAACAGCAGTGCTAAGAGGGAGGTTGAAGTTGAGTGTGTTTTTTTTCTTTTTTTCCTTTTAGAGTTTTTTTTGTTTTTCGGACACTTGGATGTTTAGAGAGTCCTGCTTTGCTTTGCCGGTGCTCAAGTGTGGCTCAGGACAGCATGCAGTCTGACCACACGCCAGAACTATGATTCGTGCCGTACATGTGCAATGCCCAGCCTAGGGGGTTCAGGTGTGACTGGCAGGTGTTGATTGTCTGACTGGTTGATAGTGGAGGGGGGGAGGCACTCACATTCCACTTGAAGTCGGGCGTGATGACCAGATCGATCTTGAGGACTGAGCGGGTGATGGGTTGCACATGCGCAGCCAGCTCCAAACGAGGAAATTCGTGAATGAACCTGCATGTTAAGAACAAGGTGTTGCAGCTGGCTGGGTTATGCAGATGGACCATCACATGGACAATGCACCATCTGGTCATGAGACAGTAGCAAGATGCAGCTGTGATGCTGATGTCTAGAATTGGCCTGAGCAAATATGCACGCAGATTCCTGTGTTGAAGGGTACTTGAAAATTTGGCCACGGTACGGCTGCCTCCCAACATATATTGTCTTCCGCTGACTTTAATGAGCTTAGCGCTGACCTGTCATCACTTTTTGTGCTGACATAGATTAGCGTGGCACTGACCTGACACACAAGACATGCCTGCTGACAACAAAGCATATGCACTTCAAGACCACAATGTAACGCCTAACGTCTGAGATGCATCGCAGCACAGAGACTGC
>JAABUP010005785.1_pt1 | contig 18401 bp, 14 predicted proteins | sample 5559201 | NCBI WGS metagenome assembly JAABUP01 (sample SAMN10711887, study PRJNA513373) | rock metagenome | isolation source: Antarctica rocks | place: Antarctica
GTTGCCCCAAAAGTCCCCGACGGCCGGTGCGGAGAAGTGCTCGCCGGTGATCGAGTAGTTGTGGGTGAACGTGGGGGTCGCCCAGGGACCTACCCGGGTCAGGACCGGGACACTGCCTGAGGGGTAGTACTGCGCCGGCACCGCCGGTCCACACCCGGCAGCCACCGCCCCGGTGAGTCCCACCGTCAGCACAGCCATAGCAACACGGCGCATGAAACACTCCCAGCTAGCCGGCCGAAAGCTGCCCAGCCGCCCGCCCCGGCACAGGGGCGGCCGACTTGCAGCCTCATAGGAGTCGGCACCCGAACCTGTCGGTCTTGCCGGCCGGACGGGTGACCGTGGCAACCGCGACGAGCCGCGGGTGGTAGCAGCCGGCATCGGCGGCCTCCTGCCGGGGGGCGCGAGCCGCGCTCGGGACCGTTCGTGGCCACCAGTAGGGCTTTCACATAGCCCTTACGTTTGGTCAGCGACCGTCTCCGGGTGCCGTGCTAGACAGTTCAGGTGCCCAATCCTGCCGCCCGCTCATCAACGCCTCAGGTCGGTGCGCCAAGACCAGGACCGGCTGGTGGCCAGGCGGGTCCATCGGGTGACGGTGCGACTGGCAGGCGCCGGCCGGGCGGCGGGGTGCGCCGCTTCGTCCGACGGGTGCTGCTCTGTTTCGCGTTCGCCCTGCTCGCGCTCGCCCTGGGTCTGCTGGCCGCGTACGTCGTCGCACTGGCGCGGGGCAAGCCGGCCTCTGCGCCGGCAGCACACCCGCCGGGGTTGCGGCGTCGAGGAGGTGGGCATTAAGCGGCTGGCGCCAGCGCCGGCCACCACCGCCCTGGAACGGTCGCCAGGTCGTCTGCTGGCCAGCCAAGCCTGCAGGTTCCGGCGGCGACCGGCGGCGACCAGCAGGGCGACCTCAGTCGCTACCGCCGTAGCGGTGTTCCAGTGACGGTCGCCCTGCACGGCGCGCAGGACACCCACGGAGTCGTGCTGACGTTGGCCGTCGACGTCTAACCGGCACCGGCCACCGGAAAGAACACCCGAGCGGGCCGATGGACTACACCGGGCGAGCCCGGCAGCCCTCCGGCGCGCCAGCGCCCGCGGCGGGCAGCGGCGGGACGGTCAACCTGATCCACGGCAAACCCGCCGTCAGTCTGTCCAAGCAGGCAGGAGCCTTTCGGGCGACTGCGGGTCCACCTCAACTGGCACAGCGGAGCTGGCGGCGGCTTGTTCCGCAGTGCCCAGCTGATCGACCTTGACCTTGGCTGCCTGTGGGAGCCGGCAGACGGCAGCAAAGGTGTGGTGCAGGCTCTGGGCAACGCGTTCGGGTCACTGCGGACACCGCCGTACGGGCTGCTCGACGGCGACGGCAGGTCCGGGGCAGCCACCGCCGGTGAGAACCTGCTCGTCAACCTCGACCAGCTCCAGCAGATCCGCCGCATCCTGGTGTTCGCCTACAGCTACCAAGGCACCCCGGCGCGGGACCGCGCCCAAGCAGTCGTCACCATGTTCCCGGCCGGCGCCCCGCCAAAGAGATCAGGCTCGATATGAGCTCCAGTGCCCGCACTGGTAGCCCTGGTCATGCTCGAGAACGCGAGCGGCCAGCTCCCCATCCGCCGGGAGAGCCGCTACATCAACGGGTGCACAGTCCGAACTGGTCCGGCAGTACAACTGGGGCCTGAAGTGGAAGGCGGACACAAAGACTGGCCCATGCCGACCTCCACCGCCCCGCGACGGCCGCTGCCCCCCGGCCGACATTGCCTCGGCTGCGAACCACGGCCCGGCCAGCAGGGGGTTCGCCCAGGCACGGCCTTCGTTGGCCGTTGTCGTCAATGGCTGGGACGGCGCTGCTGCTACCCCGGTCACCGGCTCGGGTCTTCATCCCCCCGGGGTCCGATGGCCAGGGCGCCGCAGCGGGTGCATCGCCACTCGGTCACGTCGCCGCCCGTTTGGCGGGAGACCCAGGTGTGTGCTGGGGCGAGTTGAAACGGTGTGCGGGTCAGCGCGGGGCCGCAGCCCGGGATGCGGTCCTTCGCCCAGGCGGCGACCTCGGGTCGGGTGCGGGTGATCCACCGCCATTTCAGCCCGTACAGCAGGTCCCACACCGGCGGCCACCTACTCGCCGTCACCGGGCGGGGCAAGCAGCTCGTAGCGGGGGTTGGAGATGACGAGCTTGCCCTCCCGCTGGGTCGGGCGGCCTTGGAGCCGAAGCAGGGTGCCGGGCTTGATCCCAGCGATGTGGCGCCGGCCGTAGAACAAAGCGGTGATGGTGCCGGTGGCGTCGACGAGCTCGCAGGTGAACACCGCGCTCCCGGCGAGGGCAGCGACCTGCACGGTGCGGACCCGGCCTTCGACGTCGGCGGCCTGGCCGCAGCGCAGATAGCCGATCGGGTCGCTGTCGGCGGGCGGCTCCGGGGCGCTGTAGGCACCCAACGAGCCGCGATGCCCGTCGGCACCCAGCGCTCCCGCAGGACGCTCAGTCCCTGCAGCTCCCCCGGCGGTGGTCCGTCCGGCAGATGCTGGAGCCAGGCCGACGGGTGTTGCGGGGACGATGGGTGAGCTGGCCCCGACCAGCGGGGGGTGGGGGGCGGCGAGCCGGGCGGCGGTGTCGAACGGGATGATGGTGGCGGCGGCGTGGGGCAGCCGGCTGACGATGCGGGCGATCCGGTCGGCGGTGCGGTCGTGCAGCAGCCGGCCGAGCACCGAGGAGTAGCTGCGCCGGGGCAGCAGCACGCTGATCTCGGTGCGGGGGGCGGCGAGCCGGCTGATCACCTGCAGGGCAGCCCGGCCGAGCCGCCGGTCGGGGCAGTCGACGATCTCCAGCGGGATGGTCTCGGCGGTGGCCTCCCAGCGGGCCTGCAGCCGGGCGGCGCGGGCGCTGTCCAGCACGAAGTGCACCGCCCGCAGCTGACTGGGCCGAAGGCTGCGCCCGTAACGCAACGCCTCAACGGTCGCCAGGTCCAACGTGTCGACGAAGACGAGCACGATGTGACGGGAGTAGATGGTGCCCGACTCCAGCTGCGCGGAGTCCAGGTCGCGCAGCACGGCAGCTTCGGTGCGGTACTCGCGGTTGAGCCGGATCAGCACATAGACCAGGACCGGGAAGAGCACCACCACCGCCCAGGCGCCTTCGGTGAACTTCACCACCGCGAAGATCAGCACGATCAGCAGCGACGCCCCGCCGGCGGTCAGGTTGACCGCCACCTTGCGCCGCCAGCCGGCGCCGTGCTCACGGTGGAAGTGCCGCGCCATCCCGAACCCGGCCATCGTGAAGCCGGTGAACACCCCGATCGCATAGAACGGGACCAGGGAGTTGACCCGCGCACGGGTCACCAGCAGCAGCCCCACCGCGACCACTGTCAGCACAATGATCGCGTTGGAGAAGACCAGCCGGTGCCCTCGGCGACGCAGCTGGCGGGGCAGGAACGCGTCGTCGGCGACGAAGCTCGCCAGAAACGGGAAGCCGTTGAAGCTGGTGTTCGCGCCGGTGTAGAGGATCAGCGCGGTCGCGGTCTGCACCACCGCGTAGAGCGCGTGCCCGACCAGCCCGGTGCCGAACACCAGCCGGGCCTCCTGGCTGATCACCGACGGGTAGCCGCCGGTGTAGGGGGTCGCGTGCGTCCAGTGCGCCAGCAGCGACACCCCCGCCACCAGGAACGCCAGGGTGCTGGCCATCACCACCATCGCCCGGCGGGCGTTGGGGCCCTCCGGCGCCCGGAAGGTGCCGACACCGTTGCTGATCGCTTCCAGACCGGTCAGCGAGCTGCCGCCGTTGGCGAACGCCCGCAGCAGCACCAGCACGGTGGCGCCCATCACCAGCCCCGACCCGTGCGCCACCGGCACCGCTCCCGCGAGGCGGGTCGGGTCGATGCGGCGCAGCCCCCCGGTCAGTTCCCGCGCGACGCCGACGACGATGACCGAGCCCATCGCCACGCTGAAGAAGTAGGTCGGGAACGCGAACGCCCGGCCGGCTTCCTTGATGCCGCGCAGGTTGCCGTAACACAGCAACAGCACCACCCCGACGGTGATCTCCAGGCTGAACGGGCCCAGTGCGGGGAGCGCGGAGACGACCGCCACCGTGCCGGCCGCAGTCTGCACCGCCACCGTCACCACATAGTCGATCAGCAGCGCGACCGCGGCGACCTGGGCCACCTTGGGCCCGAAGTTCTCCCGCGCCACCACATAGGAGCCGCCGGCCTTGGTGTAGACCGACACCACCTCCCGGTAGGACAACGTCAGCAGCAGCAGGATCGCCAGCACCACACCAGTGATCGGCAACACCAGGGTGAACGCACCCAGCGCCGCGAACGGCAACAGCTCGAGCAGGATCTCCTCGGTGCCATAGGCGGAGGAGGAGATGCAGTCCGGGGCCAGCACCCCCAGCGCCAACGTCTTGGACAGCCGCTCGTTCTTGAGCTGGTCGTTGGTCAGCGGCGGCCCCAACAACCGGCGCTTGAGCCGGTAGCCCACCGTCTCAGGCAGCACCAGATCCGCCCCGGCCGGGCCCAGATCAAGGTCGAGGTCACTTTCCGCAGACGGGGCGGGATGCACGCTGGTGTTCTCCTCGCTGCGGCTGGCCGAACCGGTTGCCCGGCGCAGGCGACCGCCGGCCGCCCCGCCCGAGCCAACTCATCGTGCGCAGCCCCGGACCGGAGCCGCCGCACCCAGAGCGTCAAGAAGTCGTCAAGATTCCCGGACAGCCCGGGCACGCGCATAAGGGCCGCCACCCACGGGGCCGGCCCTCGCCCGGCGACGGTGCCCTGTCAGGACTTGAGGACGTCCTTGACCTTCTCGCCTGCCTGCTTGAGGTTGCCCTTGGCCTGGTCGCCCTTGCCCTCGGCCTTCAGGTCCTTGTCGTCGGTCACCTCCCGACGCCTTCTGTCGGCCCGGCGCACACCAGATCAACCACAGCATCAGCGACGCCCCCGGGACTAGGGTCCGGCGTGCCAAAGCCAGCCTTCGGTCACTCACCCGGAACTGCCGCCGGCCGGCTACAGCACCGGGGCCAGGCCGACCCGGCGCCCCTTCACAAGACTTTCCCAAGGCCGACGACGCCAGCGACGTTGCCACCGTGGGAAGCTGACGTCGAGTTCGTCGTAGCCAACTCGGTGACGACCACACAGCGTCCGCTTCGGTGGACGCGACCTCGACTGAGTAGCCATGCTCCTGCAGGGGCCAACGCTTGATCGGGGTGCGCCATCCGCGGCCCGTCCTTCACCACAAGCGACTCGGCCCCGCCCCAACGCCAGTTCGGGCACGCTCAGGTAGCACGTGAGGTCGGTGACGAGTCTGCGATCTGCAGGGTGTCGGGAGGGCAGAGCCGTTACGGTGGAAATCGTTTCATGAATCCTCAAGACCGGCCTCAGTTCACATCGTCCTCACAGCAACCTGAGCAGATGGTGAGGCTGTCCCTGGCAGCCCAAGGAGCCGGCATGCCCCTTTGAGGTGCGCGCTTGACAAGTGCGCCACCGCTGGCGCAGCTGGCTGCCGCCGAGTCGGCAGCGTTCGTCCGATTCATGCTGACCGGGGAATTTGGGGTGCTGCTCGCCAGCCAGCCACCTGTTCCCATCTGCGGTATCGCGCGTCACCGCAGCTGACCTCTTCTCCTTCAGGAAGGACACAGGATCGTGTTCGCTTCGCTCACCACGAGACTCGTGGCAGTCTTTGCCGCGGCGGTAGCGGCAGCGGCAGCGGTCGTCGTCGCGGCTTGCCGAACGAGTGGCAGTGCCGCCAGGCGACCTGCACGTGGTAGCAACCGTTTCATCCCCGCAGCCGCCCGTTCCGCTGGCTCGACCGACGCAGGCCAGCCAGGCGGGAGCGGGGCGCGCCCAAGCTCAACCCGGTTGCGGCAGCCGGCGCAGCGCACGGCGCCCTCCCCGTTCGCCGTGACAGCTCGTCCCGACCCCGAGGCAACAGGTGCTGTCATCCGCCGGATCCGCCTGGGCTGGCACCGAGCGGGACAGGATTGGCGCTACGACGACGTCAGCCGCGACCAGTGGGAGATCATCTGCCGTGACTGCGGAGACGACGAAGGTGCGCCGCCACAGCAGACCGCGGACGTCCGCCTGCTGCGCAGACCCGTCGTTGGACTCGCTCGCGCCCAGGCGGCCCTACAGCACCACCTGGACACGCACCGGCAGACCGGCCCTCGACACGACATCAGCCGCGCCGAAACCACTCGGTACGGGTCCGCGTGACACGATCCCAGTCATCATTCGACCAGCTGACCTATCTGCAGTCTCCCGGCGGCCGACCGAAGCGTCTCCTGCAAGTCTTGTTTTCCGGGACTGCCCTCGGGTTGGCGCGCGGCGATTCGGTAAGCAGGTGGAAGCCCACTGCCGCTGCCGGTGGGCGTCCGCGATCTCCGCGGTCGCCTCCCGAAGGGGCTCCTACTCGGCTGGACCCTCTGAGCCTGTCATTTCCCCAGCCAGCGTCACGACGTACTGCTCAGACTCCACCAGCGTGCTCCGGCACACGCAGGTGATTGATGCACAGTTGCCAGGTCGATGGGAGGAGTGTGCCAAGCGCTACTAACACCCCGGTCAGGGCGCCGGGTCGGCCACGGCCGAATCGCCGCGCCGCGGCGCAGCGCTGCCGGCGGCTGTTGGGCCGCCGGGTCGGGGCACTCCTGCTGGCCGGCCTGGTGGTGGTGGGCTACTCGGTCGGCGGTGCCTTGTTTCGCCGCGGCAACGACACGGTCGCTCAGCGCCTCGCCGAGTGGGGCCGCGACCATCACCTGAATTGGGCGGTGACCCGCCTCGAGCAGGCCCAGTACGACCTGAACGCACCCAAGACCGGCGGGGCCCTAGCTGGCGGAATTCCCACCGCCGCCGGCGAGAAGCACACCACCAAACCGGTGCCTACCGTGCCGCACAGCCCACTGCCGGCGTCGCTGCAGACCCTGGTCGCCACCCCGGCGCCTGGTGAAGGCAGCTGGCAGGACGTGGTGTTCGACAAAGGCCTGCCAGCGGTGCGCATCACCTACCTGCGGCCCGACGACGGCCACTCGAGCTACCTCGCCGCCGTGATGTGGCTCGACCCCAAACTGCTGTCCGGCCGCCTGCACGAAGGCATCGTCGACCCCGGCGGCACATGGAACACACCCGACCACATCACCCCGGCGCTGGCCAGCACAGTAGCGGCTGCCATCCCCGGCGGCTTCCGTACCAACAACGGCCCGGTCGGCAACCGCGGCGGCTACTACGACCAGGGCCGCACCGCCGAGCCGCTGCGCACCGGCGCCGCCGCACTGGTCGTCGCCGGCGACGGGATGGTCAGCATCGGCCAGTGGGGCCGGGACGTGTCGATGAACCCCTCGGTGCGCAGCGTCCGGCAGAACCTGGACCTGCTCGTCGACGGCGGCACCGTCAACCCCACCTGCTCCAGCGGCAGCACCCCGGTGTGGGGATACGGCGTGGGCAACAGCTCCTACGTCCCCCGCACCGGCATCGGCCAACGCGCCGACGGTGCCCTGGTGTTCGCCAACAGCCCCGTCACCTCGGTCTGCTCACTGGGACGGCTGCTTGCCCAGGCCGGCGCCGTGCGCGGGATGCAGCTCGACATCAACTACGACTGGAGCATCGGCTACTACTTCACCCACGAAGCCGGCGCCGTGCACCCCCACGTCACCCGCGACAACCAGAGCAAAGGCCCGCAGCACTACTTCACCTCCCAGAGCCGCGACTTCATCGCCTTCTACCTGCGCTGAGCCAGGTACCTGTACCGCTCGACGGTGCTGGCGTGCAATCGTCCAGTCCCGTGGCAGGGGCCCCGCCAAAAGCCCAGCTTCAAGCTCGACCGGGACGCCCGCCGCCCGTCACGGCCCGTTATCCGAACGGGACAGGAGCCGGACCGGAACCGCTTCAGTGCTCGTCCCAGTGCTCGTCGTGGGCGGCGTGCCGGTGCCCGTCGTGCAGGTAGTCGCTGTGGTCGCCGTGCGGTATGACGCCGTGCCCACAGCCCGGGCCGTGTGTGTGGGCATGCCCGGCGTGCAGGTTGTGAGAGGAGCCGCCACCTGGGCCTGAGCTGCGGGCAGCGACCCGCGACAGAAGGTAGGTCCCGCCGGCCGCGGCCAGCACCACCGGCCACTCGACGACCTCGAGTGCGCCGAGCAGGGCGGCACCTCCGTAGAGGGCGAGCCGCTCAACCCCAGCCCTGCCACGACCGGCGCCTGCGCCTGCTTCGCCTTGCTGGCCAGCGAGCCTTGCGGTGACCTGCGGCAGGGACAGGGTGATGCTGCCGAACGGCAGTCTCACCGTCGCGGTCGCCGGTCCGGCGCTGGTCAGCTCGGCGGCGGCGGCGACCGGCTCGCCGCTCTGGTCGGGCGTGTCGTGCTGTTGGTGCTGGGTCGTGTCGGTCATGCGTCTTCTCCTTGTGCTCGGCTGCCTGCTGTGCGTCGGGGCGTGGGGGACGATTAGCTCTGCCGGGAGGCCCGACGGCCGGCGATCGCTGCGTGCACCATCTTGCGGTCGCGGTGGGCCTTCTCGTACCGCTCGACGGCAGCCAGGTCGACGTCCGGGTCGTCCAGGCGTGCCAGCACCCGCGGGACCGTCATCTGGTCATAGCCCGGCCATGGTTCGCGTGTCGCGGCGGACGGGCTCGGCGACCGGCGGGTGTCCCGGGACGGGCGCGACTGGCGTTGCTGCCGGGCGATCGCCGGGGCTGGGGGCTGGTTGGGCTGGGCCGCTGCTGCGGAGGTGGCCGCCTGCGGGCTGGGTTGGTCGACCGACACCGGCGTCGGCGCCGGCTGACCCGGCTGCCGCGGGGGTGAGGCTGCTGGCGTGGCGGTGGGCGGACCGGCATCGGCAGTCGGGGAGCTCGGCTCTGGCTCTGCCGCGCTCAACCGCGCCGGTGCCGGTTGAGCGGTGGGTTTCGGGTCAGCCAGGGGTGGTGCGGCTGGGGTGCGCCCACTCGCGGCCGCGTCGCGCGGTGCCGGTGCCGGGGGTGGTGCCGGCGCCGGGGGTGGGCCTGCTGCCGGTGACTGCCCGGGGGGCCGGGAGGTGAGCAGGTAGCCGCCGGCTATCAGCAGCGCGACAGGCCAGTCGACGACGCCCAGCACAGCCGTTCCGGTCACCGCGGCGAGGAAGGGCAGCCCGCGGCGCTCGGCGCCGTGCAGGCCAAGCAGCTGGGCCGGGACGGCGGAGACCTGCCAGGCCAGCTGGGGCAGCGCTCGCGCCTGGTCGGCTCCGAACTTGGGCACGTCCACTTTGCTCTCCTGTCGGCTGGGGACGTCGACGGCTCGCGGGCTGGGGTTCAGGGGCGGGTGCGCCAGCTGCGCAGGGCCAGGTAGCCCAGTGCGAGGGCGCCGGCGACGGGCCACTCCACGACCCCGGCGAGCAGCAGCGCGCCGGTGCCGAGGGCGACCGGCAGCGGGCTGGCGGGAAGGACCCGCTGGCCGAGCGCTACCGGCGTCACCAGCACGCTGGCGACCTGGTCGGTGCGGGACTGGGCGGTGGGGCCGGGGCCGCCGGGGCTGTGGCTGGCGGTGTCGGTTCCGGTGCTGGGGGTGGTCATGTGCTGCTCCGTCCTGGACGTGGTGCTCTCGGTGCTGCCGGTGCCGGGGTGCGCCGGGTGAGGCTGGGGTCAGGCGGCGGCGTCGAGGGCTTCGCCGAGGGCGCGCAGGGTGCGGTTGCGCCGGTCGTCTGAGAGCAGGTGCCCGAGGCCGGTGAGCGCGGCGATGGGCCATTCGATCAGTCCGAAGGCGACGGCGCCGCCGAGGCCAGCGTAGAAGGCGAGTTTGTCCAGCGGTGGGACGGTGACGTCGACCCTGGTGTCACCCACGTGGAAGCGCAGATGGGTGCTGTTGCTGTCCACGGCCTGCTGCGCGGCCTGTCGGTGCTGGCTGCTACCCCGACCCGGGTGGCCTTTCGTTGTGTGCTGCCTGGTCTCGGGTTCCGCGCTGGCACGGCCGGCAGCGGGAGCAGTCGCAGTGGCCATCGGGGGCTCCAAAGGGGTCGAGGTGGGCGGTCACGGGCGGACGGTGGCAGGTAGCGCGGGCCGGCCCGGGGCCACGGTGCCGTGCTCAGTGTCGACGGTGGTGCTGCTGCCATCCGGGCCGGGGGCGGCGGGCAGCAGGTGCGGTGCGGCGGCGGCCAGCAGGGTGGCGCCGGCAGCGCAGCCGGTTGCGGTGGCCCAGGCCAGCGGACCCAGCGGGGTGCAGCCGAAGAACTGGCTCAGCCCAGGGGTCTGGATGATCCCGGCCAGGACGGCGGCGGAGCCGACGCCGGTGGCGAGCACCAGCGGGTTGCGGCCGCCGGCGAGCAGGGTCTGGCCGAGCTGGGTGCCGACCAGCGCGGCCAGGGCGATGGTGCTGGCGCGCCGGCGGGTGCCGGTGAGTCGGCCGAGCTGCCAGGCGGCGAGCGCCCCGGCTCCGGTCGTCGTCCCGCGGATGGCGATGTCGCGCATCAGCGGCGCCCCCAGCGAGGGCACCCCGCCGGCGAGCACGTCCCGGCGCTCCGCCGGGTCGGTCGGGGTGCCGGCGAGCGCGATAGCCATCGAGGGCAGCAGGTCGGTGAGCATGTTGACGAGCAGGAACTGGCGGGTGCCGAGCGGCGCGCTCCCGGCCAGCGCGGTCCCGGCGAGGGTGAACCCAACCTCGCCGGCGTTGCCGCCGAGCAGGATCGCGACCGCGTCGCGGACCCGGCTCCACATGGCCCTGCCCTCGACGAGGGCGTCGAGGACCAGGCTGACGTCGGGGTCGGTCAGGACCAGGTCGGCGGCGCTCCGGGCCGAGGTTGAGCCGTGCGCGGCCATGCCGATGCCGACGTCGGCCAGCCGGATCGCGGCAGCGTCGTTGGCGCCGTCGCCGGTCATCGCCACCACCCGGCCGGCGTGTTGCAGCGCGGCGATGATCCGCAGTTTCTGCTCCGGCGACACCCGGGCGAACACACTGGCCTGGCCGACCAGCCGGGTGCGGGCGGTGTCGTCGAGGCCGGCGAGCTCGGGGCCGGTGACGACCCGGCCGGTGGGGATCCCGAGCCCGGCGGCGATCGCCTGGGCGGTGACCGGATGGTCACCGGTGATCATGACGGTGCCGATGCCGGCGGTGTGCAGCGCGGCGATGGTGGGGGCGGCCTGCGACCGGGGGATGTCGGCGAGCGCGACGAACCCAAGCAGGGTCAGGTCCTCGGCGAGCTGCTCGGGGTCGACCGCCATCGCTGCCGGCTGATCTGCTGCCGGCTGATCGGCGGCGGGCAGCACGTCGGTGACGTTGCGCCGGGCCACTGCCAGTACCCGCAGGCCGCGGCCGGCCAGGGCGTGCACCATCTGCTGGGCCTGCTCGCGGCCGGCCCCGTCCAGCACGCGTTTGCCGGTGTCGTCACGCTGGTGGGTGCAGCGCGGCAGCAGCACCTCCGGGGCACCTTTGACCACCAGCCGCAGCTTGCCGCTGGTCCGGCCCAGGGCGGCGGAGAACCCGCGCTCGGACTGGAACGGCAGCTCGGACAGCTCCGTCCAGTCCGCACCGGCCAACCCGCTGGGCAGCTGTCGGGCGGCGGCGTCCAGGATCGCTCGGTCGGTGGCGTGCGCAACAGGCTGGTTGCCCTGCGGCTGCGGGCAGGCCCGGGCAGCGGCGCGCAGCACCCGTCGGCCCTGCGGGTCACCCGGGTCCCACTGCTCGTCCAGACTGGCCATCCTGGCAAGCCGCAGCCGGCCTTCGGTCAGGGTGCCGGTCTTGTCAAAACAGACCGTGTCGACCCGGCCGAGGGCCTCCAGCGTGCGGGGCGAACGCACCAGCACCCCGCGGGCGGACAGCCGCCGCGCCGCACCGAGCTGCGCCACCGTCGCCACCAGCGGCAGGCCTTCGGGGACGGCAGCGACCGCGACGCTGACACCGGAGGCGATGGCCCGCGGCAGCGGCTGGCGGCGCAGCAGCGCCAAGCCGGTGACCCCAGCCCCGCCGAGCAGGGTGACCGGCAGGCCCCGCCGGGTGAGCTCCTCGAGCCGGGCCTGCATCCCCGCCGGGGCGGCGGCCCGGCCCGCCAGGGTCAGTGCCCGGCCGGCCTCGGTCGCCGGCCCGACCGCGACGACAACCGCCCGGGCTGAGCCGGCCAGCACCGTCGTGCCCTGATACACCATGCAGACCCGGTCGGCGAGCTCGGCGCCGGGGGTGGCCTGGGTCTGCTTGTCGACCGCCGCCGACTCCCCGGTCAGACTGGCCTCGTCGACCTCCAGACCGTTCACGGCCAGGCGGGCATCAGCCGGGACCACATCCCCGCTCTGCAAGTCGATCACCTGCCCGGGGCGCAGCCCGCTGGCCGGCACGGTGCGGGCAACACCGCGGGCGAGGTCCGCAGCCCCGTCGTGCTGGCCCGCGCGCCGCCCGCCGGCGGCCTCACTACCGACAAGATGACCGGCGGCGGGCAACGACTCGGCGGTGTCCACCAGGCGTGCAGGGAGCTGCTGGTCGAGCAGCATAGCGCGCAGGGCCTGGTCGGCCCGCAGGCGCTGGGCGCCGCTGACGAGCGCGTTCGCGGCCAGCACCCCGCCGACGAGCAGGGCATCGGTCGGGGACCCGATCACCGCCGACGCGGCCGCGCCGGTGGCCAGGACCGGTGTCAGCGGGTCGGCGAGCTCGGCCCGCACGTTGCGGGCCAGCGCGCTGACCGGGGCAAGCGCTGCAGCCGGCACCCCGAGCAGGCCCAGGACGACGCGGTGACGACCCGACGGGACAGTCGGCGTGGCGGTCCCGCCCGCCGGACGGAGCAGGCGGCTCATGACCTCGTCGGGTTCAAGGGCGTGCCACGGGGTGTGCAGCACCGCCTCCGGTGCTGGGATGCGCAGCACCCGCCGGGCGGTCACGGTGCCCGACAGCAGGGCGGCGCCGGCGGCGGCGGTGACCGGCAGCACCGCCCGGGCGGTCCGGGCTGGGCCACCGACCGCGGTCAGCAGGGCACCGAGGAACGTCGCTGCCGTCGCCGACGTGACACCTTGAACGCTGACGGCCCGGGCGGCGGGGACCGCGGCCAGCAGTCGCGGTACCTCACCAAGTCCCGGGCCGCACAGCACGTCCGCCGCCCACGGCACCCGGCCCGCAGCCGGCACCACACCGATGCCCACATCGGCGGCGGCCAGGGCGTCCTCCTGCGCGGAGACCAGCGCGACGACCCGGCCGGCGGCCTGCAACCGGCGGACCTGCCCGGCCAGCCCCTTCCCGTCCTTGCCGCCGGCTAGCACCTCATCGGCCCGGCCGGCTAGCTCGGGGGCTGCCGGGTCGCGGGTCAGCACCAGTAGCAGCCCCGCGCTCTGGCCGGCGGAAAGGACCGCGTCGGCATAGGGGTCGAGCTCGGTGCCGACCAGCACCTGACCGACCGGTGTCCCGTCCTCGGTCAGCACCAGCAGCGGCAGTCCGGTGTCCTGGTCCGGTTCGGCCCGCTCGACCAGCGCCAGGCGGTGCCGGTGCCGGCCCCGCGGCGGTGGCAGCGGCAGGTCAGCGCCGCCGGCGAGCAGCCGCTGAGCGGCGCCCCACACGTGCTCGGCGGTCCATGCCCCGGACAGCGGCAGCGCGGACAACACCAGCGCGCGGTCGTCGTGCAGCACCGTGCTGTCGACGACGACGGTGTCGACCCGGTCCAGGCGGCGCAGCGCCGCCGGGTCCCCCACCACCACCCCGCGGCGCGACAACCCGGCCGTCAGCGTGTCGGCGAACGCCTCCCGCCCGGAGCGGGCCGCCTTGGGCGCCCCGATCAGCAGCACCCTGCCGGCCAGGTCAGCGTTACCGGTCGCGGCGAGCAGGCCGCCGGCGGCCAGCAACGATCCGGCGGCAGCCCGGTCGGCGTGCCGCTCCACCGGACCGGGCGGCAGCGGGACCGGCCGCGCAACCCGCGCCAGCGGCGCGCCCCGCACCGGCCGGTCCGGGGCGGCCAGCTCGGCTTCGCGCCGGGTGAAGCCGTCCCGGCGGGCCCGCGCGGCCAGCACCGCCTGCGTTCGCTGCGCGGTGTCGACCAGCAGCGAAGGGACACCCTGGGTCAGTGCCTGCACCGCGGCGGTGGACACAGCCAGCGCCAGGTCGGTGGCGGCCGGACCCAGCCGGGACTCCAGCAGCACCCGGAGGCGGGGCTGGTTGTCCACCAGCACGACCGCCGCTGCCGCGCCCCCAGGCAGCGACGGCAGACCCGCCAGCCGCCCGGCGACAGCCGCCGACAGTCCGGCCGTGTCAGCAGCGAGCGCCCACCCCTGCAGCCGCACCGGCTCGGTGTCGCCCGGGAAGGACGCCTCGTCGGGCGGATACCCGGGACAATCGACGCCTGCCGCGCGTTCGGCAGCCCCCACCGCATCGGCCAGCTGCCCGGTGGCCACCCGGGTCGGGTCGAAGCGGACCACCGCCCGCCGGGTCACCGCATCCACCCGTGCCCAGCACACCCCGTCGAGTCCGGCCAGCGCCTGCTGCACCCCGGCCACCACCGCGGGGCACTCGGGGCCGTCAAGGCCCCACACCTGCAGCTGCGCCCGTCCACCCGCCGACCACACCCGGCGCGTGCAGTCGGGCACGAGCAGGGCCGTGGCGGCCCGCGCTACCGCGGCGGGCGCGCTCAGCGCAGCGCTGGCCGCAACACGGGCGGCCCGGGACCCGGCCGACCCGCCGGCTCGGGTCAGCCCCCATGAGGTACGGGCAGAGGTGCGTACCAGCGCCGGGCCCAGCCCACCCACTGCCCCGAAGGCGGCGAGTCTCACCCCAAGCCCGCAGCGGACAAGGAGAACGCCATCATCAGCACCGGGCCGTCAGGACCCGGCCGGGTGCCCGGCAGAGGCCGGCGGCACTGGCCCGGTGGAAGCCGAAGACCCCGCAGCTGCGCGGGCGCCCGCCGCGGTCGAACCGCGAACCTGGTCGGCCAGGTAGGTGCCGGCGACCACCAGCAGCGTCACCGGCCACTCCACGACCTCCAACGCCCCCAGCGCCACCGCACCGGCGTAGAACGCCGCCCGAGCCAGCGACACACCCCTCACCGACGCCGCCTCGTCGGCCGCCGGGCTACCAGCGGCCTGGACCCGGCCCGTCAAAGAGGAAGCCTCGGAACCTGGAGACGGCTCCTGGCCTTCCGGACGAGCCGGGCGAGTGAACGTGGCGCTGATCAGCGGCAGCCGGATCGTCGTCGTCCTGTCCCGACCCGGAACCATCTGTGTCTCGACCGCGGCGCTTGTGCTCTCAGCGTCGGTCGTGCCCATGGCCTACCTCGCAGTCGTGGGCGCGTGAACAGTCCGGTACGACCAGGATGAGCTGGCCTTATACAGGTCCTACCACGATGCATCCGAAGGTAACGAGAACTCTGCCGTTCGATGAACAACAGGAGGCCGACCGATGACTGCCCAGCACTCCAGCCCACTGTCACCGCCGGACTATCAGCGCCTGGCCGTCGCCCGGGCAGCCCTCGCGCGCTTCCAGCGCCAGGGCGAGGAACGCGCCCGCGAACTCGGGCTCACGCACGCCCAGCACCACCTGCTGCTCGCCGTGCACACCCACCCCGGCCCCCCGCCGGGTGTCGGTCACGTCGCCGGTCAGCTCAGCCTGCGTCAGCACAGCGCCGCCGGACTCGTCGACCGCGCCGCCGCCGGCGCTACCTGCACCGGACGCCGCACCCCAGCGACGGCCGCCGGGTGCAGCTACACCTGTCCGCGCTCGCCCAAGGACAACTCGCCGTACTGTGCCCCCCGCAACTGGACGACCTCGATGACCTCCTCGACGCCCTGAGCCATTAGAGAGTCCCCCGTCGTTGCCCGGCATGCAGGCTGTTTGGCCGCCCGCGGCCCGGCGGCGGCGCGCTGTTCAGCTCACCGGCTTGGGTGCAGGATCAGCCATGACCACGCCCGCCTCACCGGCTCCCGCTACGACCTCATCCACATCGACCCGTTGGCTCTCCGGCGCCATCGCCGCCCTGGAACCGAGTCGGCTGCCAGCGGTGGGCCGATGGCTGCCACCCGCGGACAGCGTGGCCTTTTACGCCGCGCTAGCCATTGTGGGAATCGTTGAGATTGTCGAGTGGCCTGCCGTCCTGATCGCCGCGGGCGCTCAGGTCCTGCTCGACCGGCGCCTTGGCCCCCTCGAGGCCCGGCTCACCCGGCCTACTGCCCTGCCAGCCTGGCCGCTGGATGGCTGACGCAGTGACCACGGGAGGTTGTTCGGCAAGCGGCTCCCGAGTCACGACCGGGCCGCCAGCGCGGGCTGCTGCGGCGCGCCGGCTGCCGTCCGCCTATCCTGCCGGCTGGTCGCAGAGGACCGGCCGTTTCGTCCGACCCGGTGTCGCCCAGGGCAGGCTGGACCCGCGTGTCGCCGGGGTGGAAGCTGACGTCGATCTGTTGGAAGCCTTTGTTGCGCTGCGCTTTGGCGGCGGAGGTGTAGGCACGCTCGTCCCCGCCGGTCAGCTGAACGTTGTCGGTGAACGGGGTCAGCAGCGCCCGGGGGTAGAGCCGGCGGCTGCGGACCACGTTGACCTCGGCGCACAACACCACGATCACCGCCTCCAGATAGAGCCAGGCGATCAGACCCAGGACCAGGGCGAACACACCGTTGGTGGCACTGGCGTTCTTGACCACATGCCCGACGTAGGCGGTGCCGAACGACTGCAGCAGCTGCCAGCCCAGGCCTGCCAGCAGCGCACCCGGTGCGATCTCACCGAAGCTGACGTCGCGGGCGGTCGCCACCCGAAACGCCAGCAGGAAGATCCCCGCGTTGACCAGGACCGCGACGGCTGTGAGCACCACCTTGAAGCCCACCCCGAAACTGGCGCCGAAAGCGCCGGCGCTGCTGCCCAGCCCGGACAAGATCGTGGTGGCCAGCACGCCCAGGCCGACGGTGGCCAGCAGCAGCAGGCTGCGCAGCCGGACCTTGATCGGGTTGGGACGGTTGTTGAGCGGCACCTGCCAGGCGGTGTTCATCGCGTTCTGCCCGGCCTGGGCCACACCCAGCCCGCCGTACACCGCCCCCAGCAGGCCGATCACCAACCCGGCGCCGCTGCCCCGCAAACCCTTCGGGTCGCCCAGCTGGCTGCCGATCACCGGAAACTGGCTCAGCGTGGAGTTCAGCACCCGCTGCTGCAGATGCGCATCACCGGCCAGGACGAACCCGAGCACGCTGGTCAACAGCAGCAACAGCGGGAACAGCGACAGGAAGCCGTAGTAGGTATCAGCGCAGCCAGGTAGCTGCCCTGGTCGTCGACGAACTTGTACAGCACCGCCAGTGGGAACCCCAACACGGGATGCCGCCGCTGCATCCGGTCCAGCCGCTCGGTCACCGACATCTGCCACTCCCGAAACGTCGTCACCGCACAGCATGCCCGGCGCAGTCCACCGAAGCTGGACGGCACCGCCCGGGCCGGCCCGAGCTCCACACAGGCCGCCACCGGCGCTCGGCCCAGGTCTGCGCTCCAACAGCCCTGCGGAGAGCAGGTGCGCTCAACCGGCGGCACGGTCCGGACCTGCACGTCGTCAGCTCGTGACGGCGGTGGTGGGTCCGTGCCAGTCCAGGCAGATCACTGTCGCGTCGTCGTGCATCCGCGGGGCGTAGGACCGCAGCGTCCGCAGCATTTCGGCCACGCACTGGTGCGGGCTCAGGCCGGCGGTGGCCAGCAGCAACCCGGCCAGGCGCTGCTCGTCGAACTCGGGGCCTGGGGCGCCGGCTTCCAGCACCCCGTCGGTGACCAGCACCAGCCGGTCCCCAGGCTGCAACTGCAGGTTCTGGGCGCGGTAGGCGGTTGCCTGGAACATCCCCGCCGGCAGCTGGGCTTGCAGCTCGAGCTGGTCGGCCCGCCCGCCGCGGACCCGCCACGGCGACGGATGCCCGGCGTTGACCACCTCGATCTGGCCGTCGGCCAGGTCCAGCCGCATCGCCAGGGCGGTGACGAACTGCTCGCCGCCGAACTGCTCGAGCAGTTGACGGTCAGCGGCTGCCAGCTGCGCTACCGGGCCGCCGCCGGCGCGGCGGGTGTTGCGCATCACCGCGGTCGCCAGGCCGGCGAGCACGCTGGCCTCGACCCCGTGACCCATCGCGTCCAGGCTGCTCAGGTCCAGATGCTCCAGGTCGACGTTGTAGTCATAGCAGTCCCCGCCCACCTCATAGGCCGGGATCAGCTGGCCGGCGATGGAGAACTGGCCGGTGCTGAACGCCCGCAGCGGCTGCAGGTTCCACTGCATCTCCGCCGCGACGCTAAGCGGCTCGGCCCGCCGGGCGGCTTCCACCACATCCGAGCACGACCCGCACGCCACCAGCACATAGGAGGTCGCCAGTGCCACCTCGGCCAACCCGAGCAGCAGACCCGGCTCGACGGGCTGCTCGTCGAACCGCACCCGCAGCACCCCGAGGCGCTCAGCGCGAAGCGACAGCGGAACCAGCACCGCCGTCCCGCCGGCGACGGGTTCGCTGACCACCACCTGGCCGATGAAGCACTGCCCCGCGCTGCTGCCCTCCACCGGCAGCGTCAGCTGCT
>JAABUP010005786.1_pt1 | contig 18400 bp, 16 predicted proteins | sample 5559201 | NCBI WGS metagenome assembly JAABUP01 (sample SAMN10711887, study PRJNA513373) | rock metagenome | isolation source: Antarctica rocks | place: Antarctica
TGTTATAGCTATCTATAAGGTCTACGGTGGCTATATACTCGATTTTGCCTATAGGCCAATTTTTCGTGGTCGCGCAAAAAAATTTCCCCACTAGCGTCTCGCGCCAATGTTTTTAAAAACAACTGTATTCAGAAACAATTTGCCATCTCGACTCCGGTCTTCTGACAAGTTCACTGTCGCATCTTCGTGGATGGATATTCTTTGACCACAGCTCGAGTGACGGGTATGGTGTAGTAGAAGATTGAGTCTCCACGTGATACTGGAGATTAGCAGCGCGCGGTCATGAATGACATTCCGCCCTACTTGTTTCTATCACAAGTCTTCGAGGGAGTGACAAATAGTATTTGGGACTGCTACGATATCATGCGGGACATTCTTCTTCTTGGCTCAAAATTTTCGACGTCTGAAGGTGTTTCCTTCAAGAGTGCGTCATTGAGTATTTTGACGTAAAGTCGCCACAGCTTTCCGTGTATGACGCTTACTTTTGGCCCACCATGCGCCTTCAAGTATATCCATATTCTTGAATCTGTCTCTTGATCTAAAAACATCTTTATTGTCTACTAGATTTTTAAAGGAGTACCACATCAAACATACTATTACAATTCTACAAGAATATATTGAAAATGGACGGCGACCACACAGCAAAGACCTTTGAGCAGGGTGCAAATTCGGCAATGAAGACTACAGAGGGCGCAAGTGGGATCCACGAATCTGTTAACCAGGTTGTAAGCCGTCCTGCCTCCGAAGACCGTCCATGAGATCACATCTGACAAGCTTGCAGCCCGCAGCTGGTGAAAAGACACAAGGCACTGGCACAAGCATATTTGACAAGACTGGCCCAGTCGGGTCCATGTTCAATGGTATGCTACATTACATCGCCGACCACCTGTCAATTGAGGCACACTCTCGGAAATACGAGGCTGATCAGTTGTATTAAAGCGGACGGCGCACTCGGTGGCGCTGCACAGAAGATGGGTGGTCCATTAGACAAGGAAGGGATGGTCGGGAAGAACTTCAACGCGGACGGCAAGATTGGCGGTATGGTTCAGGAGAACCTTGCGGACAAGAAGTAAGATCTTTGTCACGAAGACTGTGGAACATTGATTGAGCAACTCGGAAGCATCATTATTAGCTGGTGGATTGGACTACCTCAATACCCTAATCTTGTCATAAGCAGGCCGCTCAAGGCAAACTTTATAGAGTATGCCTTTTGCCGAACGCAATGTTAGTGTGCGTAGTTCGGGAACATGTCTACTTTTTAAGCACGCCAAGCCTTCCGCTCCACCCCCGCTCGCCCATCGCTGACTCGATGAGACCTTCCGGCCCCTCGGGCGCTAGTCCTGCATGACCAGGGCAAGTGACCATCCCGGCCAGAAAAGCCTTGCGTGCTGTTGCATTACCTGCTTGTCACCCAGAGTCAACCATGCCATCCAAAGTCTCCAAGCCTGCTCCAAAGCGCAAAGCTCCCGCCTTCAAACCCCCTCGACCAGCCTCCAAATCTACCAAAACCTCTGCTCCTCGGCGAAAGTCTGCTCCTACCCCACGCGGCCGACCATCGTTTATAGCAGATCAAGCCTCGGCCTCTGAAGACGATGACGATGATATGGAAGATCAAGACGAGGGCGATGGGGATGAGGACGACGAGATCCCTAGTGATACTCAACTTCCCTCTGCTTCCGGCGGCGATGAATCAGACACCTCGATCCCTGTCAAGAGCAGGGCGAACACCACAGGTAGCTCACAAGACATTCCTCCCACGATTCCACCGGCGCTCTTGACAAGACTGCTACACCATCACTTCAAGGATAGCAAGATGAGGATTGGAAAAGACGCGAACGGGGTCGTAGGTAAATATATGGAAACCTTTGTAAGAGAAGCAATTGCAAGGGCGGCGTTTGAGAGAAGTGAGGCTGCTGCGGCAGGCGTTGGTGGAGGACTGGCAGGGGAGTTCCTGGAAGTAGGTGGCCTTTGGACATGTATCCATGTGATGCCGAATTAGACGAGGCTCACACATTCACTGGATAGGTTGAAGATCTCGAAAAATTGTCACCCCAATTGCTACTAGACTTTTGAGACACCTTTATGTCCTGAAAGCTCCATTTGATATATTAGCTTTCCAATCGCCTAGCACCCAAGCGAATGAGCTTCAACAATACCAATCACAAGCGACTCCGCATCAACAGCTATGGTCCTGCGGCCTCCTGCGGTTGAGTCTGTTGTGCAGGAAACATGGCCGATGCGGCAGCACTCGTGAGCTCATCCTGCATTATGGCCTTTGACTGAGCCTCTGCTGACTCCCCAAGCTTTTCGCCTTTCGACCAATTTTCTAGGCTGACTTATCTATGGTCGAATGCGGCACATGGCTTCACAGCTTGCATATTGCGCCGCCGTATGACTGTTTACTTTTCTCGCTGACGAAGAGCCTCGCAAAAAGTAAGAAGGGCTTTGCCATCAAGCTGCACTGTCATTTTCCCCTTCGCTGTCTGCACCGCAGTAAAGGCATCAAGGCCTATGTGCATATTTGACAGTGAACATGATTCTGACTTCATTGGCGAGCTCTACCACGATTTTGGTAGAACTTTGGCAACGGAGGACATCATTTGAGAGGACTCAAGCCAGAGAGCATGCGATCGAAGATGTCTCGCAATTGAACGAAACACTCGCTCCTTGAAACGCCTCGGCTGGAGAACCGACGCTAAACAAATCAAATATGCTGACGGGATCTGACGGGTTGAACAACTCGGAGATAGGGTTGAGAGCTTGTGTTTGCTGGATACGCTGTCAAAAGGCTAGCTACAACTACGAGGCTCAGCAAGTTGAGGTCTACGAGGATGGAGCCACGAGATATCGAAGCAACAGCGTATCATCATTATCGCAGGCGGACCAACGTTCTGGGTTCCGAACCGCTTTCGGCTTCAATTTGCTCTTGGAAGCTGCATGATTTTCGACTTCCCGTCTTTACTCTACAGATCTGCCGTATATGTGGTTGATGAAGACATCGAGGAGCCCGTCTGTCGGGCTCTCCGTCATCCTACCTTAGGCTACTGGAGTGTCTCAGATTGCATTGGGGTTGTCTTTCGGCTTTCCATCAATCTCAACTATGGCCGATGGCCGAGGGTTTTCCCTTTGCGGTCTCCTGAACCTTCGTCCCTCGCGTGCTTACAGCAGATACACTCAATACACTCACGCAACTGAGTAAGTGAAAAGAGATCAGTCTACCGCGGCTTCTTGCATGATCCTAGTGTTATTTCGGATGAGCGATGTCCAGAAATAGCGTCAAGTTCTAAGCGCTGAGGATGCCAAGAGATCAACTGCAGTCCCGCAACTTTAATTGGCCCCAAACCTCCACTCATCTTCCATGTCTCATCAAACACAAACCTCTATGCGCCGTGAAGCTCTTCTCGCCCTTTCGTTGGACTAATAACGATCCAATGGCAGTCATGTACTTAACGGCTGCTCGGGCATTAGTCCTGACATGCATTAGACCAGGGACCAACTTGATATGTTCCAATCAATGAGATTACGCGCGCATAACTTGCAGCTCTCATTTGGAGCTGTGCATGCCCGAAGCTTTGACCAGGGGCAGGGACCAGCTCATTCGACGGAAAGGTGAAGATCTGGTAGCCAGTGGGGTGGGCGTCTCGCTACATGCATCATCGTACACTACCCTTGCATGGCTGTCCGGACGTTTGAAACAATTGGCTGAACGATTGAAGATTCGATATATTTAGTTGCAGAAGATACGGCTCGAATGAGCGGCCATTCTATATGACATTGCCCAATCTTTGCGTTTGTTCCCTTCAGGTTTTAACGTCCTCGTCTATCTCAACTTCCATTGCTTGCTGGCTTTTCTTCTACTGACCGCGCTGCTGGTTGATCCAATACGCATTTTCCTTTCTTACGTTCAAGATGCCTTTCCGAGTCATGACTCCTGTCCAGGAGCAAAGGCTCAAGATGAATTCTCCCACTTTCTCTTCGCTGGGTCGGAGTCCGAGCATTGGCCCGCCAGCATACACCACAGATGACCTGCTCGCAGCGAGAAATCAGAAATACTCTAGATGGGTGTACTTACTGCGAATTGCGGTCGCAGCGATAACTCTCGCCGCCTCAATTCCGGTCATCGCATGCGCAGGAGTCTCCCTGCACGCCTATTCAGACTCTCATTCCAATGGCGACTGGCTTCTACCTTTGTGGCCAACGCACGTGGACCTGCGTCCAACGCATACCGTTCTCGGGTGCGGCATCACCATTGCAATCTTGAGTATAGCATACCTTGCTGCCGCTTTCGCTCCCATGGTGTGTAATGTGAACCATAAAATACCCATACACGTACTAAACAACTTCTAGGGAGCAAACAAATTACACACCCTCAACATCCTCTCCACAGTCACCTCCTTCCTTGGTCTCACCGCGTCCTTATTCACAATTATCTTCGCAAACATCATCACCAATAACCTCGTGCCGAGTACATCCAATGGTAGCCTCAATTCTTGGACCTGCAAATGGCAAGGCTTTGAGAATGTTGCACCGGCGAAATTCACTTCGATCTGCAATCAGGGCTCAGCGGCTGTGGATTTGGTGATCTTTCTGCTTATAGTGGAGGTGCTTGCGGTGGTGGCTTGTGCTTGGGGCTGGTGGGTTGAGATGAGATTGAAGAGGGGCATTGTGGAGATGGGCAAGAGTCAGGTGGAACTTTTTGAGCTGCAGCTGGGGATCAAGTAGGGGAGTAGGATTGTCTGAATAGGCGCGAGCTGCGTAGTGAACGAGTCCAAGCTGCTTCGCTAGATCGTCGTGGCTTTCATGGGATATTATTGATGGGTCAAAGACACGCTATAAGGGACGGGCGTCTTGCAGGATCTGAGAATGCGAAATATTTGGTAGCATTCGGCGCAATTGTGATACAAAATGAAGGAAATTTGAAGCTATTCGACCCGAAAATTTGTGTCGTTCGTGAAATTGACCGACCCTTCAGTCGAGCAGACATCCTAGTCCTCTATACTTTTCAACCACAATCATGACCGGTTCAACGGGATACAAATCTCGGCCTTCTACAAGGTCGGATGTGGAATCTGTCATCATGACGCCGGTTTGCATAAAACTGCTCCTTGGAGTTTTCATGACTCATTTCTCACACTAGACCGACCACCACGATGACATGGACTGACAACATATATCATGGCTGCTCACGCCTGATCACTTTAATCGTACCCTAATCATCTATCCCATCCACCCAGAACCCCCCTCTCAAGTCCAGCCATGCCATCCTCCCCCCCCAAACCAACCCCCCAACTCCTCCCACCCCCCGGCCCCTCCGTCCAATCCATCGAAATCCTCCCCAACGGCCAGATCAACCCCCCCAAGGCCTGCACCTCCCCCTCCCCTCCCCCCCAACTCTTCTACGACGCCCTCGCAGTCCGCGTCCCCGTCTTCATCATCGGCCAAAACTGCCCCCCAGACATGGAAATCGACGCCGACGACGCCATAAGCTGGCACTGGATCATCTACGCCTCAAAGGCCGACGGAACGGACGTCCCAGCCGCCACGATCCGTCTCGTCCCGGCACGGAAACATGTCGCTGCCGAACCGGTGGAGGGGTTCGAAGAGCCGGATTATGCGGGTAGCACTGCTTGGGATCAGAGGGAGCCGTATGTTGTTGTTGGGAGGGTGGCTACGGTGGAGGGGTGCAGGAAGAGGGGGTTTGCGGGGGGGTTGATGAGGGAGGTGTTGGGGTTTGCGGGGAGGAATGCGGGGGGGGTGGTGAGGGATGGGGAGTTGGGGGTTTGGAAGGGGTTGGTGCTTGTTCATGCGCAGAGGGTGCTGGAGGGGTGGTATGGGGGTATGGGGTTCGTGACGGATGGGGGGATGGGGACGTGGTTGGAGGGGGGGATTGAACATGTGGCTATGTGGAAGAGGGTGGAGGTTGGGCGGGAGGGGTGATGGTGAGGATAGGAGGACTAGGAACTATACTGATGCGTTTGGCACTGACTGGTGGGTTTACAAGGAAGCAAGAGTACACGCTGAGCCTTTCAGTAGCAACGTTCCAAAAGTGGAAGAAAATGATACCGGCGCCTGTGAAACACGGATTCGATCAGCAGGCTGGCATCACGGTGAATGGTCCAATGTCCGTTTTGTCGAGTGAGTCTTAAGACAAATTCATCTTAGGGCTTCGAAAACTAGCCATTTCAAGCAAGCTAGAATCTTGGAGGGCTCGAGTTTGAAAGGTTGAAAAGGGCTCTTGAGGTGCTCCTCAACGAAACAATACCCATCCTGTGCTCCATGACTACGGCCCGGTCAACTCACCGAAGATAGGGTCTTCTCCAAAGTATGGCTTCCTCGTGGTGTTGGAATACGAGGAGAAGTTGAGGTCTCATAGGTGTGAAATTGATTGATTGAGTTGGTTACATGGAGAAGAAAGAGAAGTGTCAGGGGGATGCTAAGACGCTAAACCGCATTAGGCAATCCACCCATAAAACTGGGAATAGTTGGTAGCATAAGGCTGAATTCCAACACGTGGCCGTCTCGAAATTCCGCTGCGACTTGACTTTTGTTTCAATTTATATCTAAAAATCCATCCACATCAAGGAATGAGCCAACCTCAGCATCTGCCGAAATTCCAGACTTGAAGGGCTGGCAAAAGACGAACAGCACGCCCTCATACCCGAAACAATGCTTGGGCTCGCACTATCAAGCCAATTCCATAGGCGCTGTTTCTAGGAGTCAAGCCATCGATGAACATCTCGTGAATTGGTCGAGAGTCGACATGGACGAGGACCCTTGAATGGAGAGTTCTACCTTGAGGACTTTACTATTTCTGGTTCGAGGAAGACGAAATTTGTTCTTGCTCATTGGAAACAGACAAGAAAACAAGTTAAGAAAACAAGTTAGGGAAACCGACTAATCTACCTTACCCCTTTTCGCCCCTAGAGAAGTGTCACTACAACGAACGCACGTACATTGTCATCAATCAGCAATCAAAATTTCCGAACGTCAGCTGCAAACCGCCAGCGTGGTCGCGGCCTTGAACAAAAGGTGCCAGATTCTGCACCAACCCAATTCACGTACTTCACCAATCCCAACCGTTTCGCCATTCACTCGTCAAGGCTTTTGAAAAAACCAATGGATCCTTTCACAAAACCGATAGTGAACCATCATGCGTTTCGTCGATTCGCTTGATATGAACCTCTCCTGTCAAAAGACTCCTCGCTTCTTAGCGCTCATGTTAGCATACGCTGACCAAGCCATCCCACGCCAGAGACGCCTTCAAAATCACTTCCAGATATCGTCTTATTTTAATGCAATCTAAGCTATCATGAGCGATGATTAGTGAACGCCATATCCTGACAAAGGAATGACTTGAGGTGGGGCAGGTACATATGCGAAAGGTACAGTAATCAGCTGTGCGAGTTGGATTTCCCCGCGCGATGTCTTGGCTTTATTCGATGCACATAAAGGGGCGGAAACTACACACGATTTGATATACCAGGCAAGTATTGCAGTTCTTTGATCTACTATCAGTCTTCTTGGAATAAAAAATCTCTTCAATTCCTGTCACAATCATGCCTCTCCCATCCGACGAAAAACTCGTCCAAACAGCCAGCGACCTCGTATCTCAACTCCACACCCTCTTCGGCAAACACGACGGCTTCCGCGCAAGTGCGTTTCCCAAAATTCCCATCCTGCATTCCACTGACCCCCCTCCCCCCAGCCCACGCCCGCGGTACCCTCCTAACCGGCACCTTCACCCCCACCCCCCTCGCCTCTACCCTAACTACCGCCCCGCACTTCACCCACCCCTCCACCCCTCTAACCCTCCGCTTCTCCTCCTCAACCGGCCTCCCCCAAATCCCAGACACCGACCCCAGCGCCCAACCCCGCGGCCTCGCCCTCCGCTTCCACCTTGGCCCCCACTCCCACACCGACATCATCGCTCACTCAACGCCCTACTTCCCCACCCGCACCGGCGCCGAGTTCCTCGAAATGCTGAAGGCGCTGGGGGCGCCGCCGCCGCCGGAGGGTAGTAATGAGCCCTCTGCTGCGGAGAAATTCCTCGGCGCGAATCCGGCTGCGATGAGATTCGTGCAGGCGCCGAAACCGACGCCGAGTAGTTTCACGCGCGAAACGTATTATGCGGTCAACGCATTCCACTTCATCAACAGCGCCGGCGCGAAAACCGCATTCCGCTACCGCATCGTCCCCACAGCGGGAGAATCCCACATGCCCTCCTCCGCTCTCGCTTTTAAATCCCCCGATTTCCTCTACGAGGAATTGGTCTCCGCGCTGCCGGCGACATTTAAGTTAGTGGCGCAGATGGCGGGGGAGGGGGATGTGGTGGATGATGCGACGGTGCTTTGGGGGGAGGGGAGGGAGGTTGTGGAGTTGGGGGAGGTGAGGGTGGAGGGGGTGGTGGAGGGGGAGGGGGAGAGGAGGATTATTTTTGATCCGGTGCCGAGGGTGGAGGGGGTGGAGGGGAGTGGGGATCCGCTTTTGGAGTTGAGGGCGGGGGTCTATTTGATTGGTGGGAGAGAGAGGAGGGAGGCGTGAGTTTTGGGATGAAGGGGATCGGGTGAGATGATTGGTTTTCGGTTCATGAGTGTGGTTGTAACGTTCCATTTGACCCAAGGGCTCAGTAAGTAGCAGGAATGTTTTAATCTGTCTTCCTCTCTCTGTGGATCGGTGGACTAAGCGATATTTGATGGAGTCATCCTTTGTATATAATCGCTATTCCAATTGCGCCAAACGAATTGCTTTTCCTTCAATGGCCTGAAGAGTATCCGTGCGTCGATAACGGGTTTAACGGGCCCGGCGCTGACACTCCCAGCAGTTTTCATTCGGTGAAGCTCTTATACGTTTCGTGACGACTTCTATGGAGATCTTACGCTGGTGTCAGCGAGCTTGTCGTGAAGTCGACCCTCCTTACTGATAAAAGGGTGGCTGGCGGCTGCTTTGTAAGCAATTGAAATGGCGTCTTGGCATCTGAGACCGAAACCGATATTTTTGCGTGAGGGAACTGCGCTACTATGTACTTACTTAGGTAGTTTCCACAGGCCCAATATGAATGGTATCACATCTTTTCGACTAATTATACATCGTCAGGCATGCCCAAGCTTGAACGACTAGACACGTAAGTGGCGTTATGAGTTGATGCATCTAAGGTACTAGCCTTTACAAAGCTAGTGAGCAATGAAGGAGAAGGATTTGGGGAGGGGCGCGCTGCAAGGTATTGCGGATGAGCAGCATTAATTGATTGATTGATCAAGTCATCGACCGACCCCACGCTCCAAGGCATGATGCAGCTGTACTAGTCTATAGGGGGGCTGGGTTTGGGGCCTAGTCGCCGTCAGAGAAAGCAGAGAACGCCTGAAAGCAACGCAAACAACCCCAAGTGTTCCCACGAACAGAAGCATTTCGGCCCATTATGACCCATTCAACAGACTTTTCGGCCTGTCGTGACCCAGACGAACGATGGAAGCCTTCTCTTCGACCACCTCTTCGGCCCTTCTTGACCCAATCGCCCAATGGCCAGAAGCGATGTTTGGAGAGATAGACTTTGTCATTTTTCGACTTTTTTTGACCTTGCTGAACAACGTTCATGTTCACGGGGGGTTTCGCCTTTTGCTAGCCCCTCGAGAATCTCGCTGTCGTCGGCTCGCTGGCAGGACGCTATCGTCGCAGATGAGTAGCACGTATCCGGTCAAAGTGCGTTTCAATTAGGATCAGTGATTTGATTGATTATCATCCACTGGATTTTTAGAAACTGCTAACCAAATTTCAAGGATTTGTCTTCTTCTCGAGGCTGGTAGAAAAGCTAAAGGTTGAATATAGCTGAGCAGGGTTCAATCGCCTTCGTCCCCAATAGCCCGACTCTATCTACAAGAGCCATCCTGGCGCACCCCATAAATCATAATGAGTTAGCAGCAATCACTTCTACCAACATGCACCAAATTCAGACTCCCATGATCCTTCCCATGCAAAAGACTGCACCTGTGCTCGAATTTTGATGTCTCAACATCAAAGTCTTAGCCGCTGCGAAGAACGGATTAGATCCTACCAGTCCATAGAATTGACAGCTCGACATACCCTAGATGAGGGCGAATCAGTCTTGCGTGACTGACCATCGAGCCTATTACTTGAGACTCCGGAGAAACAGTCTCTCAGCTATTTCTAAACCCAGATCCAGCAATGTTCTTCCCGTTCCGCCTCTTGTCTGCTGCAGCGTCCTCCATCATACCATTCTGATTTCGCAGCCGGACATCTCGCATGTATTCTTTCTGTGAATCCGGTGGCTCGGGGAAGCCAACCGGGTCAAATTCGTCTGCTGAGAGGACGAAGCGTGACATTCCGTAGGCCATGGCGATCGCAAAACAAGAGCCGAGAATGACTAGGGCGACGATGGCGTCGGGAGGGAGTTGCGACATGGATGAATTGATTGATGGCTTTATCAGAAGAGAGGGATAAAATTGGCAATGATGATGACGTTTGTGGACGAAGAGGTACGGGACAAGAAGAAGATCTCGAGTAGAGAGGGGATGGGCTTAACTGTCTAGAGAGGAAACTATGCGAGATGCGTGGAGTGAAAAGGACTTATATCTATTGACTACAAACTGATTCGAGCTTCAAGGCTAGCAAGGTTCAGGCTGTTTGCCTCGGAAGGTGGACTTGTGGGGCTGTTGGACCGTCTCTCGACATCGAATCACGAACCGTGGAATACGGAAGTTGCGAGGACAGGAACGCAACCTCGTGGCCACCTCCCATTCTCGGACTCGCAGCAAGCACCGAAAGTGTGAGTCTGAGCCCCTCAAAGAGTAAAGCGTGTCAAGGCAGAAGTTTGGGTTGTGCATCATGCAGGTACAGGACACGGCGTGGCCAATGATGAAGTCGCTTCCGTAACTGTCGGAACGGAACTGTTATCACAACTTGCATTGTGGGTATGGGTACCTCGTGTTCGGAATGCTGTTTGCGAGCACAGCAGGGGTGTCCTCACCAACATTCGCGCGCCAAGACGCCACTGTAGCAGTCGCAATACGCGAGTTACGGGGGAACCAATCAAATGATTCAGAGATAAAGAGTAGGTTCAGATTTTGATTTCATTCAAATTTGCGTGCTGATTAGTCTGCGGTCCTGATCAATCATTACATACCAAGGTACTGAAAAGCTGACGCGGCTTTCAATGAGATGCGAGACTATGGCCAACATTGGCCCCCACAAGCCTATCACCATACTATGCAAAGCTGGCCGGGTGTGTATAAATAGAGCAGGAAGCAAATGATGGTATGTGGAAGCAACGTCATAACGACGCGGAAAGGAAGGGACAGGCGATCCAGTCGCTTTATCCCCCTCCGAGCAGTGGACCGAGTCGGTTTCTATGTCTCTCCAGTTTAGCGTCGTTGCTTTTCAATCAATTGGACGGTGAGCATCCTGAGGCTGATCTGCGAATTATTGGAACCCGTTCTAGGATCGTCGAGCGGCTGTCTCTCCTTTTTCCTCGTCCAGGTGATAAAACGCAAGAAAGACTTGGTGTGATAAGAAAGGAAGGAGCAGATTGAAATTTTCAGGCGGCGACTCGGACCCTATTCACAGATTGCAACTTTGCAATTAGAGAGAGCTTTCGGAAATCGCTTTGCATGCATTCTACCGGCAACTGCTGAACAGAATACACAACTCTTGAAATTTATACCGCGAAATTCGGCAGACGTGTGCTAAGCAATGCTGGCGAACTCCAGAGGGGTCAGGTTTAGGTAACGCCATGGGATTCGACATTCCTAGTTCTCGCATTACCACTTGATAAGGCCTCAAAATCTCCAAAGGCTTCAAGGGCCTCCACGCGATTCTGAAAGACAATCAACTCACACTTCGTCGCTTTCTTCCATTATATATTTCATTACGTCCCGGGTTACGGTCTCTGTTTTGTCACGAACGAAAGATTTCTGAACAGCCGAATGTCCAATCGAAATCTATACTAAGCAGATATGCTGAGGCTACAAAGTTTACTGGCTTGTAGCCATCTTACTACGTCGCCAACAAAAGAAACCCTGCGCTTGAGAGCAGTGCGCTCCAATTTCATGGATGGAGCTCTCCCCATAGAGATCCAGGGCTACAACTATCCCGTCTTCTACTCCTCCATATCCTTCAGCCTGCTTCGGCTTCCTGGTATCATCGCAATTTGTCGTGCCACCAATTTTGTCCGGTCCGCTATTGCAACAATGCTCTGGCATGTCTGAATTGCAAGAAAGCTGCCCGCCAGGCGCCCCATTGGGTCCGGAACCTTCAACAGTTGTCTTTAGCTGGAATACTCAGAACCTTGGGAAGAGCGAGGAAGATTACTTACAGCCACCTCCGTTCTTCGTGCTTGCATTATAACAGGAACAACATACAAGCGTTCTTTTGGGACAGGCTGCAACCGGGATTGTAGGAACGACTCGGCGAAATTTAGCTGCGCTCGGTAGCGCACAGAAAGAGGAGGAGAAAGAAGAAGACGACGAGGCAGACAAGGAGGTAGAGGTCGGTGCGACAGTCGAGCTTCCAGTTCCTGTAATGGCACAAAAGCGGTCTCAAGTCCGCTTAGTAGGACGAGAAGTGGGAAGGTGTGGAAATGCATGGTTTCTCAGGTCAATGGAGAGGTACAAGTGAAGAAGAGATCAGGCGAGGAGCGGATGTCTTGCCAACGGAGAAGGAGACGCAAGGACCTTATTTATGGTCTTTCATCCCTTCTGCCCCAAACTAAACGTACGGTCTGGACTGCACCAGCCATCCCGCCAGCAGCGATATGGTGTGAGACATGTATTGACTGACACATAAATACTGACGACGCGATCGTCGAAGCGAGATTTTTGATGTTTACAGCGGTCTTCCTGTCGATCAACGTGCTTCAAAAAAGGTGGCTCAATTTTCGACGACTCCAGACCAGGAGATGCAAGCGCAAACATGCGGAGAAGCTGATTACTTTCGAAAGAAGGGTCTCTATCCTAAGACATGGTCATTCCATTGTCCAGTAACGACCATTCCTTGTTGGCATCACGAATTTGAAGGCTTTTTTACCTGTACCTCTGCTTCCTTTACAGCCGCGATCAGCGGACGCTAACCTTTCATGTGGTCGTTGACTTCGCAATTTTTTCATCTTCTGGTGGCGATATAGGTGTAGCGAAATGGGCGTCGAAGCCAAAATGGAATAGGGGGTATAAATCTTGATTGAGTCGCTTGGCTGGGAGTGCTGCGCTCAACGACCATATTGAAAGCTCGTGTCATGAATGGCCGCATCGTCGATGGTATCCCTAGATTTTCAGCAAAGGATTCGCCACCTTTGAGTTGCCGAGATCTTATGAATTGGTCTAGAGTCTACATCGCCTGAGTTGAGAGCAGGACAATGGCTAATGTGCCTGTTGGACGTTGATATCGGTTTGCGCAGAAGAAAGAGGCTTAATGGGGCCAATGAAGTCTGCCCTTGGTAAGCAATCTTGGTCACGAGAAGGAAGCGTGCAAGGAGCAAGCTTTGCTAATCTTGGCGCGTCGCTCCCTTGACTGCCAAATCTCTCGAGCTGCGGGAAAACCAATACTCGTTCTTCGTGCCTGAAGCATGCGAGCCGGATCGAAGGTGACTCTACTGCTGTTCTCGAGGTCTACAAGTCTGTCTCTGTTTAGTGCGAACGTCCATGCCATCGGGAATGCAAAATCAGATTGGATCGCGCAATACCAGGGAAATTCAGGGCCATTCCGTTCACGACTAGGTGTATTGCAAATCATCTTTGGCTTCGAGTCTTGCTGTAGTTGGGACTGTGGATTTGATAGAACATTGTTCTCCTCTCGGAAACTCGGTGTCTCGATAAGCCGTATCCTTACGCGATATACGATCGCCATGATCGTTCAATGACTTTCGACAGACCACATTATTTAAAGAGGACATCACCATAGCCTCCCCTATAGTCATGAAAGTATACCAAATCGAGATTGCTCAGTTGACTAAATCACAGTGTTTCACCGGAGACAATGGGAGAGTAGTGGCATCCGGATAGCGATGAAGAAGCCATTCGGCCATGACGGACTTGCAGTATTCTTTAGGTGAATGCTTCAAGGGTCTTGTGAAGAAAGAGTCCCACTCGCTCAGTCGATTAGCCCATCTCACCCAACCATCACGGGCATGTTCTTTCCCATCTTGGTGATATCTTCCCCAGCAATCGAGACTGTCATCAGAGCGCTCAACGACATGATTTTTGAGACCCGTCAACTTGCCATATGGTGATGATGGTACAGATCCATACCATATTGCATGTACGAGATCTTGACAGTCTGCGGCTGTTGCTCGTACTCATTGTAGTAAAGCAATTTCAAGTCCCCACAAAGCTCAAATCGTCTCGGTATCAGGGGGAAATCTGCCGGAGTTCCGGACTTAGGACGAAGTATTGCAACGGCTCTATCTCCTAGCTATAATAGTGAGAAGGGGCCCGCAGTTTCCATGTCTTGATTCGATAGATGAGAAGACCTATTCGACGTCATAACTTTTGTGCCAATTTTCTGAACTATGAAATAGGTTCGACACTTGGGACTACCGGTTTTTGCATTGTTCCCGTAGGGGATCGATCGACCATTCTCCCATCACGCCCGGGGAAGCTTTTCGAAAGTGCCACGATTACGTTCAACGCACCATTGGATGCCAGCACGAATCCTCATACCAAAATCATGAATGGAAATGAAATCAATTGGGTCCAAAGACTCTTTTCATCTCATCCCACTCAATACTCTTGCTACAGTAATGGCCCTGGGATTCCCCTCGGCCTTCACGTAGTGGAATCGTTCCATTTGCGGCTTGTAAAAGCGAACGTACCAAACCCGACTTGGAAACGAAACCTTGACCAATGCGCGTAATTTGAAGAGGCGTTTCAGCTGTTGTTTGGACACCTCAATTGGCTCAGGCAGCAATCCGTGCCAATAGTCTAGAATTTTGGTCAACGTCAGTCAAAATGGTACGGTGGTGGGATGAGGGTTTTAGATATCGGTGCACTTGTTCAGTAACCTCCTTAAAATCTCGATATATATCTTTGCACGTGTACTATTGGAGTCTTCCTTTCAAGGGTCTTGCAGGCTGGCTGACGGACCAAAAAAAGGCAATCCCATCATCCTCAAATGCTATTGAATGAACTACCCAATGTGACTCTGATTACTGTAACTCGTTGGCTGTAACACAAAACAGTCGTCAGACTGCCAATCGGGTACGTTTAGTTTTCACTGAGTCATAGAATTCGACATGCTGACGCGGGTACATGAGTTTTGCTGCCAAGAACAATACATATTGGAACCGCTTAGCTATCAGGCTATGGGCATGGACGAAGCCACATCCAAAAAAACAAAAATGCTGTACGCAAGGTTTGAACTTGGGCGGATCGCTCCATCTGTTAAGCTGAATTAAGACAGACGCCTTAACCATCGGCCATTACAGCGTGTAACCAATAGATGCTCTTATTTCAATACACAAATCATCAACAACCTGTACAAGACTAAATTACAGTGTCAAAGCTTGCGATTCAACTCCCACCGTTAGTGGCGCTAGCGCTAATTCACGCTTAGTGTATCTTGGCAATACCCAAATCGACTATTTGCTCCCCCAAAACTATCGTTTCGTTCACAGGGGAATCCGATCAATGTAAAACGACTCCTCCTTCCTGGAAGACACCAAGAATATGGAAAAGTACGATAAAATCCATCTCTCTTGAGTCTGCGGATCACTGGTAAGCGCTGTGATTTTCATTACTTGGAATTTTACTTTACTGTATCTTTTGGTATGTAGAGAAAATGCTCGGATGTGCCTCAGCATGCGGCAGCTTATTGATTTTCCAAGTCGATTCGCCAGACTACTTTCCTACGTCTAAAGTTTTCCCGTCAGAGTCGCGCGGTATATAGAAAGCGAAGGCAATCTAGTCAAAATAATCCAGTGGGCAGTACTATCACTAGCCACCTACGTCCTAGACGCTCCCTCCATTCGTATACTGGCCACACCCTCCATCCCCAATCGTGAATCCCGTTGCCAGCGTTACCAACTGACTAGTTACAAAGGTTGCCCTTTTCTCAGCCCCATCGCAACTTCCATTGATGGTTACCACGAGACTGCATCCTCCAGGCCCGTCGGGAAATTGCAGGTATGCCACGCAGGTGGGATCCTGAGCGCACTGAACGCAGCAGGTTACAGGATCAGTGGTGTAACGAAGTCGACGAAGCTGACGCCATCAGTGCTTCGTGTGTTGATGGTATCGACGTATTGGCCGCCATTTGCCGTCCTGATGATGTTGTCGGGCTGGCATTGGGCATAGACTGTGGGAGTCGGTACTGTCAAGGTCTCAGTTGCGGTCGTGGTCGTGATGGTGGTAGTTGTAGTAGTCGTTGTAGTAGTCGTGGTTGTCTGAGTTGTCTCAGTCATCATAGAGGGCATGGTTGTGGTAGTGACAGTCGAGGTGGTCGTTGTAGTGGTCTGAGAGTAGGTCAGCTTCGGTTCGTGTGACGGGCTTCTGTCAATTAGGCAGCACCGGGTGCTGCTTCAACTAATAGATCCGACGTTCTACGCTCGATGCGGTATCTACGTGCTAGACAGATGGCAATCGGACTTACCCTTATAGTATTTGTGGAAGGCGCGAGCGTAGTGGCCGCCATAGTCGTAGCCGTATAGGTCTTCGTGATTGTCGCTTTTGCCTCGATCAAGGCACCACAGATCACAGCAGTTGGATACAGAGCAGGAGTGTTTTCCGCTTTGCCATTTCTACAGCGAACCACTTGGCTGGCAGCAGCACGCTCCTCAACAGCTCGTCCGCGGATGGCTGGAATACTAGGCCGCTCGAGCTCATCTAAAGAGCGCTTTCTCGCTACATATCCAACCCCCGAGGCGAGAGGTGTGAAGCCAGCATGAGCAGGGACCGTGGAAGCGGGAGGGGTTGATGTTGTTGATGTTGATGTGGTCGAGGTGCTAGTGCTCGTGCTCGTCGCAGTGGCCTGAAGAATGGCAAGTCAGGTCGAACTTAGCTGTTCGCTAACATCATTTCTTCAATTCTTACCGTGCCGGTCACTGTGTTCGTCACTGTTGGAGTCTCGGTAGGCGTAGTGGTCTCAGTGACTGTCGCCTATTTCATTCGGCCATTAGCAATGGAAAATTTCGATTTGAGCTTCACCGCCGGGTCAGTGACAGTTGTACTCCCAGGCGGTGGAGTAACTGTCCTATTCGGGGTGACAGTAGTCTTCTTAATGTATGTGAGGGGAATGGTCAAGGAATATGATGAAGTCTTGACAGGGTTCGCCGATCTGGTCCCGAGAAAAGTCTTGCACAGACTCGTTGTTGAGTAAGTGTACTCAGCAAACACTAGGTTGACGCTCAAAGTCAAAACGGCGCTGAAAAGTGAGACGGATAGTAACATCCTGCGAGATGCGGAGCCTCTATCCAGGCGCAATTGAAGGGTCCTTTGGCTGGACTGGGCCTGCTGCCCTTCTTATGATGCTGGGCGAGCATGGCTTGGAATCGGGAAATACGAACCGCAACGATGTAGGGTCAGAGCACTGTAAATAAGGCGGAAGCCCCAAGTAAAGCCCGCCAGTGAATTGCATGCGCTGCCCGTTGTCAATATTAATGATCGATTCCCATGTTGATACTCTCTCTCGTTTAGGTCCGTCGCGCTCCATTACTGAGAGCCGGCATTCAAAAGTTTGCTTCTGCGTGGACCTCCAGAACTTTTTGGACCGGCACGCGAATGACTCTTCCTTGCGGACGTTCACATGATTACCATGTCCCTGAACCTTTGAAATCAGAATTTGAGTAAGGATTGCGACACAAGTGACATCCGACGTCGTGTTGCTAGCGATGATCAATGAACATCATTCGGCCGGGACGCTTTCCATGTTTCCATGTTGGGCGTTATGCAAAGCCAAGTTTTCTGCTAGAGTTACTGCTGGGTGTGTTTCGTCCAGAAGGTACTGTAGGCAAAGTCGATCAGGGTCTAGGGGTCTTTGTTCGGTGGCTGTGACCGATGACTTTGACTTTGATCAGAAAGGCATCCGGAGCGAGCTTGAGATCGCCTGAGTGTTTCACTTGAGCAACATAGTGGCACGAGCATTCATTGCATGGGAAAGGCTTCTGACATCATTCGCAGTCTGTACATATGGTAAGGTCAGCTTTTGGCATGGAACATATTGATTGACCAGCAGTGTACATACGAAAGAATGCAAAAGACTTGTAAATCGCCAAAGCCTTGCTACTTATCTAGCCTAATCGATTGTCAAGTCTATCATTTCGAATGCCATGCAACACAGGCCCAATTCTAATCTTTCCACCCGTAGCGTCTTCCGATGAATTTCACTACATACACAAGCCCCAACAAGACCGGTACCTCGATCAATGGACCAACAGTGGAAGCCAAAGCTTGGTCACTGTCGG
>JAABUP010005787.1_pt1 | contig 18395 bp, 17 predicted proteins | sample 5559201 | NCBI WGS metagenome assembly JAABUP01 (sample SAMN10711887, study PRJNA513373) | rock metagenome | isolation source: Antarctica rocks | place: Antarctica
TCGAAAAAAGTCGAGCGTGCAGCGCAGTGCATCTTTGGTCAGGTGTCTTATTGCTGAAACACGTGCCCTTTCATGCGCAGCAAGATACGCGGGAAACTATCATATCATCAGCTTGTAAAAGCGATCATTTACCCCGAACACGCCACATATAGTATTCTGAGCCTCGATGTTTCTCGCGCTTCTTCACATGGGTCTATTCTTGTTGCACGCCCCTCAAGCTTTGTGCTTTGTTGCTTCTCCAACTGCGCATGTCTTCATAAGCTCAGCAATCAGGCAAAATTGTGACTTTCTATTGAATTTGTTATTTGCGACTGCTCTTTTGTCGATTCGTGAAGCACGGCATCTGCCAGTCAGCCTTGAGATGGACGCCGTTAGTTCCATATCGCTGACCTGAGGGATTTTATTCCTCGAGTTATCTTGCTATAACGATAATTCAGGCACAATAGGAGCAAGCCTATGGGGCCAATGACTTGAGATCACGTGGATGATATCGCGGCTTCGCTCTCTCCTCCTTCCATGAAATTGCCACGCATGATTTTACGACTTTATCTCTGGCATGGCCAGTGGTTGGGAGTTGGTCAAATGTCTCTGTTGCCAAAAGAGGTTAAATCTTTATCAGCTGCTCCGCTCTTCGAAGGCAAAGGAGAGGTAGGACCACGTGATGTACAATATGAGACTGTGTTCTAGTCATAATTCTAGGAGTTTCTTCGTTAGGTCCTCTACACTGAGCTACATGACGCCGTTAATGTTGAATACTACAGTAAATGACATTCACCCAAGCAGATTACTACCTTTGCTACCAGGTTCTCGCCATGAGATCTACTACAATAGTCAACAACTAAGTATATAGATCAGAAATGAGGTCAATAACCCAACTTCAACCACTCTAGACTTTCCTGGCCCAACTTCTTCTATGAGCACAAAAACATCCTTCGAGATGGTGTGAGTACCGAAGACAAGATTACGGTGCTCACTGAAAACGTCATTGGAGGCGTAGGCATTTTCAACCGTGAAGGTGGAACAGAAGCAAAGCCTTTGACGACGTATAGACAAAACATTACGAGAATTTGAAGCACGTGATCTGTAAGACTGCAATCTACACTATCATCCTCTGAAGCCTTTGATAGACATCTAGGGGCTATCTTTGCTGTGGGAGCTCGGCGTCGGTATAGCACAATCATGAATGTCCTTTCTAGGAAGGTCAAGATTTGGAATTCCCCCATTCGTTCATCGGTCAGGGATAATTGATCGCCGGAAACAAGGACGCAAGCGTCGTTTGTGTGACGCCGGATATGGAATTTCCATGGAGTTTGAAAACTAGATAAATGCCAAGAAAGCCTTGGATGACCGCATGTAACGTGGTGATAAAGGATGATCGATAGTATAGTAAATATTAATTAAATTGTACAGAGATCTTCACACGTACCGCAATATTGTTTTGAAACAAGGAAGTCAAAAAACATCTTTTGCATCAAGATGATGTAGGATGGCAGCACCAGAGTCACGAAAAAGGAGTCAGCAGACTTGTCCACAAGCTACAAGATAATCACAATCTAAAAGAACCCCGATGTTGAAGTCATCCTCCTGTGGTGAAATAAGATTCCAATCAGTCATGACCCCGTGCTCACGCTCAACCGACGTTCCACGCAATTGTCTCATTTGCTCGATTCCGAGTTCATTTGTAGGTATTTGTAAGCTCCGAATGCTGCAACGCCTCCCAGTAGCACCAGAGCGTAGACTCCGACGCCCATACCTGCGCCGTCCGTCTTGCTCGCTGTGGCTGTCGATGTGGGTGGTGCTTGCTGAGGGGGAGCTGGGTCTCCTGGCTAGAGTGGGGATAAGAGTCAGCGACCTCCCTTCGAATAGCATAGGGGTTGGAGCAGCGCGATTTGGTCTATGGCCGCCTCTAGTCTTCAACTTCGTAATGAGGTGAGCTCACCATCCTCGTCAGTTCTCCCACATGTAGTCCGTCTAATATCTCTCTTGCTTCATCGCTGTGTCCTACATCCTCGAATGCCTCCGTTGCATCCTGGCCGCCTACGTCGAGGAGGACCTCCTCTCCACCTCTACGACGATAGCATCAGTTTCAAGGCTATAGAGTAGCAAATGTACTTTGAAGGGTATTATGCCGAATCTAGAGAAGCTTCCGGGGAGTGCACGTGCAACTAAGGCGACGTAAAGGGGGTGTGATAAGAGAGAACGTACGGGTGCTCGTCAATGAAGGATGTAGCGTTGTAGACCTTATCGTGGACAACGAGAAACAAATCCTAGACAAGTCACCTCCAAGTCAGCTTCATCCAACAGCCAGCCGAATCACGGATTGGGGGGCAGCTTGGGAGGCACTTTACCTTCTTTCCGCTGTGCGACGACACATCAGCAAATGTGAATTCTTTCGTCTCCGACATGATGAATGCCTCGACAGGACGGTGTGTGAGAAAGGGAAGCTGTGGGAATGGTCAATTGGCAGCAAGAGTAAGCGGTGAAAGGTATCTCTTGACTGGCTGTATCTGGACGATTCGGCAGTTTCGAAATTCTCCGAGGACTGGCCGCCGGTCGTAGCCGTATCGATGTCTTGGCATCGAACTTGGATCTTCTACATTTCTAGAGGTTCTACAAAATATCAGATGTTGCCTAAAGTGGGAGTTGCAATGGGACCGTCTTTTGTGCGAGATGCATTTGATTGTTCTAACCACGGATCTGAGCAGTGTAGCATGCTGGTCTAGGAGCGTCATAAGCTATGTGTATATTGGAGCCTAGACACCTGCAGTGACACACCCTCAAGCATTGCCTGCGCCTTGGAATGCATCATCAACATGTTCAGCGTTATCTCCATCATCCGAGCAATGTCAAGATAGTCTTCAAACGCCTTGCAGCCATAAAAGATGTTGCCATTTTGCGCACCCTTATTCCCTTTACCATCCAGTCTCATTGCAAGTGTGGGTATAAGACGCCTCCGGTCTAGCGAACTGATCACGATAGATGGAACGCCCCTTGTCCTTCCTCAATAGCAGTCAAAAGCTTCCGCTTCAAAACTTCAATAGTCGTGTAGTCGGGAAGCTTGACGTAATTCGCGCAGGTCATCACGGAAACTAAGAAATCATCTGATTCGTAGGGTGGCTCGCTTGGTTTGCAAACCACGGTGAACATTGGATTGAGGCTCTTGAAACCTAGTATTGACATGTAAGCATGTATGAGATAGGGTCTTAGTTGGATTTGCTAGACCTACCACCGATAGGAAGCTTGGGGCTGCCTGTGACGAATTGAAGGAAGTCCCGTCTCTGAGAGGACGATAGCTCACTCATTATCTGGAGCAGGTTGCGGACACTCCTGCTGTCCATGTTGAAGCCGTGGTCTGCCTTGATAGAATCTAGAAGGGCTATCCGATTTGTCAGCGAGTCCATTGTCAGAATCGTTTTAATTTCTTACTTTCGATGCTCCAATCCTCTTCAGCCCGTCCAAATAACATGACGAGTTCGCCGGGCGTGAATGCTTTTGTTGCTGTATATGGAAAGACCTCCGAAAAGCCAGCCCTGAATTGATCTACTTGACGCCGCACGCCACTACCAAGAGTCATATCAATGACTTTATCGACGTACGACGCAACATTGTCGAGTGAGACTGATACATTCGCGCCATTCGGGACTAATTCAATTGCTGGATAGCCGGGTAAGGTAAAATCCAAGCCAAGATCCTCAATGCGGGCATCATTGATTACGACCTTGCGGGTGGCCTGTGATCTCTGAGCAGCCGAAGGGTTTGGTTTCTTGTCGATAGCTTTCTTGGCGATTGCATATTGCTTGAGAAGCTTTAGACTCGATGCGAGGTGACTGTCGACTGTCCTTACGGCTCCTAGCGACAGGGGAATTGTGCTCGGTTGATCGCCGATGCGGAAGAAAGTCGGATTGAGGGAGACATCGATGATTCGCGAGTCAAGCATAGATCTCGCAATGAATTTGCCGAGCATTTTGAACATGCTGAGTATTTTCTTGCCATTCTCTGTCTCTGCTTGCTCATGATCCATTGGAGCAGGGAATAATCCCGACTTTCCGAAAGCATACTCGTCACTATCGTTTGAGTCGTTCTCCCTCCAAAGCTTCGTCTTTTTCTTTGAGAACTCTTTTGACACAGTTGAATAAAATTCGAGCGTGGGCCCAAGACCGGTACCAACCTCTTCAAAGTATTCGACTTCGAGAACACTAGACGACCCACCATAGAGCTCCATCACCTTCATAGCAGACTCGAGCATCCTAGTGCGGGATATACGGACTTTTTGACGTTGTAATCGTCCCATGAATGGTCGATCATCCCGATGACGGTCCCGTCGACTCTCCTCTGCAGACTGGTTCTGCCAACGTGTCATTGAGCGTGCATAGCCAAAAGAGGTCGATTGCAGGAACAGGTGTCGAGTCTCGAAAGGGAACAAGAATGGATAAAGTCGAGCTAGATCCTCACTCCAACTTGGCAGGCAATTACTTGCTACAATTAGTGGCTCTTCGAGCTGGCGATTGAGTTTCGCAGTCAGCTTGGTATTAACAAATTGAGCGACTGGTTCTGCTTTGACAAGTGTCGTGGATTCACTGTCGTCAAGAACGTCATCTAGATTTGCGTTCATCTCATGGAGGATGTTGAGTAAACGCAGAATCTTCGACGTCTCTGGATGTTCATGCAAGGAAAGTGGCAAACCGGAAGATGTTGCGTTGGTTGTGGCATCAGGGACAGACCTCAGAGGCGATGATTCGGCTGGAGGAGGTCCAGGCACTCGCTTGAATTTGACAGCGTGGATGGCAGACCAGACATTGCGAGGCGAAGGATCGGCAGATTCCGAGTTTTTATAATGCACGGCTCGATAGATAGTCGTCTCACTAGGGATAGGTTCGTTATCGATACTAAACTCAATATGCCAGTCCTGAGGGGTAGATTGGATGGCTGCAGCATATGACATGGCACGACCTGCAGAGGACGTATTGATACTGGCTGCCAAGATTTCTCGACTACGCGAAGACGTGGGACCACGAGCCGTGATAGGGGCTTGGGATGGTGTTGCGACCCTGGTCCCATCTTCTTTCCTGGCAGTGACCTTGCCAGTTGAAGCTATTTCCATGTTCACAGCAGTAGGCTCGGGGGGCTGGTCACCCTCCATACCATCTTCTAAATCATCCACAATAGCATCCAGAGCGCTGCTATCGTCAACGTCATCGTCATCTGAGAGCTGTCTCTCGTCTGCGCATTCCAAGGGGGTCTGGACTCGCTCAGGGGGTGGAGCAGGCGTATCTGCAGTCGTGTCATTGGAGGGCTGATGCTTACGACTGGAACGACGCGCAGAAGTTGGCTTCTCCTTGGCCGGGGTTGAATCTGAGGTAGAGGGGGCGTTTTTCAACTTGGCTGCCTTCCGAGTTATCCGAGCAGCAGGAGCACCGCCGGACGGAGTTGTAGTAGATGGCGAGTCGGAACCAATTGTAACGCCACGCTCCATTAGCCGGTGGTGAGGATGAGGCATACCAGCTGCTGCTGCAAACGCTGCCAACGCATTTGACATTCCTTCTCGGTGCTTCATACCTTTAGGTCTATCTGACAGATTGATACGAGGGCGCAGATACTCATTCAAGGCCTTGAAGGTAGCAATGGCATGTATCGAGATCATGAGGTTTCTGTAAGCCTTGGGTATTTCGGCGTCATCGTCGGCCACAAGCTTTAATCGAAGTTGTTTTGAAAGCATCGAAGCAGGGCTACTCCTATTGCTGTCCAACGCGTTATGGTGAATTGTAACAACCTCAAAGTGTTCAGCACGACTGAGAAGATCCTGAAGTTTGTGAATGAATACACCAAATGGCGTCGACGGCGAAGTTTGGTTCGGTGTAGCCATAAAGACTTCTAAGAATGACGTTCTTGCCTGTGCGCTGATAGCTTCTATGTTCGTAGATTTTAGCTTTGCGTTTTCAATTGTAGTGCTTTTCTTACCCTCAGGACTACTGAAGACGTCTAGCAAGACACGAACGATTCCAGAATGTAACAACTCAGAACTAGTGATGGTCTCTAGAGGATCTCCCTGAAAATGTGTAGAGAGCTGAGTGAAAAGCTTAGTCCCGTTGCCAATTTCATCTCCCGAGTAGCAATGTTCAACGTCGGTAGCAAGGGTCTGGAGTTCGCTCAAGATTGCCGTCGCTTTTTCACGAGTTGGATTTGCCTTGGCGGTCTCGTGTACCTCCAGGAATCTCTTTGCGCGGAAAACGTTGAGATCCTGATCAGGGGTATAAGATGGTATTGGGTAATTTTGGCTTGAGGATGATGAATCTGATGGAGACGGAGATATCTCTTCTCGCATCTCCCGAGATCCGCTATCTTCCTCTTCAACATCGTCGACATCCTCATCATTCTCATCGTCATGGTCGCTATCATCCTCAGAATGATCATCAACTTGGACACTGTCGGTCTGACGTCCAGGGCTTCCTTGCGCGGCCTCGACGACGGACTTTGTAGGTTGTGAGTCTTGGTCTATCTTGATGGCCTTCGGCTTATTCTCAATCTTCGTCAAAGGCTTACTGGCAAGCTTCGTGATCTCTGCCATGACACCTTCACGGTAAAATTGATATCCGTAGATTGATGGAAGTCGGTTCAGAAGTAAATCTGCAGCCTTCAAAGCCGATATTACTAAGGTCGGATGATCTTCTTGAGAGAGAATCGATGCTAGGTACGAAGCGTAAGGTACTGTCCGCAGGGCGTCCTTCAATATTGACGCATCAAGATTTGAGAGCATCTTCAACTGGGCCAACAGGACCTTCTGGCGTACTACGAGGTTGACGGTACTTGAATATGCATCAGTGAGTGTAGGGATCAGAACAAAACCAAAACGCTTCAGCTTCTCTTTGCATCCTTCTAGCAGCGCTACTCGCTTGGAATTCTGAGTTGTTCTTGAATCTTGGTCGAGATGTGACAGTGTGTCATTTGCTGGAAAGCCAACATATTGAGGGTCTTCCTTGTAAGAAAGGTCCTCGCTCTGCACTGCGGGAAGCAGCTCACATATCACATTCAGGGTTTCGGAGATCTGCTCTCGAGGTCGGTGGATCAAAGCTTGCATGATAAAGACACTGTCGATTTGAGAGGTGACATCTTCAAGATTGTTCGGTGGTGAAACTCCTGTCAAAATTTGGTAAAGAGTGTCCACTATATCCATCTTGAAGAGTTCCGCAGATAGCGAAGGGCTGGCACGGGCAGTGATGGACAGCACCCGCAAGAACTGCGTGTGTATATTTGGTCCAATCAAATTCGTGGTACCTGGTTGAAGCAGCCGACGAATGGCCTTGAGTAAATCGGCATCGACCAGCTTCTCGAGCTTGTCTTGCTGATATTTGAAACTCTCAACAACCCTTGAAACACAAATCGATCCTGACTCCACAACTTTCTGGTCGCTGCTTGACAACACTCCTAGCAAAATGGGCATGACGCCTTTGATGATGTCGAAGGAGTCTTGAGGAATGTTCTTACAGCAATTTGCAGCTGTCGTAACCGCGGTCCTTTGAGTGCTGGTAGGAAAGAAATCGAGGTACGTCAGGCAGGCAGTAAGCCCTCCTTCTCGTACAATCACGGATGGAAATTCAGCGGAAATCTTTTCCAAAGTCTGTTGAATGTCAGTGAGTTCGCCAGTAAAGCTTCGATGGTACACTTACACTCAACGCTTGCTCTGCGAGGTCGATGAAATGTATCTCCAGTAGTTTCTGACAGAGGATAGGCACAGCACCCCCATATACAACAGGGGCAGTAGACTGAGGCAGAGCTTCCATCATGTTGGCAATGCAACGACACGCCAATAGCATCATCTCAGGGTTTTCCTCTCCATATTCATTAGGCTGCATCAGTTTCACGAGCTCTTTTACATAAGAGTCCGGGGAGAAGTGTCCAGAGAGGTTGTCCTCGTTTGAAACCAACAGAATCTCAGACAGCTCTTGTAGGGCTATCAATTGAACCGAAGGATCCTCTTTCTGCTTCAAGTTCTCCAATATGTCCCTCAAACGCTGAGACACCCCAGAGACGTAACCACTTAGAGCCCGCAGAGTAGACGACATGCTGGCATGAGGTCCACTCGGTCCGAGGTAACCGCCCCGAAAAGGATCGTCACCCTCGTCTTCGTCATTCTCATATCTCTTTCGAGGGACCGTATCGTCGTCATCGCTTGGATGACCGTCCCCAGACTCCTCAGCTATCTCTTTGAGGACATTCTTGGGGGTCTCTTCTGATTGTTTTGTCACGACATCTTCTACCTTTTTTGATGCAGGTTTTTTAGATCTTTTCATCGATGTCGACGCCGTTGAGGAGGGTTCGGGATCTTTTTCCAGTGTCAGCTTAGGGATCAACAATGGCCGAGTTCGAGACAAACCCTGAACAGTCTTCTTGCTCCGATTGGACTTTCGCCGTGACGTATCAGGTATGGTTGGTGGAGACTTCTCCTTCTCGCCAGCTGCGCCTGAGGATGACCTATCAAAAGTGAGCATCTTCTCTTTGATAATCACAGCGATCTTCAATACCCTGGCTTCCCCATAGTAGCTGTCTGCTTGGCCCCTCCCCGGCGACTCCTGGAGGCAACCGGTGGTGATGCTTCCTCGGTAGCTACCTTCTGCTTTTTGGCACGTCGAGTTTGTGGAGCTTGTGTGGTGATTGGAGAGTCGTCTGGGCTTGGTTCACGAGCTTTCCGTTTACGTGATCGGGAATTCGAATTCGAGGCTGGGGCGTTGGACAGGGTGGCTGCTGCCGACGAAGAATCCGCTGCAAGCTTCGTTGCAGAGCGAGTCACCCTGGAAGACATGAGAAACTAATTCTGCTATGAACGGCCGCAAGAGGTTCTTCCAGGGGGAGCCACAAGAAGGCCAAGGTCTTAATATCGAGCAGTGCGGGGAGGCAGCAGGATGCCGCTGCTCTTGGAACTGAGAATGTGGCAGGTGCACAAAGGTAGATGAAGAAGGTGTAATTACCTAGATAGTGAAAGATGATGTGGTGAGGTGTTGTCGAGAGAGGGATCGAACTTGAAGGAAGGAGCTGGGGCCATGCGGTTCAATCCTCCGATGCCTCCATGTGTGAATTCACTTGACAGCGGCCTTAACCCATTTCTAGCCTCACTTAAGGATTTAGTGTTGGGTGTGAAGTTTTCGCCCCTCCAAAACCGATTCAACGGCTTGACGAGTCTAGAGGTGTCCAATGAACGGTGTTAAGGAGAGACACGGAGGGTGACAGCAAAGCTCGCATCAAGGCTTGAGATAAAGTCCTCGGCTAAAGCGCATGGCGCTAATGTGTTGTATCACCAAATTAAATCTGAATAGAGCAAATATTGTTGCTTTGCCATTTTACACAACCATATGATTACGACTATTGCGAGTTTTTCGGAAGGTGCCTGAGGATAAGTTATGACAATGTCCCAGCTTCAAGGCTCTGTCAATACATGGACGGTCAAACCATTAACGCAGACGTGGGAGCTGTTTTCTTGACTTTATTAAGGGTCGAATTTCAATGTCAAATAAAGAGTCTACAACTTCTGGAGATCTCTTCGCACAATGTCTCGTTGTCTTGGGCGAAATTTGAATATGATGAGACTGTCAAGGCAACTCAATATGAAACATCCACCACAGGTAGGAAGTGGTTCGTCAATTCAGCGCTCCATTTGCACGGATTGGGCAGCTTTCACAAATAGATTCCCAGTCTTGATGGGCGTCGCCGACCGTCTACTTTGATATGCCATCGATCAAGAATATCGTACCTGCGGGCGGTGCGTGCGTTACAAAGCCCATCCATACGATGTACAATGGAGAGATGTATGAAAAGTGCGATGTTTGATGATAGCTAGGGAATCGGAAATGGAATAGTCCACTGTTATTCTCAACCCTGAGACAAGCTACTGTGTAAAAGACATGGGACCAGTGAATTGCTTCCCCGGGTGTTTTGCAGGATCATGTCCGGTCAGGCCGACTGAATGTCCAAAGGGCTCAACGTTGTTATCAATAGTACCGCCAGAAGCGTCTGAAGTCCTTTGCCAGCAGTTACTACAGTTAAGTACCTTAGAGCTTGATGGTCGTGGTCTGATATGCAGATTTAGCTGATTGGCAAGGAGCTGCAAGATAGAATGGCCTCTTTGTGCTCCTTGGATCTCCGTTTGAACTAGCACAGACAATTATTGGCTGTAGCAAGGGTTGTCTGGAGAGTGAACATCCAAATCCCAGATCCTGCATGTCCACAAATGTCTTTGGTAGGGCTGAAACCGATAGGGCTGACCACATTTCACCCTTGCCGCCCTGCACTGGCGGATTAATATATGTCCGACACTCCGAGATCGACAGCACTAACCATTCACCAATGATTCACGGAAGATGGCAAGAACTGCTGTAGCTGACTCCAGCTTAAACCCGAGGGCCGCAATTTTTGTTCCTGCCAATCCACACATCTTCCATATTCCACTCTCCCCTCCCCAGCCTGTCCAGAGCCACCGTGAGACTTGGGCACAAGTTCATCTCAGGCAGTCTCGCGAGCTCGTTAATCGTCATAGAATCTACAACCGCAACATCCACTGGCTGCGCTCGTCGTTCCTCCTGAGAGTGTTCGTCTTGAGAAGACAAATCGCTGGGGAGAGCACCCCTGAACAGGCTCGCCAGCAATTGGTGTACTTCGAAGAGGTCTGGAGACAGATGGATCGTGAGTTTAACGATGCTCAAGTCTACTTATAAGCCTCCTGCTGCGCTGGCCCCGCTGCCTGGGGGCTGGACGCAACATAGCGCGCCTGATGGTAAGTCTATGGCATTGAATCAGCTCAGCCTGAGGACCCTCAACTGACTTGAGTCGATCTAGGACGACCGTACTACTTCAACCAGACTACCGAGCAATCTACATATATACGACCTGTCCACTCAACACAACAAGCCGCACCACCCATCCATGAGGCTTTTGGCGGAGCCTCAGAACAACACCACAACGCCTACATTACGGTTGACCCGCATCTCACATCTCATAACAATCATCGTTTCAGCCACGACAGTCGCTATCGTGGAAGAGGAAATGGCAGAGGAGATCATGGCTCCCACCAGCGGCCCCAACCAAAAGACCGACCAAAGAGAAAGAACAGCATTCCTGGCTGTCCATCATGGCTACTAGTCCACACGAAACTTGGCAGACGTTTTGTGTACAACACTGAGAGTGAAGAGAGCTTCTGGAAATTCCCTCCAGATGTTATGAAAGCCGTAGTCGAGTATGACAGGCTGGAACGCGAAACGCGTCATTCAACACTCATAGGTCAAGGCGGTGATCGTGACACTGCACAGCCGATCGCGCCCGAGGCACAGATCACTGCGACCGAAGACCAAATTCCAACAGCATCAGAGGCACCTGAAACATCACTCATAGAACCTATCCAGGGACTAGTCGATAGTGACGGCGAAGAATATGAGGAGGTTGAAGTCACTGATGACGAAGTGGAAGATCACCAATCCAAGAGACAGAAGGCCGACGAGAATGACGTTCTTCAGCCAGTAGAATTCAATGAAGATGACATTGCATACCAGCTAGCTGCTATGGGAGAAGACTATGGCTTAGACGCAGGCGAATTTGGGACCGGCGAAGGCGAAGAGCTAGAAGAAGGTGCCGAGGGCTTAGGCTTGACCGAAGAAGACTCAAAGGCGCTATTCACCGACATGCTCAACGACTACCAAATCAGTCCATACACAACCTGGGATAAGATCATCGAGGCTGGCCACATCATCGAAGATGACCGCTACACTGTCCTCCCAAACATGAGATCACGAAAGGAGGTATGGGATGAGTGGAGCCGAGACACGATCCAGCGCCTAAAAGACCAGCGAGAAAAGGAAGAGAAGAAAGATCCTCGCGTACCATACTTCGCCTTCTTGCAGTCTCACGCCACCCCAAAGTTGTACTGGCCCGAGTTCCGAAGAAAGTACAAAAAAGAACCAGAGATGCATAATACGAAGCTCTCCGACAAAGATCGAGAGAAGTGGTATCGAGATTACATCAACCGTCTCAAGCTTCCAGAGAGTACCCTCAAAGCGGATCTAGTCAATTTACTAAAGTCAACACCATTACACATCCTCAACCATTCCACCACCACCGACTCCCTCCCTCCCTCCCTCCTGACCGACCTCCGCTACATCTCCCTTAGAAACACCATTCGAGACCCCCTAATCTCAGCACACATCTCCACCCTGCCGCCAGCGCCCGCAAACCTCGTATCAGAGGAAGCAGACGACCAAGCCAGACAAGAGCGCGAGCGACGAGAACGAGCTTTGGCGGATCGACAAGCACAGGTGCAAGAGGAGAGGAGGCGCCAGCGGGGCGCTCTCCAGCATAGCAAGGGAATGCTACGGGAGGGTGAAGAGGAAGTGCAGAGGGCGATGAGGGTGGGGAAGGAGGGGTTGCTGGGGTATATGGAGGGGGTGGATTCCAGCCAACAGTAGCTGGATATGAAAAGCGTGAGCGATGAGATGATTTTGCGAAATCGCTTGAGACAGCATTGCTTAAGCTATAGGCATTGAGCCTTCATAACTTGAAGGCTAAATCACAAATACGAATACCCCTTTTCAGGGATGATTAAACAATTTCAGCTCAGTTGTTGCGAATGCAGTGACAAATCGTTCGATGGAGAAGGGTAATGTAACGGGGACTGCAAATGAGTTCAGGCCTATATCATTCTCTAGTCATGACTTTGACTTATCTGAAAATCATAATCGTCGATTCATGCAATCAAGACGTTACAGTGTGAAAAGAACGCTCGCTAAATCGCTGAATGCACACCCTCTTCGCATGATATAAGCCATTCGGTAGGGGGCACATTGTAGGCCCACAGTCCTCGCGGAATGGCAATGCCTCAGTTTCCTCAGGGATTAACCACGTCCAAGCGCACCGAATCCATACAAGTCCTCTCCACTATCACTCTCATAATCTTCCTCATCCCCATCCCCCTTTCCCTCACCCTCGCCCGCCACCCCCTCATCCCCACTCTCCTCACTTCCCCATCCCCCTCTCCTACGCGCCATAGCCTCGCTCGACGTCTCTCGATAACCTCCATCTTCATCTTCATCATCACCATCATCATTATTATCATCCACCTCAATCCTCCTATTCCTCAACTCCTCCCTCATCCTCCTCAACCTCCCCACCCTCTCCTCCAACCCCTCCATCTCATCAAACTCCTCCTCCAAAGCCCTCGCCGCATCTTCTTTCTCCCCCTCCACTTCCGTCTCCCGCTTTTCCTTCGCCTGCTGGCTTGCTTGCTCGCGGGATTGGGCTGCTAATTCGGCGGCTGTGAGGGGCGCGGCGGTGATGGTTGCGGTGGCGGTTAGTGCTGAGGGGAGGGTGTGGTCAGGGGGTGGCGTGGCGACGTCGCGTTCGAATGCTGCCCATTCGTCTTCGTTGATGTCTTCTTTGATCGCTGGTTGTGAGGTGGATTTGGGGGGAGGCGTGGGATGTGGAGGAAGGGTGTTGGGGGTCGCTGTCTGCTCTGGTTCTGGTTCTGGCTTTGGTTTTGGTTCTGGCACTGATGTTGCATTTTCGGCTCGGTGTGCACCATTCGGCTCAGGATCTTCATCAAAGGATTCACCAGGAACATCTATCGCAGGGCGCGTCTTCTTTCTAGAATTGTCCTCCCCATCGTCTGCTTTCCGTTTCTTACTGCGAGTGCTGATTACGCGCGCAGTCGTGGGCTCGGACGGCTTGATCGTATTCAGCCGCAGTCGTTCTTGCCGCATGAGGTGTTGTGTTGACTTGAGGTGTTTATTCCATACTTCCTGGTCGGATTTGAGTGGTATGTGACATACAGTACATTCGAGTGTGCCTGTAGCTGTATACGTCGCTTGCGGATGCTTGATGCGGCGTTGTTCGCGCTCGCCGCGGAGCATGGCACGGACGTCAGCCATGTCAAGTGTACAGAAGAACGATAAAATGAAAGAGTGTAAGACTAAAAGTTCAATGAAGCATCAGGTGTGTTGTGCAGAGCTCCATTGTGATTGGCTATTAAAAGGTCATATGCTAAGACCATGATTTGTAAGCCAAACGAGCTTAAATCGTAGCGTGGAAGATCTTCCACCTCCACTTTCTGCTGAAACATCGACAACGATCCCCACCATCCACTCCGTGAATATCCCACAAAGAACAGCAAGCCTGCACTCTAGGCGCCTATGCCCACGAAATAGCTCTGACTAACCATAGGCTGCAATTGAGACTCTTTCGCGGGTTGTACACTAGGACTCTTCTCACCAACAGCTCAAGAGCTCGGGGTCGGTGCAAGTCCGCTATCTGGGCGGGGTCAGTGGGTGTGCAAAGAGACGATCGCGAACTTGTGCAGAATAGGTTGGAGGCTTCATCCGGCGCACTTCGCGTCTTCTGTGCTTTCTGTATCGCGAGTCTTCAGTCGCTCTAGAAACTAGCTGTGAGATCCGCGCATTTGCGCGGACCACATAAGCCTTTTCGCCCATCCAAGCTGCAGTAGACTGTACACTGTATCATCAATATGGCAGGTGAGCATACAACGATAGTGATTTCAAGCATTTGATGGACTGCACTCAGGTGGAGGTTGAAGAAAAAGCTAGCTAACGGTCTTTATATCCAGACTCTACACGTCGCTCTGGCCGGGCTACTAAAGGTCAACATAGCAGGGCCTTGGAAGAGGCCGAGAATGTCGCTACTCCTCCAAAGCGTGGTGGAAGAGGCAACAAGTCGAAAAAGAACGAGCCATCTCCCCCGGCAGAAGAAGAAGAAGAAGGCCCAGCCATTATACGCTGTATCTGTGGCTATGTTGAGGAAGACGAAGATGATGAGAGAAAGATGATTTGTTGCGAGCAATGTGAAGCTTGGCAGCATAATGAATGTATGGAGATGTCAGAGAATGACGACGAATTACCTGATAAATACTATTGTGAACAATGCCGCCCGAAGGACCACAAGGGGCTACTCTCGAAGATTGCACTCGGACAGAAACCGTGGGAGGAGCGAGCAAAGCAGCGGGAGCTCGAAGAGCAGGAGAAGAAGGGTCGAAAGAAGAAAGGGAAGAAGGGAGGTAGGAAATCTCGTGTCAGCGAGGTTCAGAAAGAAGAGCCTCTAGAGAATGGTGCTATGGACACTGAGCCAGATGCAATGCAAGTTGAAGAGCCTGCTGAGATCGCCCAACCACCTCCCGAAGTTGAGAGCAACAAGCGAAAATTGCCCGAGGAACCTGAGCCAGAGTCGAAGAGCCCGAGTCAAGCAGTAAGTTTGCTGATGAAACGATTGAACAATTTCATGTATTGACAACCGTTCAGGAACCCGCAACAAAGTCTCGTAAAATCTCAACGCCGATCACTGAGAAACCTTCCCTGCCTCCACCATCTCGTCGTAAATCCAGCGCCCCTGCGGCTAACAAGCGTGACTCGACAGGAATGGTACTTCAGACAGAGCTTGTAGATAAGATTGCCGATCTCCAAAGCGATGATCGGAAGAAGGTCGCTACTGCTCTAGTGAAGATGTTCGTGGATCAAACGAAACAAGCCGAGAAGCAAAATGCTTTCAGCCTGCCGCCGGGGCAGAAGGCTGATGCTTTTGGTCTCAGGCTAGGCCTTGCTGTAGAGTATGCCGTTTATCTGAATTTCTGGGGCCAATCTGGCAAGCCTAGCGAGCAGTACAGCGACAAGTTTCGAGCAATTTTGCATAATGTTAAAGCCAACCCCGAGCTTCGTAACCGCCTGCTCAATGGCTCACTCTCACCGAATGATTTCTCTAAGATGTCTCGAGATGACATGGCTAGTAAAGAACTGCAGGAGAAGAAGGCGGAAATGATGAAGGAAGCGGAGAAGCAACATATGCTCATCCAAGAGGATGGGCCTCGAATGAGGAGGACTCACAAGGGCGAAGAGTTGATCGAGGATGAATCCCACATGGCCGATGTAGCGGACTCTGCTTTCTCTGCCCCTGTCATCAGGAAGAGAGCCTCACAAATCGATACATCAGTCAAGCAAGGCAGTCCAGAGGCACCAACACCCCAGAGTCCTGCTGCTGTCGAACTCCCAGAGACGTTTGGCGCAGGATCGCCTGTTGTCGACCAACCTTTGAAAATCGACACGAGTGCGCCTCCTCAACCTCGTGCTGCTCCAGATCGAAAATCGTCCAACAATAACTTCAACATACAAGATGTGTGGTCTGGCGTCAAGGGACCAGATCCTGATGCTCAACGCTCACGCCAAATGTCCAGACCTTCTGAATCAGCAGTGACGCCTGTTCAGCAGACACCAGGAGCTGGAGTCCAAGCTGACGCTGAGATCGACCAGCTACTCAAAGATGAAGAAGAGCCTGAGGATGATGAACCATATTCGCCTGTAGACTACACTGCTGAGCCTGGATCTGCCATATGGCATGGCAGGATGGCTATGGCCGGCATTGCTAGCTTCAGTGGCAGCGCAAAATATGTTGCTGGTGCTGACCTCAGTTCCCACCTGCCCTGGAACACCTTGATTCCATCCGCCCTGACTATCGAAGGACGTATCGATATCGAGCGAGCGAGCGAATACTTGTGTGGACTTCGCTGGAGTAACACGACTGATGTTGTCGTGGTGTCGGTGACTCCTGCCGAGAACGCTGAAAACATCGCTCAATTCGACAAGCTCTTCCGCTATTTCACCGAACGCAAACGCTATGGGGTCATTGGCAAGAGTACGGTCACTTCAGTCAAAGATACATATGTCGTTCCGCTAGAAGCGGGCGTCAGCAAGAAGCCAGACTTCGTTGAACTGCTTGAGTATTGCATCATCGAAGATCCAACCCCCGAACGCATGCTCCTCCTCACATTCGTCGTCAAAGGCAACAACTCACCAACCAACGCCCAAACACCTCGCCACCTTGACGCCTCCTCGATCGCCAGCCCCATTGCCGCAAATCACGGTCCACAATCCATGGGCCAACAAGCCGGTTTCCAGAATTCTCCCACCCCAGCAATGCCCTTCCCTCCAACGAACAATCACCCTCTTCCACCATATACCAACAGCCCATTTCAGGCCCAAAGCGCCAACATGCCACCACACTCAAACCAGCAACAACAATCGCAATTTAACAACTCGGGAGTCACTGGCATAGAAGCCGCTCGTCAAGTGCTTGGAGATCAGGCCAACGCACCGGTAATTGGCGAGCTGTTGGCCGAGAGTCCCAATACCGCCGCGCCAGTATTCGAATTCATTTCCGAGTTTTTCAAAACCGTCCCGGCCAGTCAGACGGATCTCAGGCTATTGAAAGGGATGTTGAACGTGAGATATCAACAAGCGGCGGAAGCGCAAAACGGGATCCAGTGAATACTCTATGCTCGGACTGTGACTATGAACAAACTAGACTGGTGAAAGAGCTCCCTAGACAGCTTGATGGGTAAAGTAGAGATCTAGGCCATGTCTTGCAAGATCCAAGGGTTTTGGATCCATTGGGATATGGTGTTATGAGGCTCGATTCTTGCAAGATGGACGGATGAGGAGGAATGTGGATATTTTTTCTTTTCTCGGTCGTTTGTGATACCATGGAGGGGCAATTGCGTAGGGGTTCAGCGCTCGAGAGTTTGTGCTGGACTTTACATAGAAAGTAAGGGCTTGAGCTACGATTCTTTGAAGTGTAGTTAGTCAAGCTGAAAGGAATGGCCTTGGGGGAATGGTTCTTGGTGCGACAGCCATCGGGGCGGTGGGGTGGTGCTCGGAGATGAGGGGATGTTGCTCTACGATTAGATGTACATAATTTCTGTCAGATACGTTCTTTTCGGTATCCCAGTCATAGTATTCACATGCACTTGCTACAACCATTTGTCATACAGGTGCAAAAACGGTGAATTTGCGAAGACTTCATGTACACAAGCATTCCTATAATTGAACTTTCTTTTCCTTCCCTCTTCCCAAAATCCTCTCCCTCAGCATCATCACCCTACCTCTGACCTTCGCTCTCATAGCACCAACATCATACCCCTCCACCTCATCAGCGCCCACGAATCTTCTCACCAGGAGATTGTAAATCATTCCGAACGCCAAGGCCATTACCGTACTCGTTAAAATGATGACGTTGTACGGCATGCTGAAATCTGGGGTGGGTAGTGGGAGTAAGAGACTGCTCGTGCGGATGTAGATAGGTTGCTGAGATATCGATGATCGTGGGTTTGTGGGCTTTCCTAAAAGTCTGATAACGGCGGGCGCGACGTCAAAGCCTCTGTTGGCGTCGGGAGGATATTCGGTATAGCGTAGGATGGCTTTGTCGAAGTCGTACGTCAGGATGACTGTTGAGTCGGCGGGGACAGAGATGAGGAGTTCGAGCTGGGTTCCTCGTCGGCGGTCGAGGGCAGGGCGGTAGAAAGTCTCTTTGATGATATTTGGATTGGAAGTTGAGGAGGTTGATAGGCGGGCCGTCAAGGTGTGGAG